>Ga0228653_1000081_pt1 | contig 28900 bp, 27 predicted proteins | sample 65DmetaG_FD_182745 | JGI IMG/M metagenome (GOLD analysis project Ga0228653, IMG submission 182745) | Seawater microbial communities from Monterey Bay, California, United States - 65D | ecosystem: Environmental > Aquatic > Marine > Coastal | place: USA: California | collected 2016-11-02
ATAATCAATGGGACTTAGCAAATCTTTTAGTTAAAGAACTTAAAGACATTGGAATGAGTGATGTAACTTTAGATAAACACTGCTATGTTATGGCTACTTTGCCAAGTAATCTAGACTATGATGTTCCTACTATTGGATTTGTTTCTCATATAGACACTACTCCAGATTATACAGGTGCAAATGTAAAACCAAGAATTCATCACGAATACGATGGTAAGGATATTGTTCTGAATGAGAGTGAAAACATAGTGTTAAGCCCCTCTTATTTTGATGATTTACTTCAATATAAAGGACAAACTATCATTACAACCGACGGCACTACCCTACTGGGTGCAGATGATAAAGCTGGGATTACAGAGATTGTTTCTGCAATGGAATATTTAATCAATCATCCAGAAATAAAACATGGTACAATTAGAATTTGTTTCACTCCTGATGAAGAGGTTGGAAAAGGAGCTCATAAATTTGATGTTAAAAAGTTTGGAGCAGCTTGGGCATATACCATGGATGGCAGTCAAATTGGGGAGTTAGAATATGAAAACTTTAATGCGGCTAGTGCAAAAATTACTATTAATGGGAAAATTGTTCACCCTGGTTATGCCAAAGGTAAAATGATAAATTCTATGACCATAGCAGGTGATTTTATGCGAAGACTTCCATCTAAGGAAGTTCCTGAGTCTACGGAAGGCTATGAAGGTTTTTTTCATTTACATCAATTAAAAGGTAATGTAGAACAGTCTGTTTTACACTACATCATTAGAGATCATGATACAGATTTGTTTAATAATAGAAAACAATTTATGATTGATTTGGTTACTAAGATGAATAGTGAGTTAGGTAATGATGCTATTGAGTTAGATATTAAGGATCAATATTATAACATGAAAGAAAAAGTAATTCCTGTTATGCATATTGTTGATATAGCTGAAGAAGTGATGAAGGAAATAGGAATTACACCAATTATTAAGCCTATTAGAGGCGGAACAGATGGGTCACAACTTTCCTTTATGGGACTTCCATGCCCAAATATTTTTGCAGGAGGACATAATTTTCATGGAAGGTATGAGTATGTGCCAGTTGAATCTATGATTAAAGCTACAGAGGTTATAATTGGAATCTCAGAAAAGGTAGCTTATAAATTTAAAAACTAAGACAATTCCGAATGTTTTCCTTTTACTCCTTTAAAGAAGTTGTGAAAGTGTTTAAAATCTTTTTCTTTATCGTCCGTAGTTTCGTAGGGTTCTGAAAATTTTATCTGTTTGTTTTCAAAATCTAGAGTAGCCATTACAATAGGTACTTTTGCTCCTTTTGCTATGAAGTAAAAACCTGTTTTCCATTTGGTTACTTTTTTTCTTGTACCTTCTGGAGAGATTCCTAGTCTAAACTCTTCTTTATTATCAAAAATTTGAACAATTGCATCTACCATATTACTACTCTTACTTCTGTCTACTGGTGTGCCACCTAAAGAACGAAATATAAATCCAAAAGGACCTTTAAATAATGAGTTTTTACCAATGAAATTTACTTTTTCACCTGAAGAGTTCCTTGCTAAAATTGCAATTGGAAAATCTTTCCAACTAGTATGTGGAGCTGCTATTACAACATATTTCTTTAAATATTTGGGGAAATCACCTACTAATCTCCATCCTAGAACACGTGTAAATATAAAGTTTGATAATTTTTGCATCTTCAGTTTAAAAAGTTTTAAATTTAAGAACTTATTTTTGAATGATGATAGATTTACTTATTTACTTGATAATAACAATTACCAGTATTTTTATTGGTCTTTTTTTAGGAAGAAACTTCACTAGATTAAAGTTTGAAAAAAAACAAGCTACACTCGAAGAAAGAAATACTATTTTAAGTAATAGCTTTCATGAAATTACTGAAGATTTAAAGAATTCTCAACTAGAAAAAGAAGCATTAATAGCCACAAAGACACGTTTAGATACAGAATTGAAAAACTCTGAATTAAAATTAGTTGAAAACAAACAAGAATTGGATAAGATTCAAGAAAAATTTACAAAAGAATTTGAAAACCTCGCCAATAAAATATTAGATGAAAAGTCTTCAAAGTTTACCGAACAGAATAAATTAAATATAACTTCAATATTAAATCCTTTAAAAGAAAAGATTGAAGTGTTTGAAAAAAAAGTATCTGAATCACAAAAAGAGAGTATTGGTATGCATTCTGCTCTCAAAGAACAACTTAATAGTTTAAAGGATTTAAATATTCAAATGAGTAAAGAGGCTATTAATTTAACCAAGGCTTTGAAAGGAGATAGCAAAACTCAGGGAGATTGGGGCGAAACACAATTAGAAATTCTTTTAGAAAAAGCAAATCTTGCAAAAGATATTCATTTTACCACCCAAGGTGGCTATAGAGACGAAGAAGGAAGGCTTAAAAAGCCAGATTTTATAATTAATTTACCTGACAATCGTCACTTGATTGTAGATTCAAAAGTTTCATTAACTAATTATGAAGCATATTTTAATGAAGAAGATGAAAAACAAAAAGGGGTTTATCTTAAAAAACATATTGAAAGTATTCGAAAACATATCAAAGAATTAAGCGATAAAAAATACGAATCACTATATGAAATTAATACTCCAGATTATGTGTTGATGTTTGTTCCAATAGAACCTGCTTATTTACTTGCTCTGAGTAACAACAATCAACTTTATTTAGAGGCTTTAGACAAAAATGTTGTATTAGTTTCTACTTCTACTCTTCTTGCTACACTAAGTACTGTGTCTTCCATGTGGCGCCAAGAAAATCAAAAGAAAAATGTATTAGAAATTGCAAATCAAGCTGGAAGATTATACGATCAATTTGTAAATCTAACAGATGATTTGATAAAAGTTGGGAATCAATTAAAAACAGTTCAGGGTAGTTATGATACTTCAATGAAAAAACTTACTGGTAAGGGAAATCTTATTAAAAAAGTTGAAAAAATAAAGGAATTAGGAGCAAAAACTAGTAAAATAATGAACAAAAATTTATTAGATAGAGCATCAGAAAACTAGTTTAAAACTAATTTTATTGTGCTACTTTTTTTGCCGGAAGAAAGGTTGGCTAAATAAATTCCCTTTTTACAATGATTCAAGCTGAATTCATCGTTATCTTTTAAACTTTTAACTTTGAAAATAAGCCTTCCTGAAAGATCATATACTTTTAATGTAATAGATGTAATAGATTCATTGTTTTTTGTAGATAATTTAAATACACCGTCATTACTTGGGTTTGGATAAATACTCAATAAATCTTCAACTATATAATTATTATCATTCAAAATACCAATCCCCTCCTTAATAGTAATGGACTGATTGACTTCAATATTATTAAAGGTTTCTGTAACTCCCGTGGCTGTCCAAGTAACCTTGATGAAATCTATTAGATTAGATAATCCTGTTCCAAAAAACTCATAAAAAGAATTTTGTGATAAATAACCTTCACCAGCTAGCGTATAGCGATATTGAGACTGACCATCTACATTAATTTCTATAGTATTACCAATTCCATCTTTATTAGAAACAACACCCTCTAACTTTACTTTTAACCAATTATTTTCATTTGAAGTATTGTTCTGCCACAGAAAATTATTTTCAGTATCATTACCCACAACAATTTCTGGTTTTCCATCATTGTTAATGTCTCCTATTGCATTGGTATAACTTTCTCTTAAATCTGTATTGAAACCAATATCTTGTGGAATAATAAAAGTCTCATCATCTTGCTGGTGGTAGAAAGCAGATGATATTAATGAGCCATTTCCATTTTCGCTACTACTTACATAGATGTCTAATAAACCATCGTTGTCGGCATCTAAAAATACAGACCCCCACCCTATACTATCAAATGATGTTCCGGTTTCAGTTGCTACATTAGTAAAAGTACCGTCACCATTATTTTTTAATAATACGTTTCCTTGAATTAATGAAACTTGACTGAATGGAGAATTTGTTATATATATATCAAACCAACCGTCGTTATTAAAATCTCCTAATGTAGTAGACATTGCGCTAACATCTACACCAGCATTACTAGACTCTGAAACATCTTGAAAAACACCATCTCCTAAGTTTTTATATAATCTATTGATGTTTTCTTCTTTATCATTTGAAACATATATGTCTTGTAATCCATCTTTATCATAATCAAAAAAAATAGAGCAAAAAGACAATTGACCTTCCAATGATATTCCTGAAGTGTTAGTAATATCAACATATATTCCTGAATCATTTCTGTATAAATAATTATGATCTTCAGGAGATCTATTAGATATAAAGAGATCTAAATCACCATCATTATCAATATCTCCAAATGAGGCTCCATAGGTAGAAAGATCTGTTTGAAATATCCCAATAGTAGATGATATATCTGTAAAATTCATTTCTCCATCATTAGAATAAAATGTATTCTTACCTTCAATTGCGGTCACAAAAAAATCTTTGTCTCCATCATTATCGTAATCTACCCAAATTACTTGTTTAGCTTTACTAGTATTTGAAATTCCATTAAAAGTAACTAAGTTAAAAACACCATTAGTATTTTTAAAAAAATAGAGATCAACCCCATTTTCTGAGGCATACGTTATATCGTCCCAGCCATCGTTATCAAAATCTGCAAAAGAAACCCCTCCTCCATACTCAGAATCACCATAGCTGTAATCAACTCCAATTTGGGCAGCTACATCATCAAATGCTAATTGGGCATATGAAAAATTTGAGAATATTAAAAAGATAATAAAAACTCTAATAGCCATGTTTACTTATATTGAAATATAGTTATGAGACAAATAAAGGTCTGTGACTCATAAATTCATGAACTTTATTTGCAATAGTTGCTAGTGTTTCCTCATTTTCATAATCATTGATAACAGCATCAATGAATTCAACTATAGTTTCCATATCATCCTCTTTAAGTCCTCTAGTTGTTACAGCTGGAGTTCCTATTCTGATACCAGATGTTACAAATGGGGACTTGTCATCAAAAGGCACCATGTTTTTATTAACTGTAATTTCAGCTTTTTCTAATGCAGCTTCAGCATCTTTACCTGTAATATTCTTATTTCTAAGGTCTATAAGCATCACATGATTATCTGTACCTCCTGAAATTAAATCATACCCTTTAGCAACAAAAGATTTAGCCATAGCTGCTGCGTTTTTCTTCACCTGAATTTGATAATGTAAAAATTCGTCAGATAAAGCTTCAGAAAAGGCAATTGCTTTGGCAGCTATAATATGTTCTAGAGGTCCACCTTGATTTCCTGGAAAAACACCTCCGTTAAGTAGAGAAGACATTTTCTTTAATTTCCCATTCTTTAATTTTAATCCAAAAGGATTGTCAAAATCTTTTCCCATTAAAATTAATCCTCCTCTAGGACCACGTAGCGTCTTATGAGTAGTTGTTGTTACAACATGACAATGAGGGATGGGATCATTTAATATTCCCTTTGCAATCATTCCAGAGGGATGGGAAATATCTGCTAATAATAATGCATTTACACTATCTGCTATTTCTCTAAAACGTTTAAAATCAATATCTCTAGAATAAGCTGATGCACCAGCTATAATTAGTTTTGGCTGAACCTTGAGTGCAATTTCTTGGATGGTATCATAATTTAAAACACCGGTTTCTTTTTCAACACCATAAAAATGAGGTTCATAAAGTTTCCCTGAAAAATTAACGGGCGATCCATGGGTAAGATGTCCACCGTGCGATAAGTCAAAACCTAAAATTCTATCTCCAGGATTTAAACAAGCGTGAAAAACAGCCGTATTAGCCTGTGAACCCGAATGAGGTTGGACATTAGCATATTCTGCACCATATAATTCTTTTGCTCTATCTATCGCTAACTGCTCTACGATATCAACAATTTGACATCCACCATAATATCTTTTATTAGGGTAACCTTCTGCATACTTATTTGTTAAAATAGAACCTGCAGCTTCCATTACTTGATCACTAACAAAATTCTCTGAAGCTATTAATTCTAAGCCGTTTAACTGTCTATTTTTTTCAGCATCTATTAATTCAAAAATTTCTGTGTCTAGTTGCATTGTTAAAATTTAATTAAAGAAGTTCAAATGTACTTAAAAAACGTTTTTAAGATGTTATCTTTCCACTATATTTGAACAAACTTTATTAACAATTTTTAATGAAAATAACCGCTAATAACCCAAAAAGAAAATCATGGTTGAAAGTTTTAGAAAACTCTGATTTTCCAATTCAAAATATACCATTTGGAGTTTTTATCACTAAAGACGATATCATTACAATTGGGAGTAGAATTGGAGATTTTGCCATTGATTTAGGAGCATTCCATCAATTAGGATATTTTGAAGGAATTCCCTTAACTGATGATATTTTTTTACAAGATAATTTAAATGATTTCATAGCAGATGGTAGAAAAACATGGCGATTAGTGAGAAACCGTATTGCTGATGTTTTTGATGTTACTAATGGATCGTTGCGAGACAATGCTTCTCACAAAGAAAAAATAATATTTAGAATGGATGAAGTAGAAATGTTATTACCAGTTAGTGTAGGTGATTACACAGATTTTTACGCCAGTAAAGAACATGCTACCAATGTAGGAAGTTTGTTTAGAGATCCAGAAAACGCATTACTGCCAAATTGGCTTCACATACCTATTGGATATCACGGAAGAAGTTCTTCAATTATACCATCTGGCACAAAGATTAGAAGACCATATGGACAAACAAGACCAAAAGAAGGAACAAATACCCCTGGTTTTGGACCATCAAAATTATTAGATTTTGAATTAGAAATGGCATTTATTACAACTGCCTCTAATAATTTAGGAGAAAGAATTCCTATTGAAGAAGCTGAGGAATACATTTTCGGATTGGTACAGTTTAATGATTGGTCTGCTAGAGATATTCAAGCCTGGGAGTATGTCCCATTAGGGCCTTTTTTAGGTAAGAGTTTTGCTTCTACCATATCACCTTGGATTGTAACTCTAGATGCTTTAGAACCGTTTAGAGTTAAAAACCCTAAACAAGACATTAAACCCTTACCTTACCTTCAGAACAATAAAAATGGAAGTTTTGACATTCATTTGCAGGCAGCCATTCAACCAGAAGGACAAAAAGAAACGATAGTTACAAACTCTAACTTCAAATATATGTACTGGACCATGGCACAGCAATTAACTCATCATACAGTTAATGGATGTCCCGTTAATGCAGGTGACATGATGGGTAGTGGAACAATCTCTGGACCTACTAAAGATAGTTTTGGTTCTATGTTAGAGCTAACTTGGAAAGGACAGAATCCAATACAACTTTTAGATGGCTCTGAGAGAAAATTTATAAATGATTATGATACCGTGATAATGAGGGCACATTGCAAAAACAATACAACTAGAATTGGTTTTGGTGAATGTATAGGCCAAATTTTACCATCTAGATAGAATACAAACATTCTTAAAAAGGATCTACAAATTTTTTTAAGAATGTTTATTCCTCTACAGGAGGATATCCATGGATTTTCTCAAAGTCTTCATCAAAATTAGCTCTAAGGTAAGAGTTTAACTTCTTTCGATAGTCATCCTTTAACCAAGTAATAAAATTATGGGTGCTTTTTGATATGCATTTAGAATACCTGTTAATTCTATCGTCTATTTCCTCACCAAGCATCTTAGCTAATGCCAAAGCATCATAAACGTCTTCACTATTCTCAATGCATATTTTAGCATGATGAATGATAGATCTTTCTAATACCTTTTTGGATGACTCTCCTGATCTTATTGTAGATAAATATTCTTTTTTAATATCAAAATAAAGTTCATTAGATTTAGAAAATTCATTTTTAATTTCCGCAGGGAGTTCAAATCTAAATGCTCCTTCAATTTCTTCATCAGATAAAATAGCATCTAGATAGTAGTCTGGTGCTTTAAACATTCTCTGCCAGTCTAAGTCTGCTCCCCAAGGTCCAAATCTGTGAAAATTATTACCTAAATCTACAACATTGAATGTAGACTTATTATTTAAGATTCGCGAACCACGACCTATCATTTGATAATATAAAGTCAATGACTTTGTTGCTCTATTTAAGATAATAGATTCAATCGTAGGTTCATCAAAACCAGTAGTTAATATACTCACAGAGGTAATGATTGCATTAGGAGTTTTTTTAAACCATTTAAGAATAAAATCTCTTTCTTTTTTTGTGTTGGTATTATCTAAATGTGCAATAGGATATCCAGCTTTTTTAAATGCATGGAAAACTTGGATGGATGTTTGAATTCCGTTATTAAAAATTAAAGTTTTTTTACCTTTAGAAGTTTCCTCGTAAGCGCCAACTAACTTAGACAACATATCTACGTTGGTATACAAATCTTCAGATGATTTTACAGTATAATCTCCGTTAGCACCTACTTCTAAAGAAGTTAAGCCAACATTATAAGAAAACATATTTGCACTTGCTAAATACCGATTCTCTATTAAATCCTCTATTGTTTCCCCCACATATAATTCCTGATAATTTTCATACATAGGTAATTTAATGTTAGAGCTTAGAGGAGTAGCTGTTACACCTAAAATAAAAGAATCATCAAAAAATTTAAAAATTTTAGTAAATGAATTGTAGTGTGCCTCGTCAACAATTACAAGTCCAATATCAGATATGTCTAATTTATCATCATTTAATCTGTTTTTTAACGTTTCTACCATAGCAACAAAACAATCATAGTTGTCTTGATCATCTAATTTTGCAGTACTATTAATGACTTTATTTGGAACTCCAAATTCATTTAACATGTTTGAAGTTTGTTTGCTTAATTCAATACGATGAGTTAAAACTAAAACTTTCTTATTGAATTTAGAAATATAACGCCTTACAATTTCAGAAAATATGACTGTTTTTCCACCTCCTGTTGGGAGTTGATATAGTAAATGATAATCATCTACAGCACTGTCAAACTTTTGGAATATTTCCTCAATAGCTATTTTTTGATAATTATAAAGTTCTTTTCCAGTGGTTACTTTTATGGTATTGGTTTGTGACAAAATTTATATAAAATTTAAAATGTACATTAAAGGTAGTCTTGAAGTTTTACACTTGTGATATCTTGATGAGAAGCATTAAATACAGAAACTTCGTTTTTTATTATTAATAATTGAGGTGATTGATGAATGACCTTAAAAGCTACTGCTATTTCATTAGAAATATCTCGATAATTGAGTAAATCTAAATAATAAACTTTGACATTACTCATCGATTCGTCAAACATATTTTCAAACCTTTTAATAACCATTTTGCTTATAACACAACGAGTTGAGTGCTTAAATATATAAACAGTTTCTGATTTTGACTGGCTTCTTGTTTGCTTGATCTGATCTATGTTTGTTAGATGTATCCAATTAACATTCCCTTTAACAGGATGCTGTTGTGATTTTGTAAAGAATGAATTAAATAGTCCCATTGAATTGTATTTTTTATAATAATCACATCTTTTTTGTAATTGATGGGGTAAAATAAAGATTACAAATTTAACTATTTTTTATGGAGTTTTGAACTATGTCAGATAAATCAATGTTTTTTATTTTTATTTCTTGAACATTTTATCCAATCAATTTACATTTTTTATTTCCTCATCATTTTCAAACTAAAAACAGTCTCTAGAAGAGCGTCAAAAAGTCAGTTATAATCAGTAATTTAAGACATTTTGACTGTTGTATTTCTAATCTTAGGATTGGAATGCTTTTTGAAAATGTTTAAAAAAAAAACATATGAATTTTAACAATTACACCATAAAAACACAGGAAATAATTCAGAAATCACAGTCTTTAGCTCAAGAATTTGGTCATAGTCAAATAGAAAATGAACATATATTTAAAGCTATTATACTTATTGATGAAAATGTAATCCCTTTTCTTTTAAAAAAAACGAATATTAACGAAGAAATTGTTAAAAAAATATTAGATAAAGAATTAGAAAGTTTTGTAAAAGTATCAGGAGCTGAATTATCATTAACTAGAGAAACAATAAAAACATTAAATGAAGCCTCAATTATTGCGAAAAAAATGTCTGATGAATTTGTTTCTGTTGAACACATAGTTATGGCAATATTTAAATCAAAAAGTAAGATTGCTCAGATTTTAAAGGATCAGGGTATGACTCAAAAAGATTTAAAAGCTGCTATTAATGAGTTAAGAAAAGGAAATAGAGTTACTTCTCAAAATGCAGAAGAAACATATAATTCTCTTAGCAAATATGCTAATAATCTAAATCAAATGGCCTTTGATGGTAAATTAGATCCAGTTATTGGTAGAAACGAAGAGATAAGAAGATTGCTTCAAATCCTGTCTAGAAGAACTAAAAACAACCCTATCTTAGTGGGAGAACCCGGTACAGGGAAAACTGCTATAGCAGAAGGATTAGCTTATAGAATTATTAGAGGTGATGTTCCTGAGAATTTAAAAGAAAAAAAAATTTACTCCCTAGATATGGGAGCATTAATAGCTGGCGCTAAATTTAAAGGAGAGTTTGAAGAGCGATTAAAAGCTGTTATAAAAGAAGTTACTTCATCTAATGGTCATATAGTATTATTTATTGATGAAATTCATACATTAATAGGTGCTGGTGCAGGACAAGGAGCTTTAGATGCTGCTAATATATTAAAGCCAGCATTGGCTAGAGGAGAGCTAAGAGCTATTGGAGCTACTACCCTAGACGAATATCAAAAGTATTTTGAAAAAGATAAAGCGCTTGAGAGACGTTTTCAAAAAGTAATGGTTGATGAACCAGATACTGAAAATGCTATTTCGATTTTACGAGGTATTAAAGAAAAGTATGAAACACATCATAAAGTGCGAATTAAAGACGAGGCTATCATCGGTGCAGTAAAATTATCTCAACGTTACATTACAAACCGATTTTTACCAGATAAAGCCATTGATTTAATGGATGAAGCTGCTTCAAAACTTAGGATGGAAATTAATTCTAAACCTGAGGAGTTAGATGTGTTAGATCGGAAAATAATGCAGTTAGAAATTGAAATTGAGGCTATCAAAAGAGAAAATGATAAAGATAAATTAAAGTCTTTAAATGCAGATATTGCGGAGTTCAAAGACAAACGTAACGAAATTAATGCTAAGTGGCAATCAGAAAAGTCAGTAGTTGATTCAATTCAAAATTTAAAAACTGAACTAGAATCATTTAAACTAGAAGCAGAACAAGCAGAAAGAAATGGTGATTACGGAAAAGTGGCTGAACTTCGTTATGGAAAAATAAAAGAAGCACAATTAAAACTAGAAGAACAACAAAGCATTTTTACAAATCAAAAAGGTACTCCTCTAATAAAAGAAGAGGTAGATTATGATGATATTGCTGAAGTTGTAGCTAAATGGACTGGAATACCTATTACAAAAATGATTCAATCTGATCGTGAAAAATTACTTCATTTAGAGGTTCAACTTCATAAACGAGTCGTAGGACAAGAAGAAGCAATTCAAGCTGTTTCAGATGCTGTCAGACGCTCTAAAGCAGGTTTACAAAATCCTAATAAACCAATTGGTTCTTTTTTATTTTTAGGAACTACAGGTGTTGGTAAAACTGAGTTAGCCAAGGCTCTTGCAGAATATTTATTTGACGATGAAAATGCTATGACACGAATTGACATGAGTGAATATCAAGAACGACATTCTGTAAGCAGGCTGGTGGGTGCACCTCCAGGTTATGTTGGTTATGATGAAGGAGGGCAATTAACAGAAGCTATTAGACGTCGCCCTTTCTCGGTAGTTCTTCTTGATGAAATTGAAAAAGCTCATCCAGATACATTTAATACTTTATTGCAAGTTTTAGATGAAGGACGATTAACAGACAATAAAGGACGAGTTGCAAATTTTAAAAATACGATTATTATAATGACCTCTAATATGGGAAGCCACCTCATCCAGGAAAAATTTGAAAATATAAAAGAATCTATCGATTCTACAATGGAATTGACAAAACAAGAGCTAATAGGATTACTAAAACAAACTATGCATCCTGAATTTATAAACAGAATTGATGATATTATATTGTTTACGCCATTATCTAAAGACACTATTAAATCTGTAGTAGGTCTTCAAATAGAAAATGTAAAAAAAATGTTATTGAATCAAGAAATTACATTAGATGCTACAACAGAAGCAATAGATTATTTAACTTTAAAAGGATATCAACCTGAATATGGAGCAAGACCAGTAAAAAGAGTTATCCAAAAAGAAGTTTTAAATCAGTTATCTAAAGAAATGTTAGCAGGAAAAATAAATGCTGATAGTATTATATTATTAGATTGTTTTGATGATAGATTAGTTTTTAGAAATCAATTAAATATATTAGATGATTCAAAAATGAATTAAGTAATATAGCTGTATATAAATTTATTTTTTGGTTATATTCGTTATGGTTAATATTAAAAAACATGAAAAAAATACTTCTAATTTATATATTCATTTTCACTTCTTTACTTTCAAATGCTCAAGAGGTGACCACCTATTACTTTATTAGACACGCAGAAAAATTAAGAGTTGATAAAACTGACAGAAATCCAAATTTAAGTTTAAAGGGATTTAAAAGAGCAGAAGCATGGAAAGAGATTTTCTCTAACATCTCTTTTGATGCCATATATTCTACAGATTATACTAGAACTAGGCTAACAGCTAGACCAACAGCAGATAGCAAAAACTTACCAATTTTAATATATAATCCAAGAGATATGTATTCAAAAGCTTTTCAAAAGCTAACAAAAGGTAAAACTATTTTAGTAGTTGGACACAGTAATACCACAAATGTTTTTGCGAATAAAGTTTTAGGTTTTGATAAATATGAAGAAATTAAAGACAATAATAATTCGAATTTATATATTGTGACACTTACTGATAAAAAAGCAAGTTCTGTTCTTTTGAAAATAGATTAGTATAAGATAATTTTCTTAGTAATTATCCCGATCTCTGTTTTTATCTTTAATACATAAATACCCCTATTAACATTAGACATATCAATTTTTCTGTTATTGAGTTTTATGAAATTTAATCTCTTTCCAAGAACATCATAAATTTCTACTTTTAAAATAGTTAAACTAGTATTAAGATTTATTATATCTATGACTGGGTTTGGATAAATTGTGATGTTATTATTCATTAAATTATCAGTGGATAATGATAAACAAGTATTCAAATTAAAATTTAATTCAATTGGATCACCAGGTGTAACATCTTTGCCTGTAAAGCCCTCATAATCTATTGAATATTTTATTCCTCTAAAAGTTGAATTTCCAGACTCTAAGACATCTCCTTGAGATGAAATTTCACCAGTTGTATTGTTCATCGGAATTATGTAGTTCCAAACAACATCATTTGTAGAGTTTATTTCAAAAAATCTGCCAGAATTACCATCACAAATTAAAAGATTTTCATTGGGTAATCTAGTAGCACCACTTAATATTCCAGAAGTAAAATCATTGTCTTCACTGGATGAATAGGTAAAATCTGCTGTCTGAGGGCCATACGAAGAATCTGGCTCATATGTATAAATACCAGGAGATGTAGTTGGTGCAGAAATTATCATAACTTCAGAAAATACAGGCTCTCTATCGGTACCATTGTTAAATAGAATGATCTTTCCTTCATCTTTTAAACCTGCTTTTATAATATGAGGGAAATGTTGTCCGAATAAAGTCCTATCATCTTCATTTCCTTGACCATATGCTGCAGGGTTACCCCATCTGTATAAAAAGTCACCACCTTTACCATAGGTTCCTCCTATCTCTCCAGCTGCCTCCTCTGTAGTTGTAGAATGATCTATAATATATAATTCGCTTAGATTTCTAGAACTAATAACTATTTGATCAAGAGTTTCATCATATTGAATAGAATTTACATGCAACCAATTTTCTGCTGGAATTCTATCGTTTAAAAAATTAATATCTAATTTTTCTGGATGCTCACTTATAACTCCATAATTATTTTTTGTATCATCAAAATCTTGAATTAAGTGATCATTAAAATTCCACTCCCATTCAATACTGTAATCGTTTGTACCTATGGGCTTTATCTCCAATATTTGTTCATTGTAAAGAATTCCTGCTCCACTAACTAAATTTGGATCTCTTCCTGCTAGAAGAGTTTCTTCATTAGACATGACTGTTGCAGCTAATACCAATATGTTGCCGTTAGGCATGGGGTAAATATCATGATGTAGTCTGTAATCATCACTACTGTAAACAAATTCCCATACTAAATTTCCATCCCAGTCAAACATTTCAACAATTCCTCCTACTCCACCAAAAGTAATAGTACTGGAACCCTTTCTCCCTGCTCTAATTAAATTTCCATTTGGTAAAATATAAACAGAATGACCAGGTAAATAGTCACTTGACCATTGATTGATCACTTGACCACAGTTGTTAATTAGAAAAGTGTTTTTATGAGATGAAAACAAGGTATATCCATCATAAGCTTCCTCAGTCAAGGATATAGTTCCCAGTGTATTTACCTGACTAAGCAACGTTAAATTTGAAAAAATTAATAGTATATAAATTAATTTTTTTTTCATCCTACAAGAAGTTAATTGTTAAGTAACAAATATATATTTTCAATTTCTATTTCAGATATTTTTTTTAATTGATTATTAAGATATTCAGTATCAATATTTTCAAGTTTAATTGATCGCTTAGGTTTGTAATTATTATAATTTAAAAATCGTACACCTTTTACTATTTTACTATTTTTTATATCTCTAAAGCGGATTCCACCACCATTACTTTTATAGGAATATGCTAAATAGTCTATTAAATAATCTGCCTGATGAATCCAATAGATAAAAACATCGTCATAATCTACCCCTCCACCATCTTTTGTGAAAGAAACTTTAATTTTAAAGTAATTTTCCTCCTTTATATTAACAATACCTAAAAAATCTTTTTTTACCGCTTTATCATTTAACCCATAGGGAAGTATTGAAAAGTAATGAACTGAGTTAATAGACTCACTAAAATTCTTTGAATTAATTTCTGAAATTGTAACTGGATTATTGTTTATGAACCTTTGAAATCCTTTATTTGATAATACATCTCTGTAAAATACAGAATCTTTATGAAAATTTCTTTCTAGAGAAAACATTCCCTTATTTCGGATGGCTTTATAGTTATATTCCCTGAAATCAAACTCTAAAATAGAACTAGAAATTTTATCTGACCCTGATGCAATTATTGATCTATCTATTATCTTTTGAGCGTCAAAATTTGAATTATTCAGTTTACAAGACACTGTTATTAAACAAGTAATCACAAAAAAAATGATTTGTTTCATTTTATATTTTAAAAAATAATATTAGAAATTTTGAACAAAACTACATTTTTTGGCGAATGAGTAAGTTATATTATGTGTTAATAAAAAAGTTAATCTTCATATTTAAATCAAGTATATTTGCAAACACATGCAAAAAAACATCAACATACAAAACAAAAAAGCTCGTTTTGAATTTGAAATTCTCGACAAATTTGTTGCTGGAATTCAATTAACTGGAACTGAGATTAAATCGATAAGACTTAGTAAAGCTAGAATTACTGAAAGTTTTTGTGAATTTAATGATCGTGGAGAATTGTTTGTTATTAATATGTTTATTGAGGAATACATGTATGGTCATCATTACAATCACAAGCCAACAAGTGAAAGAAGATTACTTCTTAATAAAAGGGAATTAAAAAGTTTAAAAAAAGAGATTGACACAAAGGGAAATACGATAGTGCCTTTAAAGTTATTTATCAATGCAAATGGTTGGGCTAAACTTGAGATAGCTTTGGCCAAAGGAAAGAAAATTCATGACAAAAGAGAAACTATAAAAGATAGAGATAATAAAAGAGATCTAGCTAGAATAAAAAAAGACTTTTAATACATGATTTCTTTTTTACATTTAATTCGTTATAAGAATTTACTCATGGTTTTCTTATCCATGTTTTTAACGAAATATTTCTTGATTGAATCTTTTATTTCAACCCCCTTACTTTCTGATATTGATTTTATAATCCTTACTACAAGTATACTGTTAATAACCATGGGTGGATATCTAATTAATGATATTTATGATATAGAGTCTGATAAAATAAATAAACCCGATAAAGTCTACATAACTACGATCATTTCTATAAAAAATGGATTATTTCTCTATTTTTTAACTTCTATTACTGGTTTAATACTTGGGTTTTACCTTTCAGTAAACAATAATCTTATTCATTTATCAGGATATTTTATTGTTACAGTAATTTTATTATTTGTTTACACAAAAATTTTAAAAAAACTTCCATTATTTGGAAATATTATCGTTGCGTTATTAGTTTCTTTACCAATATTTTTAGTGTACGAATTTGACCACAGTATGATTTCTATTAAAGATATTTTTGATAATTTATTTTTATCTATCATTATATTCTTTTATTTATTATTCGCTTTTTTTAACAACCCTTATAGGACAAATTATCAAAGATCTTCAAGATACTAAAGGTGATAGCAAGTTTAAATTAAAACACTTCCAATTATGATAGGGAATAAAAGAACTATAAATTTTGTGATTTTTTTGTCATTCTTATTACAATTACTCTTGCTATTGGTTTTAATTGATTCATTCAAGAATGATCAATATCTAATATTGTTTTTTTTAATTACTCTTTCTCTTTTAGTAGCATACCTCATATACAAATTAAGAGTGCCTTTCAAAAATAATCCATATAAACTTTTAAGTTCTCTTATGAAAATTATTATGTTAGTGGGCGTTTTATCAATGACTATTTTTAAGTTTAACTAATGTTAAGAAATAAATTATCTAAATTCAATATCATTTTAGCTTCTGGTTCTCCGAGAAGACAACGCTTTTTAAAGGATCTAGATATTCCTTTTACTATTGAAATTAAAGAAGTTGAAGAAGTCTATCCAAAACATTTAAAAGCTGAGGAAATAACAGATTATTTAGCAGATTTAAAATCTAAGTGCTTTACCAACTTAAAGTCTAATGATTTATTAATTACATCTGATACAATCGTTTGGTTTGAGGAGACTGCCCTTGGAAAACCAAAAAATAAAAAAGATGCATTTTTAATGCTCAAAAAAATGTCTGGAAAACAGCATTATGTTTATACATCCATTAGCTTAAAAAGTTGTTTTTTTCAAAAAATATTTAATGATGTAACGATTGTTGAATTTGAAAAATTCACAGATGAGGAAATTAATTATTATTTAGAAAAATTTAGTCCTTATGATAAAGCTGGCAGTTATGGCATACAAGATTGGATCGGATTAGTAGGTGTAAAAAAAATAACTGGAAGCTATTTTAATGTAATGGGTTTACCTGTTCATAAATTGTATAAAGAATTGCTAAAAATTGCTCAATAAGGTTTAATTAATAACTTATTTTTACCATAAATAACAACACTATATAAAGATGAAAAAATATACATATACTGAAATGAAAGATACCAGATCAGGTTTTGGTGATGGTTTAACTGAATTAGGAAAAACTAACCCTAATGTAGTTGCTCTATGTGCAGATTTAATAGGTTCATTAAAAATGAATGACTTTAAAGAAAATCATCCAGATCGTTTTTTTCAGGTTGGTATAGCTGAAGCAAATATGATGGGTATAGCTGCTGGCTTAACCATTGGTGGTAAAATCCCATTTACTGGAACTTTTGCAAATTTTTCTACTGGACGTGTATATGATCAGATTAGACAATCTATAGCTTACTCAGATAAGAATGTAAAAATATGTGCATCACATGCCGGATTAACTTTAGGGGAAGACGGAGCTACACACCAGATATTAGAAGATATTGGACTAATGAAGATGTTGCCTGGAATGACAGTCATAAATACTTGTGACTACAACCAAACCAAAGCTGCAACAATTGCTATTGCAGATCATCAGGGTCCGGTATATCTTAGATTTGGTCGTCCTAAAGTACCAGTATTTATGCCAACAGATCAACCTTTTGAAATCGGTAAAGCTATCTTATTAAATGAGGGTACAGATGTGACTATTGTAGCTACAGGTCATTTAGTTTGGGAATCTCTACAAGCTGCTGAAAAATTAGAATCCGAGGGAATAAGTGTTGAAGTCATTAACATTCACACTATAAAACCATTAGATGAAGAATCAATTTTAAAATCGGTTTCTAAAACTGGTTGTATAGTTACAGCTGAAGAACACAATAAATTTGGTGGTTTAGGTGAAAGTGTAGCAAGATGCTTGGCAGAAAACAATCCAATTCCTCAAGAATTTGTAGCCGTTAATGATACTTTTGGAGAGTCTGCTACACCTAGTCAATTAATGGAAAAATACAATATAAACGATGAAGCTGTCGTTAATGCAGTAATGAAAGTACTTAAAAGAAAATAAAAATGAAAAAAATAGTATTAGTTTGCCTCCTACTAACAGGAATAAATCATCATTCAAACGCACAACTTCATTATGGAGTAAAAGCAGGTATTAATTATAATTCTAATTCTTTTGAGGATGTTTCTGATGATGTACTAGACGGAGCAAAAACAAAAACTGGATTTCATACAGGAGTTTGGTTTAGAGCTAAGCTTCCTGTTATTGGGCTATATTTAAGACCAGAGATAGTTTATACAGAATTAAAGAATAATTTTACATACGATAGTCCTTTTGCACCACCAAAAGAAGCAGATTTTAAATTTAGAAAAATTGACGTTCCAGTTTTAATTGGTAAGAAAATTTTAAGTATTGGAAATGTATTTGCCGGACCTTCATTTCAATATATATTGGCCTCAGATTTTGATTTAAATGATTTGAGTGAGGTTTCTACTGAAAGTTTTTCTCTTGGAATTCAACTTGGTGGAGGTATAGAATTAGGACGTTTAGGTATAGATGTTAGATGGGAAAGAGCGCTGTCTAAAACAGAAACGGTGTTTGTAGATAATTCAATTAATAATAATTTTAGTTTTGACAAAAGAGTAAATCAAATAATATTCGGCATATCCTATAAATTGAATAAGATTAAAAAATAAAATTATAATAAAATTCAACAATAAAAAAGCTCTTGTAAACAAGAGCTTTTTTAATTTTAAACCAATTAAGTTAATTACTTTATATCTGGATTTAGATAATCAGGTAAAGTAGGATTGTTTGGATCATTGAAATCGTTGGTGGGGTCTCCATCAGCACCACCTTCATCTTTTGTTAGAACACCATCATTATCATCATCAGGGTCTAAGAAATTTGGTGCTTCGTCTCCATCAGTATCATCGTTTCTAGGATCACCATCACCGTCTAAATCCTCTAATATACCTGGAATTGAATCACCATCGTAATCTGTATTTTCAACTAAGTCATATAGTTCAATGTAAAAAAGTAACGTTGAACTAGAAGGAATACCTGGAGTCGCAAATTTACTGTACGCCAATCCTGACGGTATAAATAATACTCCTTTACCACCGTTCATATAAGTTACAGGACCGTTATTAGTAACATTTTCTCCACCTTTGAAATAACCAAAACCAAGAGACCAACCTCTAATCACAGAATGTAATGTAAACCATACTGGTTGAACTGTCCTTTCATCAAAATCAATTAATTCTGTAGTAGAATTAAAATATTGACCTTTGTATTTAACTAATACAGAATCAACTACAGTAGGATGACCTTTCACAGGGTTTGGACTTCCCTCGTCTTTAACAAAAATATATAATTTGTAATCTACATCTAATTCAGTAACATCTTGCGTTATCAGCCTAGAGTCGTTTATAAGTGCTGTTGCTCCTGTTATTAGTGGACGAACCGAGTCTATGGCATCATTATAATAATGTTTTCCTAAAAAATCAACTAGAGAGTCGTTGTCTATTATCGCTTGTCCAGCATAATCAAAATTATCAACAGGTACTCCAAAATTGTCATCGTCACAGGCATAACCAATAAATAATAATGACAAACATAAAATTAAAAACTTTCTATTAAACATTTATACTATTTTAGTGGTGCAATTTACCATTTTTATACCTTTGTGAAAAGTGATTATGCATTTTTTAACTATTTTATGAGAATTGATAAATATTTATGGTGTGTACGTTCATACAAGACCCGAAACATAGCTTCTCAGTCATGTAAAAAAGGTCATGTAAAAATAGAGGACTCTAATTGTAAACCATCAAAAGAAATTTTTGGTGGAGAAATCATTTCAATTAGAAAAAATCAAATGAATTTAAAAATTGAAGTATTGGCTATTCCTGAAAGCAGAATTGGTGCTAAATTGGTTCACCAATTTTGTAAAGACATAACTCCTAAAAATGAAATTGAAAAATTAGATTTATTAAAATACTCGAAAGATTATTACAGAACAAAAGGGACTGGCAGACCAACAAAAAAAGATAGAAGGGATATAGATGACTATCATGAATCTCAAGAATAAATATATGAATACAACAACCACCATTTTAAACCATAATCAGATAGGTCAAAAAATTAAAAGAATGGCATATCAGATTTATGAAGCTAATAGTTTTGAAAATGAAATTATAATTGCAGGAATTCAAGGTAATGGAATTTTTTTTGCCAAAGAATTAGTAAAGTATCTTCAAAAAATTTCATCATTAAAAATAATATTATGTGAGGTATACATAGACAAGAAGAATCCATTAGGAGAAGTATCTACCAATATATCTAAAGATCTTTATAAGAATAAATCAATAGTTTTAGTGGATGATGTGTTAAATTCTGGAACTACATTAATGTACGGAGTTAAATTCTTTTTAGAAGTTCCTTTAAAAAGATTTAAGACTGCGGTTTTAGTAAATAGAAATCATAAGAAATATCCTGTAAAAGCAGATTTTAAAGGAATCTCTCTGTCTACATCAACTAAAGAACACGTTGAGGTATCATTCAATAAAAATAGCTCTAAAGCATTTCTAATGTAAAAGTATTCTTATCTCTGTAACAATCTCTTGTACCTCTTTGTCGTCTATAGCTATTTTATAGGTAGCTTTATCATAAAAAATACCTCTTTCAAACAAATGCTTAGCTATATATTCGGTTAGCTGATTGTCGGATAAATCATTAATTAATGGTCTTTTAAACTTATTTTCAGATAGTCTTTTAAATAGTGTTGAAATACTGCCACGAAGGTAAAAAGAGAGATTGTTTTTATCATTTAAAATTAAATCTAAATTTCCAGCATAACAAGGCGTACCTCCTCCTAGTGATAAAACAAATGATTCATTTTCTTTTATAAATTGCTTCAAATACTTATGTTCAATTTTTCTAAAATATATTTCTCCTTTTTGTTCGAAAATTTCTTTAATTGATTTTTGTTCTTTTTCTTCTATGAACTCATCTAAATCGGTAAAATTAAGAAATAACTTCTTTGCCAATTGAATACCTACAGTGGTTTTGCCACTTCCCATATACCCTAAAAGAATAATTTTCATAAATTAAATATTTCATTACAAATATCGATAAAAAATAAAGTAAAAAAAGCTCTTTTCTATTTGAATGCGTTTATATTTGCACTCTTGTAAAATTAGACCTGGTAGCTCAGTTGGTAGAGCATCTCCCTTTTAAGGAGAGGGTCCTGGGTTCGAGCCCCAGCCCGGTCACAAAACATTACTACAACTGTAATAGCGCACGTGGCGGAATTGGTAGACGCGCCAGCTTGAGGGGCTGGTATCCGATTAGGATGTGGAAGTTCGAATCTTCTCGTGCGCACTATAGTATTTTATTTCACAAAACATTAACCTACTATTTCACCATATAATTCATACTTTTGTTGGATGTTAAAAAAATACACTTTTTTTTTATTTATATTTTTTTCATTTTTATCAGCATTTTCACAAAATGATAGTTTACAGGTAAAAATACTCAAAGGTCAAATAATTGATTCTGAAAATAAAAAACCTTTAAGTGCTTCACATATTTTAAATTTAAACTCAGTTACTGGAACTATTACAAACAATCAAGGTTTTTTTGAATTAACTGCTAAAGCCAACGACACAGTCATGGTTTCATATCTTGGATATTCATCCATAAAGATTAAGGTAACAAATGATTTGTTAAAGGGTAATGAATTATTGATTGCTCTATATGAAAAATCAGAGGAAGTAAAAGAGATCATTATCAAATCTAGCAAACTGATAGGTGTTTTAGAGGTGGATGTAAAACTTGTCCCTAAAGATAAATTTACTAGGATAAAAATTAACGGCATAAGACAAACCTATGAGCTAGCCAGACCAAAAACAAGCGACTTTTCAACACCTATAGCGGCACTTTTTAAACCTGTAGATTTTCTTTATAAATTATTTGGTAAGAAGCCTAAACAACTTAGGAAACTTCAAAAAATAAAAAAGGAAGATAATTTACGTAAGATAATGGCTGGTAAATTTGACAGAGAGGTTATGATGGAATATTTGGAAATGGATAGAAATGATTTGATGAAATTAATATCTGATTGTAATTATTCTGATTATTTTCTAAAAAATGCTAGTGATTTACAGCTAATTGAAGCTGTTTTAGATTGCTATGAAATTTACAAAGCTTTAAAAATGGGTAAAATTGAAAGAAGTAGATTACCACAAAAGAAGAAAAATTAAAAAAAAAGTCAAAATTTTTTCAAACCTTGACTTTTAAACTAACTAAAAACTACTCTTATTTAATATTCAGAGCACATATAAGACGTACTAGTTTTAGTTTAGTTACAATTTTATTAAAAAAAAGCCAGCATTAAGCTGGTTTTTTTTTACAAATAAGTTTTTATTATTGATTTCCTAAAATTATAGGCATACCACTTTTTCCTGAGCCGATAATAACAACTTTACTATTAGATGATTGAGATAATTTAATAGTTGCTTCGATCCCTTTATCTTGTAATATTCTATCGTTTAGGGAAGCACTTAATATCTTGTTAGCATCTGCCTTACCTTGAGCTTCAATAATTTGTTTCTCAGCCTCTTTTCTAGCTGTTACTAATCTAAACTCATATTCCAAGGACTCTTGTTCTTGTTTTAATTTACGTTCAATTGCCGTTTTTATGGTAGGTGGAAGTGTTACATCTCTAACAAGTACTGAGTTTAATTGAATAAATTGAGGTGCTAGAATTTTTTTTGTTTCTTCAAATATTTCTGTCTGAATTGCATCTCTTTTGGTGGAATAAAGTTGTTCTGGTGTATATCTTCCTACCACACTCCTAGTTGCAGATCTTATTGCTGGGATAATTACATCGTCTTCATAAGCTTCTCCTCTTGTTTGGTGTAATAAAGCCACTGTAGATGTTGTAGCTTGATATAACACAGATGCGTCAAGTTTAATTTCTAATCCATTAGAAGATAATACAGACATTTTTTCTTCAAATAATTCTTGTTGCCTAACATTATATTTAAAAACCTTGTTCCAAGGCATTACAAAATTAAAACCTTCATCTAATGGTGGCTCATCTGTAACAACTCCTCCTATCCATTTATATAAAACACCACGTTCTCCAGATCCTATAGTAATTGCAGATTTTGAGATTAATATAATAGCTGTAAATATGATAGCTAAGGTTATTAACGCTCCTTTCGGAAATTTAAATTCAATTTGATTATTTGCCATTTTTTTAATTTTAAAAATTTTTTACAAATTTACAACTAAAAGTTATCTAATGAAGCTATAAATTTTATAGATATTATTTATTCATACAATTTACGAAATTAAATTTGTCCATAGTATTTTCTAATAAACCATTCTATTGATAACAAGCTGATAATAACAATCAAACCCCATTTCCAATTTATTAACTGGTCATAATTAATTTTTATTCTTTGAACGGAAGAAAATCTTTTATCATTTAACAAATCAGGTATTAATTCGTTGTAATTATTTTCAAAATAATAAGCCCCCCTTGTTTTATTAGTTAATTCCTTTAATTTTGAATAATCAACATTATTGAATTGTCTTTCTATATCAAATTCATTTACTTTAAAAAAACCCTTTTTCGAAAAATTTTGATTTTTAACATTTATGGAATATTCGTATTCTCCAGGTTCTATTGGGCTTAAACTTAGTCTATATGATTTTTTTGATAATAGAAAAGGGAAAGTTGTTGTCTTCTTTGAATTCTTGTTTTTTAATGTGAAATAGATGATAGCTCGATCATCAAATTTATAATTTTCATCTACAAAAAATGCATTAATATTAATACTCGAGTTTGCATTATAGGACGATTTTACTTCTACATCCAACCTATTTTTTATTGAATTTGATGATATATATAGAACTATATTAGAAATAAAATTATCAAAATTTTGAAATGAATTACTCGTCAGATAACTGGTAGAGCGCCATTTCCAGATACCTTCACCAAATAAAAAAACTTTTTTTTGATTATTGTTATTGGAGATAGCTAATAGGGGTTCTTTAGAGTTGAATCCTTTGATATTTTGGTATAGCAGTGTTTGGTGAGGAATTGAAATTGTGGTTTCACCAAACTTATCTAAAAGTGGTGGGAAATTTTCAAACCCAATATTATTTTGATTAAAGATCAAAAAGTTTTTATTTAAGCGTGGTCTATAGTTTTCTACTGTATTGATATCATTTTTATTTAAACCTGTAAAATTTGAGTTAATAAATGACCAATCAGTATTAGAACCAGTAATTAACAGGAAAGGTTTTTTAGACTTATTTATTTCATTTATTATTTTTTTGAAACTAAAGTTGGGTTGATAAATAATTATCGATTTGTAGCTAGACAGATTAATATTGTCAATATTTTTTGTTTGTATAATTACTTTTCGTTGCTTATCACTTTCTAAAGCTTTTTTTAAAGCTCCTAAATCTGGATGATTAAAAGGACTAACAATAAGAACCTTAGATTGTTTGTTTATGACCTCTATAGAAAATTCTTTTGTATTATTTGATGTGTTTTTTTCGTTGTCTAAGTTTTCAATAGTTGCTTTATAATAATTTAAGCCCTCTTTTTTTGATGTGATCTCTATTTTTAATAAGCGAGAATTATCCTCTTTATTTAGATTGATAGTTTTACTGTAGATTATCTTTCCAGTATTCTCTATAGTATATTTTAATTTTACAGATTCTTCTCCATTATACTGCAATAGCGATTCTACAGGGAATTTATTATTAACAAAACTAAATCTATTTGTATTTATTTTATCTATTCTAACATCACTGTAGGATAAAGTATCACCAACTATTATAGAGTATATAGGAATATTCATCTTTATAAACTCATAATCTTTACCTATGGTTTGATTTCCATCAGATAACAATATGATTCCATTATTTGAATCATTTGAGTTTTTTGAAATGCTTCTTAAAGGGGTGTAAATGTCTGTTTGTTTTTCATCAAAATTTAAACTGTCTATTACATTAAATTGTTCACCAAATGAGTAATAATTTACGTCAAAATTTTTCTTTAAAATCTCGCTTGACTTGAAACTAGAAAGCATTTTATTAACTACACTATCTTTACTTAAATACCTTATAGATAGAGAGTTATCTATCAAAACTGACAAAGTGGGTTTTTCTATGATTAGATCTTTTCTCGGAATACTTGGATTAATTAACAATAAGAATAATAGAAAAAAAACTAATGATCGAATACTAAATAATAAAAAAGAGTGATTCGTTTTAGAAATGACTTTAAAATAATACTGATAATAACCAATCAGAATACTAAATAGTAAAGCTATAAGAATAAATATGTTTATACGGTTTTCCAAAAATATAATTTAAAGATAAAAAAGATGATATAAAAAAACCTAGACTTTAATTAAAAATCTAGGTTTTTTTTATGTTTGAATAATACAAATCTTAGGTTAACATCCCACCATCTACAGATAAGGTTTGCCCTGTAATATAACTACTCATATCAGATGCTAAAAACACACAGGCATTTGCAATATCTTCAGGAGTTCCCCCTCTTTTTAATGGAATAGCATCTCTCCATGTTTGAACTGTTGCTTCATCTAATTTTCCAGTCATTTCAGTTTCTATAAATCCAGGAGCAATAACATTACTTCTAATATTTCTTGAGCCTAATTCTAAGGCAACAGATTTTGAAAAACCTAAAATACCAGATTTAGATGCAGCATAATTAGATTGACCCGCATTTCCCTTTAATCCAACTACAGAACTCATATTTATAATAGATCCTGAACGTTTTTTCATCATAGGTCTAATTACTGCTTTAGTCATATTAAAAACAGATTTTAAGTTAACATCAATTACTTTATCAAAATCATCTTCTGATATTCTCATAAGTAAGTTATCTTTTGTAATACCAGCATTGTTAACTAAAATATCTATACTACCAAATTCTTTAAGTATTTCTTTGGCTAATTCTTGAGCTGTATCAAATTCAGCTGCATTTGATTGATATCCTTTAGCTTTTATCCCTATTGCGTTTAACTCTGTTTCTAAAGCATTTGCTGCATCAACAGAAGAACTATAGGTAAAAGCTACATTAGCTCCTTGTTTTGCAAATTCAACTGCAATTCCACGTCCAATACCACGAGTAGCACCAGTTATAATTGCAGTCTTATTATCTAGTAATTTCATATATTATAAAAGTTAATAATCAAATATAATTATTTTTTCCACAAAAAATCCCGTATTAAAAACGGGATATCTTGTATATATTGTTTTAATTCATCTTATTGAAGAACACTAGCTATCATTTCTCCAATTTTAGCTGGAGATTCAACAACATGAATACCATTTTCTGCCAAAATTTTCATTTTTGCTTGTGCTGTATCATCATCACCACCAACAATAGCTCCGGCATGACCCATTGTTCTTCCTGCAGGTGCAGTTTGACCAGCTATAAATCCAATTACAGGTTTTCTGTTTCCATCTTGTTTAATCCATTGAGCAGCTTCAGCTTCCAATTGTCCCCCTATTTCACCAATCATAACTATTGCCTCAGTATCTTCATCGTTCATTAATAATTCAACAGCTTGTTTGGTTGTTGTACCTATGATAGGGTCACCTCCTATTCCAATTGCTGTAGTAATTCCATATCCTTGTTTTACAACTTGATCTGCAGCTTCGTATGTTAAAGTTCCTGATTTTGAAACAATACCTACTTTACCTTTTTTAAATATAAACCCAGGCATGATACCAACTTTAGCTTCTTCTGGAGTGATTACACCTGGACAATTTGGGCCCACTAGAGTACAATCTTTATCTAGTAAATATGCCTTAACTTTTACCATATCGGCAGTTGGGATACCTTCTGTAATACAAATAATTACTTTTATACCTGCCTCAGCAGATTCCATAATTGCATCTGTAGCAAAAGCAGGAGGTACAAATATGATAGAGGTGTTAGCTTCAACTTTTTCTACTGATTCTTTAACCGTGTTAAAAACAGGCTTACCGAGGTGTTCTTGCCCTCCTTTTCCGGGAGTTACTCCTCCAACTACGTTGGTTCCGTAATCAATCATTTGTCCTGCATGAAAAGTACCTTCACTACCAGTAAAACCTTGAACTATAATTTTTGAATCTTTGTTTACTAAAACACTCATTATATTTTTTTTCTTAAAAATTTGTACAAAAATACTTTATTGTTAGATGTTAAAAAAGGAAAATTAACCTTTCTTTTCTTCCTTCATTAATCTCTTCAAATACGCTATCTCTTTTAATTTGGCTCTGGATTCAGTTATAGGTGTTCCGAAATAAGTTTTTCCTCCTGGAACAGATTTAGTAACACCCGTTTGCCCAAGAATAACAGCACCTTTACCTATGCTAATTCCACTATTTGTTCCTACTTGACCCCATAAGGTTACATCATCTTCTATAATAACACAACCTGCTATACCTGTTTGTGATGCTATCAAGCAATTTTTTCCTATAATTGAATCATGCCCTATGTGCACTTGATTATCTATTTTTGTCCCTATACCTACAGTAGTATCACCAGTAACGCCTTTATCTATGGTACATGAGGCACCTATATGAACGTTATCTTTTAAAACTACTCTACCTACAGAAATTAATTGATCAAACCCCTCTGCATTTTTTTTGTAATAAAACGCATCAGCTCCTAGTACTGTATTTGAGTGGATTACAACATTATCTCCTATGATAGAATTATCATAAATGGAAACATTGGGGTGTATTAGACAGTTTTTTCCGATGGAAACATTATTTCCAATAAAGACATTAGGTTGGATTATTGTCCCTATATCTATTTTAGCAGAGTCTGAAATACTTTTACTTGAGTTAATAAATGGACTAAAATGTTTTGATATTTTATTAAAATCAGCAAAAGGATTTTCAGAAATCAATAATGACTTCCCCTTAGGGCAAGGAACTTCTTTATTTATTAAAATAGTAGTAGCCTTAGAATTTAAAGCTTTGTCATAATACTTTGGATGATCTACAAAAACTATATCGCCGGATTCTACTACATGTATTTCATTGATTCCAGTAATTTCAAAGTCTGAATTACCAATAAATTTAGCATCAATCAGGGTTGCTATTTCTTGTAATGTTTGTACAGATTTGAATTTCATAGTAAGAAAAACTATTCTTTAATTCGTTCTTGATATGTTCCTTTTGTAGTTTCTACTTTAATTTTATCACCTTCATTGATAAATAACGGTACGTTAACAGTAGCACCAGATTCTACTTTAGCAGGTTTTGTAGCATTAGTAGCTGTATTCCCCTTAACTCCTGGCTCTGTATGTGTCACTTCCAAGATAACACTTGCAGGCATATCAACTGATAATGGCATATCATCTTCTGAATTAATGATAATTGTTACAATTTCACCTTCTTTCATTAAATCTGGAGCATCTAATGTGTTTTTTTGTAATTCTATTTGGCTATAATCATTATTGTTCATAAAATGATACGTATCACCTTCATTATACAAATATTGAAATTTAT
>Ga0228653_1000084_pt1 | contig 28593 bp, 23 predicted proteins | sample 65DmetaG_FD_182745 | JGI IMG/M metagenome (GOLD analysis project Ga0228653, IMG submission 182745) | Seawater microbial communities from Monterey Bay, California, United States - 65D | ecosystem: Environmental > Aquatic > Marine > Coastal | place: USA: California | collected 2016-11-02
TACTTTAATTCTTTTTTATCAGATAATTCGTAAAATCATTTTTACAACCCAACTTAATTTTATGAAAAAAGATATTATAATTCCTGAGGTTTCTGGTATTGAAATGGCGATTGTATATGAATACAATAATATTTATGATACAAACGATTGGAATGTTTATCTTGTAAACAACAGTGATGCTCGTCTAGAAATGGTTGTTATCGTTTCTAAGGGGTACGGCAGTAAAAAAATTAGCTCTGTTATGCGTAAAAAAATTGATGTTTTAGACGCGAACTCATTTGCTAAGGTTGAATGGATGCAGCCAGAATTGTTTAAAATTACAAATCTATTTCAAGTTACTTTTTTTATCAACAATCGTTTGTATGACAAAACATTTACTTTTAAAGAAAACACAATCAAAGAAGGTGGTTTAAGGATGATACCTGAAATTAAAAAGCGAGGTGTTCTAGCTAAATAAGCGCACATCTTAATATTAACGATTTATAATTGAAATAATAATATATTTAGTTTAACCTAGTTTAATTGTTCTCCCTTTAAGAAAGTTCTTTTAAATTAACTTAATTAAATTGCACCATGAAGCAATTCTCTTTTTTTGATAGAGAAAACACCATAAATGAATTACAATCAATTGAATTTGATGTCTTAATTATTGGTGGTGGAATTACTGGGGCAGGTATTGCTCTAGACGCTGCCTCTAGGGGTATGAAGGTGGCGCTGGTAGAAAAAAACGATTTTGCTTCTGGAACTAGTAGTAAATCTACTAAGTTAATACATGGTGGATTAAGATACTTAAAACAGTTTGATTTTTGGTTGGTTAAAGAGGTGGGAACAGAACGTGCTATTGTACATAAATTAGCACCACACCTTGTTGTTCCTGAAAAAATGATTTTACCGTTGGTTGAAGGTGGAACATATGGTTCTTGGTTAACTTCTGTAGGCTTAAAAATATATGATGTTTTAGCCTCTGTTGAGGGTGAAGACAAACGTAAGATGCTAGACCAAAAAGAAGCTTTACATAAAGAACCCCTTCTTCCTAGGAATGTATTAAAAGGCGCTGGTTATTATGCAGAGTACAGAACAGATGATGCTCGTCTTACACTTGAGCTTATTAAAACAGCCTTAAATTACGGTGCAAAATCAATTAATTATTCAGAGGTTATAGAGTTCTTATATAATGATGGTTGCGTTGTTGGCGTAACAGTAAAAGATGAATTGAATAATAAAGTTTTTAATGTAAAATCAAAATATATTATTAATGCTACTGGGCCATGGGTAGATCATTTACGTTTAAAAAATAAAGGCAGGGCCAATAAAAAACTAAGATTATCTAAAGGAGTTCATTTGGTTGTTAATTATAATAAATTCCCCATAAAACAATCTATCTATTTTGATATTCCTGATGGGCGAATGATGTTTGCAATCCCAAGGGGTAAGAGTACTTACTTTGGAACAACAGACACCAACTATCAGGGTAATAAAGATGAAATAAAAGTAGATTTAGTAGATGCAATGTATCTTATAGCGGCAGTAAATAATATGTTTCCGAATGTATGTGTAACTCTAAATGATATAAAATCGTCTTGGGCTGGTCTTCGTCCTCTTATACATGAAGAAGGAAAACCTGTTTCTGAATTATCGAGAAAAGATGAAATATTTGTGTCTGAATCAGGTTTGATTTCTATTGCTGGAGGAAAACTAACAGGATACCGTAAAATGGCAGAACGAATAGTTGACTTAGTTGCTAAAAAACACTTTAAACAATTCTCTAAGGAATTTAAAAAAACACAAACAGAAGGTATCAAGCTTTCTGGTGGTGGATTTAAGGATTTTAATGATGTGAAAAGTTATATAAAGAGTGTTTGTAAGAGGATAACAGGCAAAAATTTTAATAAAAAAGATGTCCAATATTTGGTGTTTAACTACGGCAAGCAAACAGATGTTATTCTAAAAAAGTATGATGAAATAAAAAAAGGAAGTCCAGAAGAAAGGTTAATAAAAGCAGAGGTTTGGTTTACTGTTTATTATGAAATGACTTGCTCACCTGTTGATTTTTTTATGCGAAGAACGGGAAGGGCGTACTTTAATATTGATAGTGTTTATGACAATTTAAACTTGGTCGTAGAAGAGTTTTCTAAACACCTTTCTTGGAAAGATGATATGCTTAATAAAAACAAAAAAGAATTGAACAAAGCTTTAGAATTAATTACTTCTTTTGATTAATTTACTCGCTTTTTTCATGTTCTTCTAAATCTTTTTCAAGATCAAGATTTCTTAAGGTTGGATTAAAAAAACCTGTTGCTGCTACTGTTATTAATGTCATGGTTCCACCAAATACTACAGCTGTAACAGTCCCCATTAATTTTGCTGTTAATCCGCTTTCAAAAGCGCCAAGTTCATTAGATGACCCTACAAACATTGAGTTAACCGAAGAAACCCTCCCTCGCATTTCATCTGGGGTTTTAAGTTGTAAAATTGTTTGTCTTATAACCATTGAAACCCCATCTGTGACTCCGCTGAAAAACAAGGCAATAACAGACACCCAAAAAATAGAAGAAATTCCAAAAATGATAATACAAACTCCAAAGCCAAAAATAGCAGCTAATAGCTTCTTCCCAGCAGCTTTACTTATAGGAATGTATGCTGTTATTAACATTGTTAAAAAGGAACCAATTGAGGGGGCTGCTACTAAAATTCCAAAGCCTTGAGGTCCTACCTTTAAAATATCTTCAGCAAAAACAGCTAATAAAGCAATTGCTCCTCCAAATAAAACAGAAAACATATCTAAAGTAAGCGCTCCTAAAATTGCCTTTGTTTTAAACACAAAACGAACACCTTCTTTTAAACTCTGTAAAACAGGTTCTCCAATCTTTGGGTTTAGCACAGGCTTTCTTTTTATTTTGAATACTACAAAAAAAGAAAAAGTAACTAATAAAAAAATAAGGCTTAAGGACCAATGAACACCAATCCAGTTAATACAAAACCCTGCGAAAGAAACTCCTAAAACTCTTGCCATTTGCCATAAAGAGCTGTTCCATGTTGCTGCATTTGGATATGTTTTTTTTGGAACTATTAGAGCTACTAAAGAAAAAATGATCGGGCCAAAAAAAGCTCTCAAGAATCCTCCAAAAAAGACAAAAGCATAAATTATATACAAAACTATTTGTGTAGAAAATGTTTTGCTTAAAACATCTGATGTAATCCAAAAAAGACCAAAACTTATTAAAGAAAAGGCTGCAATACATAATGCTAATAAGTTTCTTTTTTCTCTCTGATCTACAATATGACCAGCAAACAAAGCCATTGACAATGCAGGAATAATTTCCATTAAACCTATGAAACCAAGATATAAAGGATCTCCTGTAAGCTCATAAACTTTCCATTCAATAACAATAAATTGCATAGACCACGCAAAAACTAAAGCAAAACGTACCAATAAAAAGATGTTAAACTCTTTTATTCTTAATGCCGCATAGGGATCGTTTTTTCTTTTTTTAGTCATGATGGGGTTAAATGTAATAAAAACATAAATAAAAAATGAGGCTACATAAGTAACCTCATTTTGGAATTTATTAAAACACTAATTTATTTGCTATAATTATTTCGAAAAAATAATTCTTCTTGTTGTGCTTTTATTTCCTTGTGACACATTTAATACATAAATACCGTTAGCTAATTTTCCTGTAGCTATTGGCTCGTCGAATAAGGATTGATTATTTGTGTGATTAGAGTGATACACTCTTCTACCTTGTAAATCAAATAATTCTATTTTTACGATATCGTTTGATGATGCCTCAAAGCGAACATTGATTATACCGTTAGAAGGATTTGGATATATAGACACATTGGATAAAGAGTAAGAATTTGTACTTAATGTAGTTGCTTCTATGTTAACCTCTTGGTTTGGTAACCAACCGTTTAATGAGTTGGTAATATCTACCTTAAATGAATCTGAGAATAATACGGTTTGCGTGTTTGAGTATGCAATAATCCCAGCGTCTACGTCAGCTTGTGTAAAAGTTCCACCAATAGATAAATCTGAACTATTTTTAGTAATTACACCCATGGTTGGCACCATAACAATAGTATAAACCTGCTGTGAAGCTGTCTCAGAATCTGAGGTTGCTAACATATCTGATGATGAAAGTGCAGTACTTTGGTTTGCTGTAACCGATACAGTATTAGACGAAAATTCAGGGATTGAAGTATTTGCCGATGCAGTACACACTGTAATTGTTGCTCCGTCTAAACTTCCTGTAGTAAAACTTCCTCCATTCTGGAAAGTTTCATCATTAGCAATTAACAACCAAGTTCCTAAAGAACTTTTCCCTGCGGAACTTGCTAAGCTTTGTAAAGGTTTTACACTTCCTGAGACTGCTGGATCTGCTGTTCCACAAGTCAAATCTTCTCCATCGTCATCAAATGTAGCGCCTGTAACATTAGCTACTTGATCACAAACATTTTCTAAAAGAGTGGTTGTATTAGCACCTAAAGCATCTGGTTCTTGTATTAAAACCTCTAATTCTCCAATAGCAACATGAGAAATATCTACACCAACCTTTAATCTACTTATTGTTAAATCATCTGTAATTTCAATTGGCAAGGACGCTGTAACAGAAGAACCACTTCCTAAACGATCATTATCAAAATCTGTAGCAGTATATGTATTAGTACAATCTTCAGATCCTGCAGTTTGAAAACTGTAAATTACGGGAGAAACTGATAAACCACACTGGTTTGTGGGGTTAACCCTCCAATAATAAACACTATTGTCAGTAAGTACTGTGGTTGTATATTTTAATTCCGTTTGAGTAGATGTTTCTATAATATTTGTAAAAGATGGATTATCAGATAACTCTACTGTATACGACTCGGCGTTTATGTTTTCATTCCAAGTTAGTTCAATCTCTGGATATAAAACACCTGCCTCCTCATTTAAAGGAGATAATAAACTCATCGGGTTATCTTCAAAATCTGGATGTACAACCCTTAACTCTACTTTTTTAGTTTGTGTTTCATCACCATTGGTGGCTGTTACGTTTATGTCGTAAGTTCCTGACGCTACGCTTTCTAAATTCCCTACAGTCATAATAACCTCACCGTTTGCACTGATTGAAGAAGGTGAAAATGAAGCGCTAGCTCCTGTAGGTAAATTTTCAGCAGTAATTGTTGTTGTTGTTTCAATTTGTTGAACATAATCAAACTTAAATTCTGCATCTTCTGTTGAACATTGAATGATTTCAGGGTTAATACTTGAAAGGTTAATATCAGATAACGACCCTGTTACTATTAAAGAATAGTTTTGAGAATCATTGACTAGTGTTCCTTTGTGAGAAACTGTAATTATATACTCACCTGAAGCATCAGTAATCTCAATTTTTTCAAATGGATCTACTAAATTATCTCCTTGTTCGTTAGTGTTTACAGAAGTTAATCTCCAAGGAAGATATTCAGTTGTTTCACCGTCTATAACTTGTGAAACGCGTATGTCTAAATCATTAACCAAAGCAGGAGTAGGGTCGTTTACACCATTAGTGTTTTGTTCACCAGCAACGTCTGTCCATGAAATTGATGCCACTAATGGATTTACTCCATCAGATTTAATACTCATAGTAAAAGTGTCACCGTTATTTAATGTTTTCTCTTTAACAACACTCATAAAACCAACATTATTAATTGTTTCTACAGCAAATTTGGTATTGAGTAATCCCCATCCAGTGGTTGCATCTGGTCCAACTAGTGATTGACTAGAGGCATTAGAATTATCTGGTGTAATATCATCTGCAGTATGAAGCGCTAACCCTTTTAAAGTAGCCCCTAACATAAATGAACCGTTTACATTATTATAATGTTGTTGAACCAATAATAATGAACCCATTACATTTGGACCAGACATTGAAGTTCCTGTATAATTACCGTAACCATTACTGCCCCCTACTGGTGAGATAAGACCTGATCCATTACCTGTAATATCTGGTTTTATTCTCAAGTCATCAGTAGGTCCCTCAGAACTTCCATTATTTCTATTCATAGAAACTAAATTCCCATCCATATCTATTTCAGCATCTTGACCATTAGCAACAGATAAATTGTTTTTAGCCGTATTCATTCCTGTTAACTTGTCAAATTGGCTGTTTCCTTCTAAAGGTTCATTATTTGATGAATTATTTCCTCCATCATTCCCCGCGGAAACTACTTGTAAATAATAAGGAGCATTATACATGATGGCGTCAAACTCTTTGGCGTCATAACCATACACTCCTGCACCGCTACCTATATTACTTAAAGGATACCCATAAGAGTGGTTAGACAGTAACATTCCTTCTGCAGCAGCTGATGCACCTTCAGAAATATCTTGATTCCAACGATAAGATACTCCTTTTGCCTGAGGCGCCATTCCTTTGGCTTCTGGGTTAACCCCTGAAGCTAAAATGGTTCCTGTTACATGAGTTCCGTGGTCGCTATATTGATTTTCATCATCTCCAATAGTAACCCTATCATCACCCCCAGGTCCATCAAATTCTTGATGATCGGTATACACCCAGCCACCATCCCAGACATAAGCTGTCATGTTTTGGCCTTCAAGTTCTAAGCCTAGGCTACCGCCAGTATTAAGATGATTTACTCTGGTTGAAATTGCGGCATTTTGATTTAATGTTTTGTAATAAATTGGTTGATTATCTTCTGAAACCTTTATTAATTCATAAAGAGACCCGTCTTCAACATAAGTTATTGCCCAGCCTTTTTGTGAAGCCATTTCTAAAGCCTTCTCTTTTGCTTCTAAGTGTATTTGTCTTGAAGATTCTTCAATATTTTTTAATTTTTGTGTATTGTTAGCCTTTTTGATTTCTATGATTTGTTCTGGCGTTTGAGAAAAAACAAAAAAAGTTGATAGAAAAAAGGAAAAAAACAATAATTTTTTAAAGTAATTTTTTAACATATTTTATAATTTTTTTTTTAATACTTAGATTAAAAGATAATTTTAATCTACTAACCTAATAAATTGGTCTACGAAGATAACACTTTGATTTATATTATTTTATTTTTTAACATTAGGGGTTATTTCTTCATATCCATCAGAATAGCAAATGTTTGATTAATATCTATTTCTTTTACGACAATTGTCATTTCATTTGTTGTTGATATTATTTCTTGAAGAGGAATATCTGCCCAAGCTAATTGTTTTAAAATGAAATAATAAAACCCTGACTGTTCTAAATTACCCTCAGGTAATTTAATGGTTATGGAGGCTAAATTTTCTACATTGTTTATTAATTTTTCATTTGTAAAAAACTCTTGAACATGAGGTTTTAAGGGTTGACTAATGACAATATTTGTCTCAAAAATACCTGTTGAAACAGTGATAAAAGAATCTTCATTATCTGCCGCAACACTTAAAATTTTAGCAATTTTTTTTAAAAGAGATTTTGTGTTTTTATATGTATAATCACTAAGATCGGAACGAACAATAAAATCACCTAAAGAATGTGTAAACCTTTTAATGTTCTTTCGAATTCTTAGTTCGTTTGCTGGGGAAATCCTGTTAATAGCCATCATTACAGCCCCAACTTTAACTTGTTTGTTTAACAATTTTTCTACTTCTGGAAGTATGATTCTAGCTAAAGAGGAAACGTTTATTAATTTCTCATTAAGCGCCTCTTCAATGAAAGGAGTTTTTCGAATGGTGCTTTCAACTGCATCTTGAATTGTTCTCATAGTTGTTGTTTTTACAACAATTTGTTAATTTTAAAACAAAAATAGGTAATAAAAATCCTAAAAGTGAATTTGAAGAGTGTATACATAAATTAATCTATATGCTCTGTTAGCTTTTTAAATGTATGTTTCGCGTCTTTGCCAAGATAAAGAACGGCATAAACAGCATCAATTATAGGGGTTACTGCTCTGTTTTGCTCTTTAATTTTGAAAGCACTTTCTGTGGCATAATAACCTTCTGCAACCATACTCATTTCTAACATAGCAGATTTAACTGTATAACCTTTTCCAATCATGTTTCCAAACATTCTGTTTCTACTAAAGGTAGAATAACCTGTTACTAATAAGTCTCCCAAATACGCTGAATTGTTAATGTTTCTCTTCATTTGATGAACTTTACGAATAAAGCGGTTCATTTCACGTATAGAATTACTCATTAAAACAGATTGAAAATTATCTCCATAACCTAAGCCGTGTGATATTCCTGCAGCAATAGCAAAAATATTTTTAAGCATAGCGGCATATTCTGTACCAATAATATCATCTGAAATTTTAATTCTAATGTAGCGGCTTTTTAAAAACCCTCCTATTTGAGAAGCTTTTTCTTCATCCTGGCAGGCTATGGTTAAATAAGAGAGTCGTTCCATAGCAACCTCTTCTGCATGACAAGGGCCTGTAATTACACCAATATTTTTATAAGGAATATTATGTTTTTGATGGAAGTGTTCTCCAACAATTAATCCTGTTTCTGGAACAATTCCTTTAATTGCTGAAAATATTATTTTATTTTCTAAATTTTGCGTCAACTTATTAAGCTCTGGGGTTAAGAAAGCAGAAGGAATTGCAAAAATTAATACATCGTATTTTAAAACCGTCTCATTAATATCATTTAAAAGATCTAATTGAGTTGGATGTAATTCAGCAGAACTTAAATAATTAGGGTTGTGTTTATTAATTTTTATATGTTCTGAAACGTAAACACTTCGCATATACCAACCTATACTTTCTAAATTTTCAGAAAGCATTTTCACGATAGCTGTTGCCCAGCTCCCACCTCCAAGAACTGCTACTTTTGGTTGATTTTTCATAATTAATTATTTTACAAAACCCAAAAGTAATAATTCTAATATGTAATATATAAACTGTGGTGATTTATTATATTTGTTTCTATCAATATAGAATTATGGAAGTTGAAATAATAAATAAATCTAAACATGAATTACCTTCGTATGAAACTGTTTTTTCTGCCGGTATGGATATTAGAGCAAACATTAAGGAATCTATAACTCTTAAGCCTTTAGATAGAGTTATTGTAAAAACAGGATTATTTATATCATTACCAAAAGGTTTGGAGGCCCAAGTTAGGCCTAGAAGCGGCCTTGCTGCTAAAAAAGGAATAACTGTTTTAAATAGCCCCGGAACTGTAGATGCTGATTATAGAGGTGAAATAGGTGTTATATTAATTAATTTATCTCCTGAAAGTTTTACCATAAATGATGGTGAGAGAATTGCTCAACTAGTTATTGCAAAGCACGAACAAATTAAATGGAAAAAAGTAATGGTGTTAGATGAAACTGAAAGAGGTGAGGGTGGTTTTGGAAGCACTGGTGTTTAAAATGCAAAAAAACCCACTAATTATAAGTGGGTTTTAATAAAATATATTTCTTCATATATCTATTGATTATCGATAGCTTCTTTAATTTTTGATTCTAATTCTTCTGCTAAGTCAGGGTTATCTTTTATTAAAGACTTAACCGCATCTCTTCCTTGACCTAATTTAGTTTCACCATAACTAAACCAAGATCCACTTTTTTTAACAATTCCTAATTCTACACCAATATCTAAAACTTCTCCAACTTTAGATATTCCTTCCCCATACATAATGTCAAATTCTGCAATCTGAAAAGGTGGTGCTACTTTGTTTTTTACAACTTTTACTTTTGTTTGATTTCCAATTACTCTATCACTATCTTTTATTTGAGTTCTTCTTCTAATATCTAAACGAACAGATGCATAAAATTTTAAAGCATTTCCACCAGTTGTTGTTTCTGGATTCCCAAACATAACCCCTATTTTTTCTCTTAATTGATTTATAAAAATAACTGTACACTTGGTTTTACTAATTGTTCCTGTTAATTTACGAAGCGCTTGAGACATTAAACGGGCATGTAATCCCATCTTTGAATCACCCATTTCACCTTCTATTTCAGATTTAGGAGTTAATGCAGCTACAGAGTCTATAACAACAATATCAATAGCACCTGAACGAATTAGATTGTCTGCAATTTCTAAAGCTTGCTCTCCATGATCAGGTTGAGATATTATTAAATTATCTATGTCTACCCCAAGATTTGAAGCATAAAAACGATCAAAAGCGTGCTCTGCATCGATGAAAGCCGCAATACCTCCAGCTTTTTGAGCTTCCGCAATTGCGTGTAGGGTAAGGGTGGTCTTTCCTGAAGATTCTGGACCATATATTTCTATAACCCTTCCTCTTGGATATCCTCCAACACCAAGTGCTAAATCTAAACCTAATGAACCTGATGAAATTGCTTCTACTTCTTCTACAACACTGTCACCCATTTTCATAACAGATCCTTTTCCATAAGTTTTATCTAACTTATCTAAAGTTAATTGAAGGGCTTTAAGCTTTGCTTGTTTCTCTTTATCTGCTGCCATAAATACTACTTATTTAATTTTTAAAAAGTATGACAAGGTACAAAAATTGGTTAGTAATTATAAATGAAAAAAGATTATTTTTGAATCATTTTACAGCTCCTTATTTTTTTTATGAACAACCATCGTCACTTCATTTTTCATAAGCCTTACGGAACAATTTCACAATTTGTAAATCCTCATAAAAGAGAAAAGAAATTATTAGGTGATTTTTTTAATTATCCAAAAAAAACTATGGCTATAGGAAGGTTAGATGTAAATTCTGAAGGACTTCTTTTATTAACAACTAACGGTAAGATAAGTGAGAAAATAAGAAGTAGTAATGTTGAAAAGGAATATTATGTTCAAGTTGATGGTTGTATTACACAAGAAAAAATTAATATTTTAAAAAGTGGTGTAATTATTGGTTTTAAAGGGAAAAAATATACTACTAAACCCTGTTTATCTTCTTTGATACCTGTACCTGATTTTAAAGAAAGAACACAAAAAATAAGAGATGAAAGGCATGGACCAACTAGTTGGATTTCTATAACTTTAAAAGAAGGAAAATTTAGGCAAGTTAGAAAAATGACAGCAGCTGTTGGATATCCTACATTACGTTTAGTAAGAATTAGAATAGGTTCTATTGTATTAGGTAATTTGGAACTTGGTGAGGTAAAAGAAGTAAAAAGTTTTTTTAATTTCTAAGCATTTTAATATGTGGAATACCATCTTCTAAATATTCTTCTCCTATTTTAATAAATCCTAATGAATTATAAAATTTAGTTAGATAGGATTGTGCTGAAATAAGAATGTTGCTTTCTTGTAAATTATTTTCTATGTAATTGATAGAATTAGTAACTAATTGATAACCATAATTTAATTTTCTAAATTCTTCTTTAACAACAATTCTACCAATACTTGGTTTTAAGAAATAATCACCAGATTTAAATAGTCTTGCATAAGCTACTATTCGATTATCTAAAACTCCTAAAATATGATATGCTAATTGATCTTTATAATCAAGATCTTGATAAACACAATCTTGCTCTACTACAAAAACTTCTGATCTGAGTTGTAAAATATCATACAATTCTTGTGGGGTTAATTCATTAAATTTTTTAATAGTAAAAACCATTTAACAAGCAGGTATTTTATTAACTCGATTTTGATGTCTTCCTCCTTCAAAATCAGTTTCTATAAAAGTTTCTACCATTTTTAATGCTTGAGGAATAGAGGTATATCTTGCTGGAATACATAATATATTAGCATTATTGTGTTGTCTAATTAATTCTACAATTTCTTTAGACCAACATAAACCAGCTCTTACTTCTTTATATTTATTTGCTGTCATAGCAACACCATTAGCACTACCACATAACAAGATACCAAAATGTGCTTTCTTTGAGACGATATCCTTTGCAACAGGATGAACAAAATCTGGATAATCTACGCTTTCATTGAAATCAGTACCGTAATTTTTTACTACAATACCTTTTTTTTCTAATAATTTAATAATCTCAAATTTATATGCTGTAGCAGCATGATCATTTCCTATTGAAATATTCATAATAAGTTATTTTTTATACTTCTAATTTAAACAAAAATACAAATAGATATGGTTATCAACAGCTTTAAAGAGTAATATTGATTTTTTATTAATAACTACTTATTTATTAGTTAGTTAACTATTTTTTAAAAATTGTTAAAAAGTATAGGTAAGTTTTAAAAAATAGATTTGATTAATTCATTTATAATTACAATACATTTATTTTTTTCACTTATGCAATAAAAACTATTAGATTTTAATTACTTCTTATAAACATTATTTAAGTGTTATTTTTAGACTTATCAACTTATTTTTAATTAATAAAATTTATGTATAAGTTTATACAGGTATTGTTAATAAATATTAAATATCTAGATTTTAAAGGATAAACTCCGTAATAACATGTCAATTATTTTTAATAAGTAACATATCAAAATAAAAATATAATCTTTTATATTAACTATTCACAAGCTATCATAATTAACCATTTATAATAATTTTTAAAACTTAAATAATAATAATAATATAGGTTGTTAATAAAAGTTGAAATTTCTATTTTATATTATATTCATAAAATCTTTTATCATCTATTTTTCGTACTCTTTCTATTTTAATATTTCTATTATTATTAATTTGTCTAATTATTGAACTTCTTCTCTTTTTTATAGTTTCATAAGAGTAATGAGATAAACCAAAAAGTTCATCTAATTTATCTTTTTCAATCGTAGAAGATTTGTAATTTATAACTCTTCTTTCAATATTTTCAAGATCTGTTATTAATCTAATTTTAGATTTATCTTTTCTTTTTTTAATAATGAGAAAAAAAAGAACAGCAATAATTATAATGTAATATATAGAGTTACTATTTACTTTAGATAAATATTTAGTGATAAAATCTTTCTCTATTTCTATTATTCCTGCTTCAACATTAAAAGAGTTTATATTACCAAATTTATCTTTATGATAAATTAAAGAATCTTTAATATAGAGATACGATAAACCATTAACTCGTTCTGTTTTTCTTAATTTAGATGTACTTCTTAAAATTCCTGATTTTTTATTTAAAATTCTATACTCAACTTCATTATTTTCTAGATAATATCCATGTATTGAATATAAATCAGATTCATATACATAATTTCCTCTAAAAAAACCGAATGGTGAAATAAATAATAAATCCCTAAATGTACTCTTAAAACTAAAATCCTCTTTATATTCAAATTTTTCTAAATCAATTTCACCAAATGTGTATCTATTCCTAGTTTCTGAATATATTCCTTCATCTTTTTCAGACAAATAACTTAGAAGCACTTTTAATTTATTATTTATTTTCCATGAAATCAATACTTTTTTAACATCATAAGGATAATTCTTAATATTATTTTTTTTCCATTTTTTTGAATTAAAATCAAAATAAATTAACCAGGGAAAAGAATTAAATTTTCCTTGTCCACCATAACTGTAAAGAATATTATTATTTATAAATAAATACCTATTAAAGTTTAATTCTGAATGGTCCTCTAACGCTAAATCGTAAACTTTAGGATTAATACCCAAATGTATCTCAAACAAATAAAATGTTCCGTTTGGGTTATACAATAGAGTAGAATCATTTTTAAACACAATACTGCTAAAAAAATGAGTATTAAACTTTATTATCTCTTCATCTAAACCAAACAATTTAATTTGATTATGAATTTTCAAGGTATCTATAATTTGAGGATCCCTAGAATATACCTTACATAAGAAAAAAATGAAAAATAATAGAGTAAATTTTTTTAAATCCAAAGTGTAATTATTTTGAGATAATAAATATACTTATTATATGTGTATTTAAGTGTCTTACATTTAATAAACATAATTTTTATTTTAAAAAAATATATAAAAAAATAGATTTATAAAAAAAATATAAAGTACCCTAAATAAGATTAAATAATTATAATAGATTACCCCTATTAAATTTTAAATAGGGGTACTATTTTATATAACTATAAACAATACTTTATATATCTTATTTATTTTGTTAATCATAAATATCAAATAATTATGTTTATAATATATAATTTCTAATAACGTGTTTAATAAGAAAGTATTCAAATATTTACTTTTAACATTATATTATGTAATATTTTATATTATAGTAGTATTTATCTTTTTCCACCTTATTAACTCTATCACATCTTAGTAAAGAATCGAACTGCATTTTGAAATATAGTTACATGTAATGAACCAGTTCCAATTATTTCTCCGTCTGCTTCTATGATTGAATTATGATTATCTATAATTTTAATATCTTTTACTTTATAATTATCTATTTTTTTATGATGAACTATAGTTCCATTATATAATTTTGGTAGATTAAAAATCAAATCTATAAACGTCATATTTTTTACAACTGTTATATCTAATAATCCATCTGTTGGATCTGGATTCTTTGTAACCCTTAACCCACCACCTGAATATTTACATATACCAAATATAATCATCAAACATTTTTCATTGATTTCTTTATTTTTAATTACAATCCTATATTTAGATCTCTTATATGAAAATAAACTATATAAACCACTTAATAAAAACGCTAATGAACCTATTTTTTTTAAATAATTTAAATTTTTAACAACATAACCATCATATCCTATTCCAGCAAGATTATTAAAGTATTCTTTTTTTCCATTCAATAAAGTTATGCATCCGATATCTTGAAGAGTTGTCGTATTTTTTATTATAATATCTATTGATTTTTCAATTGAATTAGGAATATTATATGTTCTTATCCAGTCATTTCCTGTTCCTAAAGGAATTACCCCAAGTTTTATTTTAGAAGTCTTTTGGTGTTGTTGTGACATTATTCCATTGATAATATGATGTAAAGTACCATCACCGCCAACTGAAATAATATTTTTATATCCTATTTTTATTACATCTTCTACTAGTATTGTTTCATGTTTTGTATATTGAGTAAAAGCAAATGAATATTGAATATTTTTTAATTCTAATACATATTTAATTTTATTCCAAGATTTTTCAAAATTTTTATTTCCAGATGAAGGGTTAACAATTAAAAACCATGTATTTATATCTTTTGGTTGGTTTAAATCACACATAAAAAATTAAATTAAAATAGTTAGGTGTTAAATGAATTTAAAATATGTATTTTTCTAAATATAATAAATTAAAAAAAGTAGTATGAGTAGAAAGAAAAAAATCTACAAGAAGAAAGGTAGAATAATTAAGAATTTAACAAGAGATATTTTTAAAATACTTAATAATGATAGCTCTAAATATTATAATTATAAACAAATAGCAAGTAAGTTAGGAATTACAAGTTCAGACGGTAAAACTCAAATAATTAAAAAATTAACAGAATTAAAAGAAACAAAAAAAATAAAAGAAATTGATCGAGGAAAATATCAAATAGTTATTGATGAAAAATATTACATAGGGACTTTAGATATTACATCAAATGGTAATGGTTATTTTATATCGGATGACTTTGAAAAAGATATTTTTATTCCCTCTAATAACCTAGGAAAAGGCTTACAAAATGATACGGTAAAAGCTTACATATATAAAAGAAATAGGAGTAATAAACTAGAAGCTGATATCATTGAGATTATAGATAGAGATAAAACCTCTTTTGTTGGTGTACTTCAGATGAGTAAAAATTTTGGTTTTGTTTTATGTGATAATCAAAAAATGTATGTAGATATTTTTATATCTAAAGCAAGAGTAAATGGAGCAGAGCACGGAGATAAAGTTCAAGTAAAAATTACCGATTGGCCAGAAAATTCTAAAAACCCATTTGGTAAAATCACACAAGTTTTAGGAAAACCTGGTGATCATAATACAGAAATTCATTCTATTTTACTAGAATACGGATTACCATATAAATTTGAAACAGAGGTAGAAAAAGATGCGGGTAGCTTATCATTAGAAATCACAAAAGAAGAGATTTCTAAAAGAAGAGATATGAGAAAGGATTTAACATTTACCATAGATCCTAAAGATGCCAAAGATTTTGATGATGCTCTATCATTCACAAAATTAAAAAATGGTAATTATGAAATAGGAATACATATAGCCGATGTTTCTCATTATGTTCAACCTAATACAATTTTAGACAATGAGGCTTACAACAGGGCAACATCTGTATATCTAGTAGATAGGGTAGTTCCTATGTTACCAGAAATTTTATCAAATGGGGCTTGTTCTTTAAGACCAAACGAAGAAAAACTTACTTTTTCCGCTGTATTTGAGATAAATGAAAAAGCCCAAATTTTAAATGAATGGTTTGGAAGAACAGTTACTTACTCAGATAAACGATTCGCTTACGAAGAAGCACAGGTTATTATAGAAACAAAGAAAAACTTCATTCCTGAGAATATATCTATCACAAGCGAGTCTTATCATGTTTCTGATGTTATAGTTGAAGGGATATTAAAACTAAATGAACTAGCAAAAGTTCTCAGAAAGAAAAGAATGAATGAAGGAGCTATATCTTTTGATAGGGTTGAGGTTAAATTTAATTTAGATGAGAATGCTAATCCAACAGGCGTGTTTTTTAAAGAATCAAAAGATGCAAACAAACTAATAGAAGAGTTTATGTTATTAGCTAATAAAAAAGTTGCAGAATTTATAGGTAAAGAAAAGAATAAGCCAACAAATAAAACCTTTATTTATAGAGTTCATGATGAACCAGATATAGAAAAGCTAGCCGCTTTACAAAATATAGTTTACAATTTCGGTTATAAGATGAATACCCTTACAAGAGAAAGCACAACAGAAAGTTTAAATAAATTATTAAATGATGTCCATGGTAAACCAGAGTCTAATATGATAGAAACTTTAGCGATTAGAACCATGAGTAAGGCTGTTTATACTACTAATAATATAGGTCATTATGGTTTGGCTTTTGATTACTATTCTCATTTTACTTCTCCAATACGTCGTTACCCAGATGTTATGACCCATCGTTTATTACAGCACTATCTTAATGGTGGAAAATCACCAAAACAAGATGATTATGAAATTAAATGTAAGCACGCCTCTAAACAGGAAGAATTAGCTTCTAAAGCTGAGAGACAATCTATTAAATACATGCAAGTTAAATATATGCAAGATCACAAAGATGAGGAGTTTTTAGGTGTTATATCAGGTGTTACAGAATGGGGAATTTATGTTGAAATTACCTCAAATAAATGTGAAGGTATGGTTAGAATAAGAGATATAAAAAATGATTACTATATTTTTGATGAAAAACAATTTGCTATTATAGGTCAATCAACTAAACATAGTTATCAATTAGGTGATTCAGTAACGGTTAAAGTTAAACACACAGATTTAGAAAGAAAACACTTAGACTTTACCCTTATAGAACAATAGAATTATTTTTTTATAGTTATTAATTTAAACATTGTAAATAAAATGAAAAACTCCATCATCATATTTCTTTTAATAACGAGTAACTCGTTATTTTCACAATCAATAACCACAGAAAAAATAGAAGATTTTTATAAAATTAAAGTCTATAATGGCATACGTTTAGAATTGATTAGGTCTAATGAAAATAAAATAGAAATTACAGGATTTAAATCAAATAAGGTTAAAATTAAAAACATCGAAGGCATTTTAAAAGTAAGCCTAAGGTTTCCCGAATTGCTAGCAGGAGATAAAGTAAGCGTCAAGTTGTTTTATAATAAAGATATTCAAACAATAGATGGAAATGAAGGCTCAAAAATTATTGGAAAAGAAATAAATCAAACACACCTAGAGGTTAAGGCTCAAGAAGGGGCCTCAATAAACCTAAACATTAGTACCAAACACCTCAAGGTTAAATCAATATCTGGCAGTGTAGTTGAGTTAAGTGGAAAAACAAAAAATCAAGATGTAGAGTTAGATTTATATGGCGTTTACAAAGGGTATGGTCTTCAAGCTTCAAATAGTAGTACGGTTAAAGCAGGAACTGGTTCAAAAGCTGAGGTATATGCTGGAGAAACCCTATTTGCAAAAGTTAGTTTTGGAGGGTCTATACTCTATAAAGGAGCCCCAGAAGTTATTAAAAACAAAAAGATGGCTGGGGGAATTATAAAACAAATGAATTAAATCATTGAAACCTTTTTGTATATTTGTATATCTAAATTTAATGAAATGACTATTTTAAATACTTTTTTACTAGGAATGCCAAGCCCACTATCTATGGCTCTTATTGTTGGGGCATTATTGCTTTTATTTGGAGGAAAGAAAATACCCGAATTAATGAAAGGTATCGGCGGTGGTATAAAAGAATTTAAGAAGGCTTCAAAAGATGATAAAAAAGAAGATGATAAAATCGATGAAAAGAAATAATATATAAAAAACCTAAGTTTAATAACTTAGGTTTTTTTATAGCTTAACAGCAGTTCCAGAAGCTGTTACCATTAACATTCCCCCTCCTTTACCGACAGTTTCGTAATCTAAATCAATACCAATAACTGCATCTGCGTTTAGTTTACTGGCGTTTTCTTTCATTTCTTTTAAAGCAGTATCCTTAGCCTCTCTTAATACCTTTTCGTAAGAACCAGACCTGCCTCCAACAACATCTCTTATGCTAGCAAAGAAATCTTTAAAAATATTAGCCCCTATAATTGTTTCACCGGTAACAATTCCTATGTAGTTTTTTACAGGCTTACCATCAATATTATTAGTTGTGGATAATATCATTTATTTATCTAATTTTTTTTTGTTGTTTTTCATCGCCTCTCCAATTTGATTACTAGCCGTGAAGCTCGCTACCATATCATTAAGCATCTGACTTCCTGCTTGTGGAGAGTTAGGAAGTAATATCAAATTACTATTTGTTTCTTGACCAATAGATTGCAGGGTATCATAATGTTGGGTTACTACAATTAAAGCAGAAGCCTCTTGAGAGTTAATCCCCACTTTATTTAATACCTCAACAGATTCTTCTAACCCTCTTGCAATTTCCCTTCTTTGATCAGCAATTCCTTGTCCTTGAAGTCGCTTACTCTCAGCCTCAGCCTTTGCCTTTTCAACAATTAAAATACGTGCAGCATCACCTTCGTATTGAGCAGCTGTTTTTTCTCTCTCTGCAGCATTAATTCTATTCATAGCAGCTTTAACCTGAGCATCAGGGTCTATATCTGTTACTAATGTTTTAATGATGTCATAACCGTAATTAAACATAGCATCATTCAATTCAGATTTTACAGCTATTGCTATATCATCTTTTTTTACAAAGACATCATCTAATTTCATTTTAGGCACCTCTGCTCTTACTACATCAAAAACATAAGATGTTATTTGGTCATGAGGATAGTCTAACTTATAAAATGCATCTTCTACTTTATTTTTAATAACTTTAAATTGTACAGAAACTTTTAGTTTAACAAATACATCATCAAGAGTTTTAGTCTCAATTATAACATCTAGTTGTTGGATTTTTAAACTTAATCTCCCTGCGATTCTTTGAACAAGAGGTACTTTAAATTGAAGTCCAGACTGCCTAATGCTTCCAAAACGACCAAATGTTTCTATAATTACAGCAGTTTGTTGTTTTACTATAAAAACAGCTCCATAAATGAGAAGAAAAGAAAGTCCTAAAATGATCGGTAGAAATAAACTCATAATTTTTTTTTAAGTTAATATTGAAATGTTTTATTTATTAGACGTAAAACCTTGAAAATGTTACAACAGCTTACTTTTTCTTTAAATTTTCTTTATATTTTACCCATTTTTTATATTGCTTTTCTGATAAAATTTCTTTCAGCGTAATGTCTAATTTTTTTTCCTTATCGTCAATAACTTTTATAATAGGTTTAAAAGACTCTGTGACTTCTTTATTTGCTTTCCGGAGTGCACTAAAGTCTCTATTTTTCATTGATTCTTTTTGAGCTGCTTCCATTTTTGATTTTCCTTCAGAAAATAAAAAGGTATTGATTCTTTTAATTTGTTTCAATTCCTTATTAAATGAATTAAAAACAGAAGCCATTTCCTTATAGGCATCAGATGATTTTTTAACCCCGACTTTTTTGCCAATTTTTTCCATGTTATAGAAAATTAAACCCACAGCTTTCTCTACGTTTATTTCTGGAGCTCTAGGCTGTTGTGCTGCCCGTGGTTGTCTAGGCTGCATGCTCTGCCTTCTATTATATTGAGAGCCATAACGCGAACCGTACTGAGCTTCTATTGTAACAGATAACAAGAGAAAAGTAATTAAAATAACTTTTTTAATCATGATAGTTTATTTATAATATTATTTATACGAAGAAGAGTTTCTTCTTTTCCAATCATATGAATAATGTCAAACAAATGAGGGCCCTTCATTTCTCCTACAACAGCCAACCTAAGGGGTTGCATAATTTTTCCAAAACCAATTTCTTTTAAAGAAATCCATTCTTTTGCTGCTATTTCAATTGATTCTGAAGAAAAGTCATTTATTGAGCCAAGAACTGTTGTTAATTCAAACATTAGGTCTTTAGTATCTGCTTTCCATTGTTTTTTTACAGCCTTTTCATTGTATTCCTTTGGATGCTCAAAGAAATAACTGCTTAAATTCCAAAAGTCTTTTACAAATATAGCCCTGTCTTTTACTAATGAAACTACGCTTTCGATATAGTTTAAAGACGGTAAAGGGTTAATTTTTTTGTTTTTCAAGATTTCTAAGTACAGTGCTGCTAATTCCGCATCTGTTCTTTTTTGAAGGTATTGCTGGTTAAACCACTTGGTTTTATCTAAGCTAAATTTTGCTCCAGACTTACTTACTCTTGAAAGGTCAAAAGCACTAATTAATTCTTCTAACGAAAAGATTTCCTGTTCGGTTCCAGGGTTCCATCCTAACAATGAGAGCATATTTATGAAAGCATCAGAAAAATAACCACTTTCTCTGTAGCCACTAGATATCTCTCCTGACGATTCGTTTGTATATTCTAAAGGAAATACAGGAAAACCTAATTTATCACCGTCTCTTTTGCTAAGTTTTCCTTTTCCTTCTGGTTTTAATATAAGCGGAAGGTGAGCAAATTTAGGAACTTGCCATCCAAAAGCATGATATAATAAAACATGTAAAGGCATCGAAGGCAACCATTCCTCGCCACGAATAACGTGGCTAATTTTCATAAGGTGATCATCTACAATGTTTGCTAAATGATATGTTGGCATTCCGTCAGATTTAAAAAGAACTTTATCATCAAGGGTATTTGAATCTATAGAAATATTACCCCTAATTTCATCATTTAACAACAATGTTTCATTTTGAGGAGTCTTAAAGCGAATGACATAACTATCACCTTCTTTTATCCTCTTATTTGTTTCTTCTTTTGATAAAACTAAGGAGTTTTTTAATCGTCCTTTTTCTCTGTTGTGCCAGTTATAAATAAAAGTTTTACCATTAGCTTCATGCTGTTTTCTATGTGCATTTAATTCCTCAGAGGTATCAAATGCATAATAGGCCATTCCTTTTTCAATTAAAATATTTACATAATCTTTATATATGTCTTTTCTCTCAGATTGCCTGTAGGGTCCAAAACGCTCATTTTTACCAGGTCCTTCGTCAAAAGGAATACCACACCAATTTAAAGAATTGGTTATATATTCTTCAGCATTATCAACATATCTTGATTGATCCGTATCTTCTACTCTTAAGATAAAAACACCATTATTTTTTTTGGCAAATAAATAATTATATAGAGCCGTCCTTATTCCACCAATATGGAGAGGACCTGTTGGACTAGGAGCAAAACGAACACGAATATCAGACATTATTAATATATATATTTAAATAACAAATATACCTTACTAATATTACATAAAAAAAGCAATTTGTTTTAGACTTGGCTAAAAATAATCTTTAACAGAAAATCTTTCTCAAGCTCTTTTAAATATCTTATTTTTATTTGTTAATGAGCGCTTTTTTTAACATAGAACAAAAACTATCACTTTTCTATAAAAAGTACTATACAAATGAACTTATTAAGGGGTTGATTTTGTTTAGTTTGTTTGGTGTTTTGTACTTTATTTTAACCTTATGTATTGAATATTTTTTGTGGTTAAAACCAAACTACAGAGTTGTTTTGTTAATCGTGTTTATAGCGATAGAGTTGTTTTTATTTATTAAACTAATCATCATCCCTATATTCCATTTAATAAAGTTTAAAAAAGGTATAAATGAAATTGAATCTTCCAAGATTATTGGAGCTTATTTTCCAGAGGTTCAAGATAAATTATTAAATGTATTACAATTAAAGAATGAGAAAAAAACTACAGATCTTATACTTGCTAGTATTCAACAAAAATCTTTAGAACTTCAACCCATTAAGTTCTCAAAGGCCATAAATTTCAAAAAAAACGTTATCTATTTAAAATACTTAATATTCCCATTATTGTTGTGGGTTGCTTTTTTTTTAACAGGAATAGATGTTGGCCTATATAAAAGCCTTCAAAGGGTTGTAAATCCAAAAACTGTATATACACCACCGCCTCTATTTTCTTTTCAGATGGAAACAAAAAACTTAAACGTTATAGAAGGAGGCTCACATACTATTATTATTTCTACGGAAGGAGAGGTTATTCCTAAAGAGGTAAAAATTCAACTTGGTGAGCAAACGTACTATATGCAAGAGACAGCAAAAGGGAAATTCTCTTTTACGTTTACAAACGTAAGAGAATCTCTATTCTTTCAATTTCACTCAGGTAATGTTTTCTCCAAACGCTACTTCCTTAATCTCATAAACACCCCTTTAATTAAAAATTTAGACATAGATGTAGATTATCCAGCTTACACGAAAAAAAAAGATGAAAAAATAACGAATACAGGCAACCTTACTGTCCCTGTTGGATCAAAAATAAAGTGGAATGTTACAACGCATCAAACAGACAGTGTTGCTTTTTTAGACAACAAACAAAGAGATTATTTTATTGAGATTGGTAAAAATAAGTTCAGGCATAAGAAAACTGCACGCAATAATTTAAATTATCAGATAAGCTCATCAAATAAATACCTGCAAGATTTTGAAAACCTTTCCTACACTTTAAAGGTTATTAAAGATGAATATCCATCAATAATTGTAGCATCTAATATTGATAGCACAAGTATTGAAAACACTCAATTTATCGGCCAAATTTCAGATGACTATGGAATTAATGCTTTAGAAATGATTTATTATCTACAAGACTCTCCTAGTCAAAAGCATAGTGCATCAATAGAAATTAATAAAGAAATGACACAAACCTTTAACTATCGTTTTCCAAAAGACATTAACCTTGTAAAAGGGGTGAACTATGAGCTTTATTTTAAGGTAACAGACAATGATGCAATTCATGGAAATAAAACCACAAAAAGTAAAAAATATAGCTTTCGACATAAAACAGAAGAAGAAAAAGTAGAGGATCAATTAAGTACTCAAAAAGAAACAATTAAACGTTTAGAAAACACGATCCAAAATAGAACCCAACAAAATCAAAGCTTTTTACAAATTCAGGAAGAAATTAAAAAGAAAAAAGTTTTCAATTGGAATGACAAAAAAAAGGTTGAAGAGTTTATTCGTATGCAAAAGCAACATCAGCAAATGATGGAGCGGCAAACAGAAAACCTACAACAAACACTTGATGAAAATAAAGAGGACAAAGCGACGCTTAAGAATAAAAAACTACAGCTTCAAAAAAGGATTGAAGAACTATTAGCACTAAACAAGCAAAAGAAGTTATTGGATGAACTTAAGAAAATAGCAGAAAAATTTGATAAAGAAGAGTTGATTAAAAAAACAAAAGCGATAGCTCAAAAAAACAAACAACAACAAAGAAGTTTAGAGAGAATATTAGAGTTAACAAAACGATTTTATGTTGAAGAAAAAGCGCTTCAAATAGCAAACAAATTAAATAAACTATCAAAAACACAAGACACAATTAACAACAACGATGACGACGTAATTTTTCAACAACAAAAGATTTCACAAAGCTTTGATAAAATTTCAAAAGAATTAGATAACCTAACTAAAGATAATCAACAATTAAAAAAACCTCTAGATCTACCTGAAATATCAGAGGATGCAAAAGAGGTTGAAAAAACGCTATCAAAAAGCAACGAGAATTTAAAAAATAACCAAAAGCAAGAAGCAAAGAAGTTTCAAAAAAAAGCCTCAAAAAACATGAAAAAAATGAGTCAGCAAATGCAAAAAGCTATAGCTGATTTACAAGAAAACACCATCGACGAAAATATAGATGATTTAAGAAAGATATTAGACAATCTTATAATTTTTTCATTCAAACAAGAGGGGTTGCTCATTAAATTCAATGCTATATCAGTAAGTCATCCTGATTTTGGAAACGAGCTTAAAAACCAAAATGAATTAAAAACATATTTTGAGCATATAGACGACAGTTTGTTTGTTTTATCCATGAGACTTCCTCAGTTAACAACTAAAATTCAAACAGAGCTTTCAAACACACATTACAATTTAGGAGAATCACTAGAGAACTTGTCTAATAATAGATTTGATTTAGCAGGGTCAAACCAACAATATGTTATGACTTCTGCAAACAACCTAGCAGATGTGTTAAGTAATCTCTTAAACGATATGCAAAACAATATGGGTTCTTTTGGAAATAAAGGAAAGAAGAATTCATTCAGTTTACCCACACTAATTGAAAAACAAAAAGGTCTTTCAAAAAAATTAAGAGAGGGATTAAAGAGCAAACAAAACCCTAAAAATAAACAAGGTAAAGGAAGTGGTGGAAAGAAAGAGAATGGAGATCTTGAAGAACAAAACAACGGGGATTTATATAAAATATATCAACAACAAAACCAATTAAAAAGACAACTTGAAGAAGCTCTTAGACAAGGGGGCGTTAATAAAGATATTAATAAGGTGTTAAAGACCATGGAGCAATTGGAAAATGATATTCTCGAAAAAGGGTTTAGCCAAGAAACTATTGAAAGAATTGAACAGCTTGAATACCAATTATTAAAACTTAACAATGCTTTTTTTGAGCAAGGAATAGACAAAGAAAGAAAATCTAATTCGAGTAAATTCAGTTCTCAAAGAAAACAAATAAAAGCATTACAATTTAAAAAACGGTTTTACAATCAAATGGAGATATTAAATAGACAATCATTACCTTTGCATGAGGATTTTGAAAAGAAAGTTAAAAAGTATTTTTTTAAAAAAAGTAAAGATTGATTACGTTTAATTCGGAAACACACTTTAGCCTTGAAAACGAAGCTAAAATAGCTTCATGGGTTCAGCATATAATTGTTTCTGAAGGACATACAGTTGGTGAAGTGGGCTACATTTTTTGTAATGATTCCTACCTAAACAATATTAATAAAGAGTTTCTTAATCATGATACCTTAACAGATATTATAAGTTTTGATTATTGTCTTGGAAAACAAGTTAATGGAGAGATATACATTTCAATAGAGCGTGTTACAGATAATGCTAAACTTTATCAAGTATCGTTCGAAAACGAACTTAGTAGGGTTATCATTCACGGTGTATTGCATTTTTTAGGTTATTCAGACAAAACACCAGAAGAAAAAAAAGGTATGAGATTAAAAGAAAACACATGTCTAAAAGAGCTAAACTACTTGTAGACAGAGAGTTATATAAAAGTTTCACGTGAAACCATAATGAGTTTATTTAATACAACATATGACGTAATAGTAGTTGGGGGAGGCCATGCGGGTAGCGAAGCGGCTGCCGCAAGCGCCAATATGGGTGCATCAACTTTACTTATTACAATGAATCTTCAGAATATTGCACAAATGAGCTGTAACCCTGCTATGGGAGGAATAGCTAAAGGACAAATCATTAGAGAAATAGACGCTCTTGGCGGCTATAGCGCTATTGTAACCGACAAGACAGCAATTCAGTTCAAAATGCTTAATAAGTCTAAAGGCCCTGCCATGTGGAGTCCAAGAGCTCAGTCTGACAGAATGATGTTTGCCGAAACATGGCGAACCATGTTAGAAAGTACTCCAAACCTTGACTTTTATCAAGATTCAGTTAATGGGTTGCTTTTTAATGGTTCAAAAATTATCGGTGTAAAAACAGCACTAGGTCTTCATATAAAAGCAAAATCTGTAATTGTTACAGCAGGTACTTTTCTTAATGGTCTTATTCATATTGGAGATAAAACTTTTGGAGGTGGAAGGGCAGGCGAAAGCTCATCGACAGGTATTACAGAAGATCTTGTGTTAAAAGGCTTTGAATCAGGAAGAATGAAAACAGGTACACCACCAAGAGTTGATGGTAGGTCTTTGGATTATTCCAAAATGGAAGAACAACCAGGAGATGATCACCCTGAAACATTTTCCTATTTAGATACACAGCCCTTAGCTAAGCAGCGTTCATGTTATTTAACTCACACAAATCCAAATGTTCATGAAGTATTAAGAGGGGGGTTTGATAGATCACCAATGTTTAATGGACGAATACAATCTACAGGTCCTCGATATTGTCCATCTATAGAGGATAAGGTTGATAGATTTTCATCCAAAGACAGACATCAAGTTTTTGTTGAGCCAGAGGGTTGGTCTACTGTAGAAATTTATGTAAACGGTTTCTCAACCTCTATGCCTGAAGATATTCAAGATAAAGCTATTCGCCTAATTCCAGGTTTTGAAAACGTGAAGTTTTTTAGATATGGCTATGCAATCGAATACGACTATTTTCCTCCTACACAATTAAAACATTCATTAGAAACTAAATTAGTTGATAATCTCTTCTTCGCAGGACAAATTAACGGCACAACCGGTTATGAAGAAGCTGCTGCTCAAGGTTTAATGGCTGGTGTTAACGCTGCTTTAAAAGTACAAGAAAAGGAGCCTTTTGTTCTAAAAAGGAATGAGGCCTATATAGGTGTTCTTATAGACGACTTGATAACTAAAGGAACCGAAGAGCCCTACAGGATGTTCACGTCAAGGGCAGAGTATCGAACTCTTTTAAGACAAGATAATGCCGACATAAGGTTAACACCTCTTGGGTATAAGATTGGTTTAGCCTCTAAGGAACGTTTGAATCGTGTTAATTCAAAAATTAAAAAAACTGAAAAACTAATTAAGTTTTTGAAACAAACTAGCGTTACTCAGGATCAAATTAATCCTATTTTAACACGAAAACAGTTGTCTTTAATCAATCAATCTGTGAAACTTTATAAGATTGCTTCACGTCCACAACTTTCATTAACAGATTTCGAGGAGTTAGGTGCTCTACAATCATTTTTCCGCGAGGAGGGGATAGACAAAACCATTTTAGAACAAGTAGAAATTCACTTAAAATACTCTGGATATATTGATAAAGAAAGATCTAATGCAGACAAGTTAAATAAGCTCGAAAACGTCATTATACCCCAAACTTTTAATTATAGTAAGGTAAATTCTTTATCCCATGAAGCAAAAGAAAAGTTAAGTAAGATCCAACCAACAACAATTTCCCAAGCCAGTAGAATAAGTGGCGTTTCGCCAAGTGATATTTCTGTATTGTTGGTTTATATGGGTAGATAATTAACATCAAGAAGTCAAATGTTCCTCGTGGAACAATCCAACTTATATGATTAAAAAAACAGCATTTTATAGTAATCTAGAGCCTTATTTAAAGTGTAAAGACTATACGGTTTCTGGTGAAAATTATGAGCTAATGTTCAATAAGGATTATGAAATGTTAGTTACAATTCCCGTACCCGAAAACCTGTCTAGCTATTATAAAAGTGAGGATTATATTTCTCATACTGATTCCAAAAAAACAGTAATTGATAAAATCTATCAAACTGTAAAAAATATTACCTTAAAAAGAAAGTTACGGTTGATCAATGAATGCCTGCTTCATCAAAACAGTATTTCACGACCAGAAAAAAACATATTGGATATTGGTGCTGGAACAGGTGATTTTTTAAAAGTTTGTAAAGTTAATTTATGGAATGTCTTTGGAATAGAACCGGATATGGAGGCAAGAAATATTGCAGCTAAGAAAGGAGTTTTACTTCATAAAGACGTATCACATTTCACAGATAAAAAGTTTGAAATAATTACACTCTGGCATGTTTTAGAGCATGTAGAAAATTTAGAGGAGTATATTTCAACATTAGAGAAATTACTTTCTAAAAACGGAACACTAATTATTGCTGTACCAAATTATAAAAGCTATGATGCCAAATATTACAGTAAATTTTGGGCAGCTTTTGATGTTCCAAGGCATTTATGGCACTTTTCCGAAACTTCAATATCAAAATTATTTGCTCCGGTTAATTTAACCGTTGAAAAAACTCTTCCCATGAGGTTTGATGCATATTATATTTCTTTATTAAGTGAGAAATATAAATATGGAAGCATGAAACCAATTTCAGCTCTCTTCAGAGGATTTGTGTCAAATATTAAGGCGATTAAGTCAAAACAATATTCTTCATTGATTTATGTGCTCAAAAAAAGCTAAAAAATTCTTTTTAAAGACATTTCAGCTGATTTTGTTTTGAAAACCACATTACCTAAGTAGAATAAAAGATAACCCCTTAAAAACGATGTTTTAAGACACTTGGTTATAGTTTTTACTTATCAATAAGTAAAAATTAATAAGTTTTAATTATTTAATAAGTAGACGCCAATAATAGAGATTATAAAATATACTGCCAAGCTCATTGCTCCTGCATAATCTTTAGCTAATCGCTGCCCTACTAATAAAAAAATTAAA
>Ga0228653_1000088_pt1 | contig 28306 bp, 48 predicted proteins | sample 65DmetaG_FD_182745 | JGI IMG/M metagenome (GOLD analysis project Ga0228653, IMG submission 182745) | Seawater microbial communities from Monterey Bay, California, United States - 65D | ecosystem: Environmental > Aquatic > Marine > Coastal | place: USA: California | collected 2016-11-02
CTTTCTTTCCCATAATTATGCTTCTTGAGAGATTGATGCCCATTGTTCTGTTGCACCATTGGTTGATACTATTTGAATTAGGTTTCCTACTGAACCATCATACGTTCCTGTGATTGTCTTAACCGATGCAGGTAGTGCTAAAGTATAAGCACCTGTAATGACTAAATCCTTAACCATTCCTGTTTCTACGTTTGAAAATGTAAGTGTAGTGTTACCTGATATTGTTTTTGTAAATACCGCAGCAGAACTAAAGTCTACATCGCTTGCAGAAATAACCGCAGCAGTAGTAAATTCTGTACCTAATTTATCGTAATCTACAAAATCAGCACCATAAACTTCATCAAAGTTGTCGTTGACCTTATCAAAGGCAGTTCTTAATGGGTCTCCTGTTCCATCGTTTGCTGCACTTCCGATTCCTATTACTTGTTTTGCCATATCTTAAAATTGTGTTGCGTCTGCTTTATATTGTGTTGTATCTGCACTAATTAAATTGGTGTCTGCAAGTATTAAACTACCATCAGCATTAAAAGGATATATAATACCCCAACTATTTGCTTCATTTGCATTACCGAACCAGGAAGAGTCGTATGATTCTCCCCATCCGATAGAATTTCTTCCGTACCAATCTTCAATGTTTGCCATATTTAATACAATTACTTTTTTTGGTTTTTGTTATATAAGTCAAATACTGTTTTAACTTATTTACATTGTCTTGTTTTGGTTTATATTTCATAATACCCATCCTTCAAAACTTGCATCTTTATCAGGATATACATCATCATTACTATTTGTGTAGTATTCAGGAAACTTTGAACTTGCCTCAAAACTCATATAGTTAATGAATCTATCAGTATAATACTGTGCTACGTTTCTTTCTTTTTCTATTAAGAAATCTATTTCGTTCTTTTCTACATTTGTAGCATTTTCTGAACTGTGCTTAAATACGCCCTTATTAGCGATTGTATATGCTGCGAAGGGTAAGTACTCAACTAATCCCCAATGTATCAGCATAGGCTTTATATGGTCGTTTACAAGTGCTAAATAGTCTCCTGTTAAACTACTTGCTACAATATCTGATTGTATCTTGCTATAAAGGTCAGTTCCTAAATAGTTTTGGATATGTATATCTTGTGCTATCTTAATATACTGTAAGAACTTGTCTGTATCTACATTACCGTTGACAGAACTAAACTTTACTAAATCTTTTCTTGTTATGAATAGTGCTTCTGCCATATCTTACTTATTTACGAATCCTTGATTAGGCATATCCTTTGGTCGCTTTGCAACTTTAGGGTCATTAGTTTCAGGTTTAAAACCTTCTTTCTTTGCCTTGTTAACACTTACCTCTGCGTTTGGGTTTGTAGCATCAGGTTTTACATCTACTGCCATATAGGTCTTACGCATCCAAAAATGATGGCAAGCACCTCCACCTTTATATAACCAAATATCGTAGGTAGCTGCACCGTTTAATCCCCATCCTGCATTTACCGCTCTTGTACTCATTTGCATTATATCTTCTTTACGGTATATTTTTTTAGCACCAACCATTTTCTTACAAAACTCTCTTGAATTAGCTTGTGTTTTAAGAGGTGCATATTGATAACGTACTTTAAACTTCATATCTTCTACCTCACCATCTTGCTCACTTGTAGCGTTAGGTCTTGCAGTTCCTGTAGAAGCTAAACCAATCATTTTATCTAATGCTTCTTCTTGCTCATAGTCTACTTCTCTTTCGTCTACTAATACCCAATTCTCTAAATCTTCATCTTCACCATATTCTTCAAGCAAGTCAAACATTTTATCATCATCAAACTCTTTAGATAAAGAAAATTCGTTTTTAACTCCTGTTTCTTCTTCTCTTGCTTCGTCTGTTATTGCGTTGTCTGTTTCTATAAACGCTAAAGGTTGTAAAGTTTTAAAATAAAGTTTTAGTGAAATACCATTAATAGCCAATATATCATCCATACAGTCCGTTAATAGGTCTTGGTATGGTTTTATAGTAATATTGTCAAAAAGTAAAGCAGCAGTCTTTATTTCGTCTGCATTAGACCCTAAACCATTGTTTTCTGTTCTAATTCCTAAAAGTAATGGACTTGTTACCCTGTGTGCTACTATTAGTTTAGCTGAACACTCGTTAGATAAGTATTCGTAATGTTGTGGTGCATCATTTAATGGAATATCGTCTACTGTTGTTTTAGATTCAGCATTGTTGTTAAAAGCTATTATTACTTTCTCACCTCTTGCTCCTGTAAGTTTACGCATTACATCAGACTTAATCTGCATCTGCTTTTCTCTATCAGGAACACCGTTATTAAAGTTGACTACTTTCGTGCCACTAAATCCGTTTTGTACATCGTTAATTAAGTAGTCAGCTACTTCGCTTTCTAATTCAGCGTAAGCCAATCCACCTTGATAATCTACAGGACAATAGTAATCATATCCACTAACGTACTTCTTTACTATTTTAATTTCAGGTTCGTTGCCGTTACCAAAACCAAAAGCAGCAATACGTTGAGGTTTATCACTACGCTTTACTTTTGCCCAATCGTGATGGTAGTAGTATGCTTCTATTTGTCCATCTTCGTTACATTTCTCTGCTCGTAGTGTTTGTCTTGGAAAGTGTTCTGCTTTTACTACATCTCCTTTTTGATATAACACTTGAAAAGAACCTTCACCTAATAGTTTTAAATCAAGTACTACTTTTCTTAAACAAGAGTCAGAAAATATAGAACGCATAGAAGCGTACTCATCAGGCTTTTTACTACTATCTAAAGCATCAAGACCTTTTCCATAAATCATATTACTAATACCATTTATAATAGAATGGTTTGTAGTTGAATTAGTATAAAGGTCTATCAGATAAGAATAGTAGTCGTTGTCATCCCCATACTCAACCCAATCACGATTTTTGTCCTCGCTGATTTTAGGTCTATTGTAAGATGCTAAATTAACTATGTGTAAATTATCCATTAGAATGTAATAAATTCGTTATCTGTATCGTTAGAAATAAAAGCACCACTATTGATAGTGTAATCTGTTAAGTCAGCTTGATTAGTACAAAAGATTTTATCCTTGTGTATTACTTCACTACCTTCTTTAATAGTTAGCGTATAGCTTACATCTTCTTTTAAATTAAACACCGCAGTATAAGTATTGTAATACAGTTGTTCTGCTATAGATGTAGTATCTACGTTGTGTACTTCTGTATTTGTAGTTTCATTCACAACAGTTACGTTGTAACTTGTTCCACTTGTAAACTTTCTTGGTATTAAATTAATAGTTTGTGCTGATGCACTTTCTTCTAATACAATCATATTTATACAATAAAAAAACTTTGAATTTGTTATAATAAAAAAGGGTAACATTTCTGCTACCCTGTTCATTGTTCCACGTGGAACTTAATCTAAAACTATTTCTCTTTCATCTTCGTTAAAGATTTCAAGCACTACAGGGTCTTGATAATAATCATCAAAAGTAATACCTTGTTCTTTAAAAAATTCAGCATTCAATCTAATCTGCTTTGTGCCATTATTAGGGTCAGTTGTTATTTTGATTGCTTTAGTCATACCTGTTAGAATTGTTCTGTTTTTCATTTTTAAATATTTATTGATTAATATGTTGCTAATATAAACATTTTCTTAACAACAAAAAATAAAACAACAAAAAAAGGGCAGCATATAGCCACCCTCTTCAATCAAATGAAACTCGGTTTATGAGTTTGTACCTTCTGTAACTGTTACAGTCGCACTACTCATACCATCAAATGGGTCAGCAGCAGTAGGACTTGATACAAAGTTAGCAGGTTTTAATTCAGATGCTGCAAGAGTCAAAGTGTAACCACTTAAATCTCCCATAGCTGCTCCTGTAGAAATTGAACCTCCTGTTACTTCTGCACCGTGTTCAAGACCCATAACAAATACATTACCGTTATAATCTTCAACAGCAACGTGAGGTCTACCAAATGCTAATAGCTTTAATTCTTTGTTCGTTTCTTTATCTAATTTTTTTAGTGTAAGGTTTAAAGTTTGCTCAAAGAAAGTCGTTCCGTTTTCACGGCTTGAAGTAATAGCTTGTTCAAAGCTACTATTTCCTTTTAGTTCATATTTGTAAGCAGTAAAAGTACCTGACATATCAGTAATTTCGTCATCTGTTTGAGTTACTGTACCGAAATCTCCAAAATCAGTAAAGTAAACAGCTTTCAGACCACCAACTACATCTTTGCAGGGTTCTTTTCTACCACGTGTTAAATCACAAGCCATATTTTATATATTAAAAAAGGGTGAGCAGGAATATACCTTACCCACCCTCTTTAGTTAGTTAATCTGTTTATTAGTCGTTAGCAGAGTTAGTGATACCGTATGTACAGATATCGTCTACTATTCCATACTGAACTCCTGCGGTAAATCTCATTACGACTCTTACGTTTTGAGAACCATCAATGTCAGCCATATCAATTACTTTTACTTCATTGTGGTCAGAAAGTAATCCTGTACCGAAGTAGATGTTTGATTTTTCAGCAGCAATAGCTTGGTTAGAACCTAATCCGTTAGCCATAAATAGTGAAATTCCATCAAATGTTAGTGCTCCATTATTAAACCATTGTGTTCCCTGTGCGTTTGTACCTGCAGCACCTACTCCATCAGCAGCAAATCCTCCTAATGCTCTAACGTATGCACGAGCAATGTTTTGAGAAACATATATTTTTAAATCTTCACTTCCGTATAAAGTAGAAGGAACTGCATCAGCAATCTTTCCTAACTCTGTGATTACGTTAGAAGCAGTTACTGTTGTTCCTGCAACTTCGTTTCCTTGTGGTAGGTTAGCATCAGCAGTTAATAAAGTCATAAGACCATCAAATTGTCCGCTTGTTGCAGTTGAACCTGCCCAAATAGAAGTCTCTGTTCTCTGTGCTACTTTAGCAGCTACGTGAGAAATTAAGAAATCTGAAAAGTTAGATGGTAGTGTGTCGTGTGCTGAAAAACCCATAGAAATAGCTTCCCAATCATCTTGGAAATCAGACTTACATAGTTGTAAGTTCACTTGCTGATATTCAGGCTGTAGTACTCTTTCGTCAAGTGTAAGAGTAGAAGTAGCTGTGAAATCACAAGAAGCATCTTTTACGATGTCATCAGTAGAGATAGTTTTGATTACCTCTTTAAATTTTACGTTAGGCTTAACTGTAATCCCTCCGTTTTCAATAGTGTTAGCACTTAATAGAGCAGCAGAGATGTATTGTCCTGCAAACTCTCCTGCATAAGTACTTGTTACGCTTGTTGTTGTTGGCATTTTTTTATTATTTAGTGTTTATTTTTTAATGTTTGCAATTCTTTGCATTACCTTATCTGCAGTAGTCATACTTCTTTTTTGTGCAAATAAGTTTAAATTCTTTTTAGTTTCAGCTTCAGGATTGTGAGTTACTTTAGCAACAGGCTCTTCTGCTGATAATTCAACCTCTTCCTTTACCTCTTCGTTAAGTTCTTCCTTAACTTCTTCTTCAGAAACTTCTTCGCTCATTTCTTCTTTAGGCTCAATCATAGATTTGATTTCTTCAATCATTTCTTTAACCTCTGCTAAATCTTGTTTAGTTGCGTATCCCATTTCTTCTTCTTCTGCAGCTTCTACTTCCTCTTCAGGTGCTTCTTCTGCTGCTCCTATAGATGCAATAATACCTTCTTCTTCTACTTTTAGCATTTCGCCATCTTCCAAAGAGTATTCGCCTATTGGTAAAGCTACTTTTTCATCTTCTGTTACAATGAATACTTCACTACCTGCAGCGAACTCTTCACTTTCTATAACAGTTCCGTTCTCTAAAGTAGCTTGTGCTAATTTAACTTCTTGAGATGCTTCCACCCCAACAAGTTCTTTTACTTTGTTTAACATATCTGTCGCTTTCATATTTATTACAATAAATTGTTTGTAAGGTTGTTGTGTTTTTATCCTAATAAGCTAAATAAATCATTTGATGCTTTTGATGCTTTTGATGTTAATTGCTTTAAGTCATTTTTATAAACTTGTAATTGTCTTACTGCAACTTCAGCACCTGAAGGCAAACCTACACCTAAATCATCTGCTGCTTGTGTAAGTTTTTTTACATCTTTATCTGTATTATCTATTTCTCTTATTATATTTTTTGCTTTGTCAGAAACCTCGTCAATATCTTGTGCTGCTTTTCTAATAATCATACTCAAAGAATCAGCATCATTTTTTATTTTATTATATTTTCTTTCTACATTTTCAGCTAAACCTAATTCAACTTTCTCTTTAGCTAACTTGGTAATTATCTTTTGTACGCTTGGTTTCATATACTACTTTTTTTATACAATTAATTATTTAACACTTTGTTATATTTTTAGTTCGCTGCAGTACAAGCGTCACAATCATCATATAAGGTTGCAGTATTTATATGTATTCCTTCAGAACCTCTTTCTTCAAGTATAGTATGGCATCCTGTATGTCCGTTTTCTAATACTATGTAATATACTGCTCCTACTGTAAGCGTTCCGTGATAGTGTACGTTATGTTCGTGTGAATCATCACATCCTGCTATTCTGTAACCTTGATATGGTGTAGGGTCGTGTGAACCTATATCTCCAATACCTTGTGCTTGAAAACTTCCATCACAACATTTACGTGAATAGGTTTTACCATCTTTGCAAAGGCAACCTCTTCTATCGTTTTGTGGACTTGGGTTTCTTTCTCTGTAATCTCTCATTTAATAGGAACGCAATTAGGTACTCTTTTACCGTTTTTAATTTTAAACCCTATCATCTCATATCCTGCTTGACAAGGTTCTTTAAGAGATGCTTCTAATAAGTCAAGTTCTTTTAGTTTAGCACCTGCCCATCTTAATCCTGCTTTACCACCCCACAATAAATAAGATATAGTACCACACGCTTCTGAATTACCTTCATCGTAGTATTCTTCTGCTCTTGATAAATAACTAAACATTCTTTTGATTGTTTCAACAGTAACCGCTTCTTTCTTTGCTAATTGTTGTGCTCTTACTTTACCTACTTGTGTAGCACATTTGTTGTTGACTTTTTTGTTTAGTTCAATACCTCTTTTAGCATTGTTAGAAACTGCATCAGGATAGTCAGCATAAGATTCAAGTTGTTCACCCTTTAGCATTTGTCTTAACTCTTCTACTAACTCTTGTGCTTCCTCTTCTAAATCGTCTTTTATTGTTTTGTCTTTAGGTCTTTCTGCTTTGTCAGCAAAGTAACCTTCTATAGAGAACCCTTTTACTTTTCCTGTTTTAACGTAGTCATTCCAAACCTCATCGTTAAGTACTTTCATAGATACCATCCAAGTACCAACAGGAACTTCCATATCGTAGTGTCTTGTCTTATCTTTTTCACTTTCTACAATCCAAGATTCAACAACACTCAAACCTGTTAATGGAACTTGATGCTCTAATGTTGAGTTGTTTTGGTTTCCGTTTATAAAGAATAATTCACTTGCTTTGCGAACTGTATCACGTGAGAAGTAAATATAATATTCGTTGTCATCGTTTCTACGATAGATAGGCTTATTAGGTATTAAAGCTGCACCCATTAAGATACGCTTTTCTTTGTCTACCTCTGCAAGTTTAAACTCTTGGTTTTTAAGTGCTATAAAATCTTCTTCTATTGCAGGAGATTCAACAACTGAAATAGCTTCAATTCCAATAGCATCTTCTTCATCTATAAATAGTTCTACTATATCCATATTAATACAATAATATTTTTTAAAATTTGTTACCCTATTGATGCCTCTTCTGTAATGTTTCTATCAAGTGCTTGTTGATTAGATACCTCACTACTTACAACAAATGCTTTAACAGGTTTCTGTTCTTGGTCTCCTATTACTTGTGCTAATTGGTTTTCAGGTGCTGCTCCTACTACGTTAAATGCAGGTGCTTGTGGTGCTGATGCTCCACGACCTCCACTCATACTACCTCCACCACCTTTACTTCCTACCATAGATTTAGCAGTACTTACTGCACTTTTAATACTCATTGCTATACCTGCTGCTTGTGCTGCGAATATTGCTATTAAAGGTACGTTAGCAGGAGGAGGTGCTGCCGATGCTGCCTTCATAAATCCTTTTGCACCATCAACTCCTGATTCTGCTGCTGAAGCTAATATTCTTTGCATAGTTGCTTGTGCAGCCATTATTTGTTCTTTAAGTATCATTCCTGTTTTAAGAATAAACAATGCTTTAGCTATTTTACTTTCTTCACCTGCTGCTTGTGCAACCGCATCCATAGCACCATATATAGCTTCTTTTCTTTTTTCTTCTAATTCAATTAGTTTTTCTGCATCTTCTATTGCTAACTCACCTGCTTCTCTTTGTAAAGATATTCTGTTTATTAATTGTTCTGAACGGAAACCTTCTATCTGTGCAAGTACCGCTTCTCTTTCGTTTTGTGCTTCAAGTAAAGCTATGTAGTTTTCTTGGTTTTGGTTCTTATCGTATTCTGCTTGTGCTGCTTTAATCGTAATATCTACGTTTTCAAGCATTTTTTCGCTTTGCTCATCTAATATTTGACCAAGTCTTTCATTTGCTGCTATACGTTCTTCAATAGTCTTACTTTCATCATCTCTAATTTGTCTTTGTTGTTCGGCTTGTCTATCGTATTTTTCAATAAGACCTTGATTTATAACTGCAGCTACCTCTGCTTGTTTGTTAAGGTCAACTGTTGCTCTTGCTGCTTCTACTGTTGATTTAGCATAATCTGTAATACTACTTACTACTGTTGGTACAATCTCTGCTACTTTGTCAAATGTATTATTTACTCCTGTTACTACATCAAATAATTCTTTACCTGCGTTTTTGGCACTTTCTGCTGCACCTGCAAAATCTCCGCTAAATACCTTTACTACTGCATCACCTAAAAATCCTAAAGCATCTAATGCACTTTTAACTCTTTCTATTACATTATCTACTATAGCTTGACCAAAGTTTTTTAATGATTGTACAGGGTTTTCAAATAAACCTTTAAAATAGTCTATTACAGTTCCTACATTGGAATCAAGGAATTTAAAAAAATCATTAAATGCTAAACTTAATACCTCAAAGGTTGTATTAAACGCATCTGCTACTTTTTGGTTCTGATTAAATACCTCTGCTAACTTTGCAAAAGCAGCAACTGCTAAACCAATACCTGCAGCTTTAAGTGCGTTACCAATTCCCTTAACACCTTTTGCTACACCTCCTGTTGTATCTTTTACTTCTTCAAGGTTGTCATCTATACGCTGTACGCTTTTAGCTACACCATCTAAATCCTTTTGTGCTTTATCTACTTTAGCTTCAAGTTCTATTGTCTTTTTTACTGCCATTGTCTAAATTGTTTATATGCTTCTTTTATAGATTCAGGGTATTTATTTTTACCCATAGCTATATCTATGTATTGCCCTTTCCACTTTTCGCTTCTTGCAAACTCTAATAAGTCTAATATATTTTGTATCATAATGTTGTTACCTCTTTTATTTCGCTTAACACATCTGCTTTTGCATACGCAATGTTTGTATTTGTTCTTGCGTAAAATCTAAAGTAATATGTCACACCAGAACTCGCAGAATTATTTTCATATGTACTAACAAATGGAGTTGAAGGTCTTTTGTTATTGCTTGGAGTTGTATAATTTATTTTTGTTACACCTGATACTCCTGCAATATCATCTATGTTTGTGCCTTGTAAATCTGAAGATGTTATACTATATAAAAATCCATATTCGTCAATATTTAAGGATGTGTCTATCTTTCCTAACTCTTTTACTTGGTAACCTATATTAAATGAACTAGATGTAGATTGTCTTAAATTAACATCAAATATAGTAGCAGTAGTAACCTCAACAGGTTTACCTCCTATAGAAGTGTTTGGTTTATTTTTCTGTGCTGTTGTACCATCGTTTGTATTCTTAATAAACACATAACCATCATTAGATTTACTAGATGTACTATCAACAGTAAGTACAGTATTATCAACAGTCTTAAAGCTATTATCTGCTGTAACAGAATCTTCTTCTAAAACTACTTCGCCCTGTGTAGGAATCGTACCTCTCACTATGTTTTTTCCTACTATTTCTAATGTATTTATTAGTTCAAACTTTGTAAGTAAGTTTTGAAAATTAGTAGTTACCTTATTTATCTTGTAGATTCTATCTGTGATTTGTATTAAATCATTTAACTTTAGATTAGAAATTATTCTAAGTGGTAAATATGCTTGTGTAGTTGTTATTCTTCTTTGTGTATCAAATATATCTTTTATATAGTTTTTGTAAAATTGGTCAAATAAAGTTCCTTTAAAAGGTACAAGAGCATACTCATTATTTTCTGATGCAAAGTTTATATTTTCAGAATTTTCAATTGTTATATCTAATTCTAATGAATTACTTGGCATATATACTTCTTCGTCAATTGCTATAATCTCAGTAGTAGAATTAAACTTAATTAACTTTATAGGGTCATTTACTTTTTTCTTTACTGCATAAAATAGCAAAGGTTCACCCATTATTGGTTCTTGTTTATCATCTACACTCCATCCTATTTGTATTCCCGTGTCTGTGCTATCGTTTGCATCAGTCAGCTTTTCAAATAGCATATGTTCAAATGGCAATTCTATTTTGTAATCTCCTCCAAAGTCTTTAGAAAACCTATTATAATGTAAAGCACCCCAATCCTTATTGGTAGTATCACCGTAGTATTTCGCTAAAAAAGTACTTGTTCCTTTATAACTAAAAGATACTGTTCTATACGGAACTACTGAATCTACTTGTACTGTGTCTTTATCTACAAATTCAGTAATATTATGAGTGTTCTCAGATGTATTAAAAAACTCATCAAGTGTTTGTATTACTATTTGATTTTGATTATTTACATAAGCAGTTAAATTAAACATCTTAAATAATCCTGTTAGAAAATCTAAAATGGTCATATTAGGAATTTGTAATTTTGCAGTTAATCTTGTGTCTAAACCTACTACTGATTCACCAAAAAACTCTATAAATCTTTTTCCAATTCCAGATTCTCTTTTTCTTTCTACTCTAGCATAAACAAAAAAGTTGCCCGGAGTATTACTTCTTACTGCAAATGTATAAGTTCCGTTATCTAAGTCAATAGGTTCATCTTCTTTTATTGCTACAAATCTATTTGTATCTGCATCTCTAGTGCCTTCCTTACTAAAAAATTCATTCCCTTCTGAATCATATACTATAACTGTAAACTTTCCTGATACACTTGTTTCAACAGACAAACTTAACTTTCTTTGTATTTCTGATATATTAGGAAATTTATCAACAGCATTAGGGTCAGGTACTGTAAATGCATTTCCATTTTGTATTATACCTACACTATTTCTTAGCCTTGCAGAAGAGTTTTCGTTTGCTATTGTAAAGTCTCCTGTAGTTGTACCTCCCTCTTGGTCTTGAAACAATCCGCCTGATTTAGTGTGCATCCACATATATAGGTTGTAGTAAGGCAAATTGGTGACATTAAAAAAGTCATCTGAAAATACTATATCTTGGTCTTTATACTGTGCTTCTATAGCTTTAACAATAGCGTGAACTCTTATCGCAGGTTTTAATTGTGTTATTTCTAAACCTCCATTTGTTACATTTGCTATATTTGATTGACCAACAGTTGCGGTGTAAGAACTATTACTATCATAAATCATTCTGTTTGTATGAGATATGAGCGGAAAAACTATTGCATCTTCTATTTCTACTTGTTGTGTTCTTGATGGATTATTTTTATTAGGTATGTATATTTCACCATCAAATCCATCTTTAAGGTAACTTATTACATTATCTGAAGTATAATCAAAGTCTAAAGATTTAAGATATATTAATGAACTAAGTTTTGCTTCTCTTAGAACATCTTTTAGAATCAATCCGTTTCCAAAGAATGTTAGTTTATACGTAAAAGGTTTGTTGTCTTTTGTAGTTGCTCCTTCTAGTTTTATATAACCTTCTTTATATAATTTGTAGTTTAAATATATTTTAGCTTTATGTCTTTTCTTAGGGTCAAAACCTTGTATAAAGTAATTATGAAAATGTTTAAATATTTTATTATTAGTCTTTGATGCAGGTACATTGAAAGTACGAGTAAAGTCAGTAAATATTTTTGCTATATCTCTAACATCTTGTAATGATTGTGTATAATTAACCGTTTCATTATCATACAACTCTACCTCATCATATGATTGACCGGTGTCATTTAAAATATACAGTTGTAAATTTATCATCGCACATTATTAATCTTATTAAATGCAAATTCAAAGGCTATAGTATAATTTGCTAATTTATCATTTAAGCTAGTTTTAAGTTGTAAGTCTTTAGATTTAGGGATTATAGACAATGTTTGTCCTTTCCATCTTATCCAACAAGCCTCACTTAGAAATAGTTCCTCTATTACGCTATTAAAATCCTCGTTTACAAATCCGGTATTAAGGGTAATTGTTGTTCTAGCGTTGGTATTATATCTTTCTCTTTGACCTCTATAAGTATCGTAAGTACCTGAAGATTCAAAAATATTTCTTTTATATGTTTCATCTGTTACTACAAATTTTTCAGTAGTTTTTTTGTAAAAGTAAATGTCTTGAAATGCACCAAAACGATTTATAAAAGTTATCTTATATACTTCATATTTAGGCTCACAAATATTATTTACGCTTATTGTTTTTAGCAAAGTAGAATCATCTGTATCGTAAATTTTTATATTAGTAGAGTCAGCAGGAATATTAATGTACTGTATCTTTTGATTAGTATTACCATTGTCTGTAATTTCTGTATCTGTGCTATCTATTGTCACTTTACCGACCCCTTCTGCAAATATTGGCAACTTACCTATTGTTCCTTCAGGTAAATAAAGAGTATTTGTAGTAAGTAAACAATGTCTTGATAATTCAGGATTAAGTCCTTCTTCAAAATATCCATATCCATCAAGAGCAATAAAGGTTTGACTATTAGGTGACCCATAAGTAAACTCTACATCATTTTCATCTCTTATTGTAGCATCTACTCTAACCCATAAAGCATAACTATTATAGTCATTATTAAATTCTATACTAAGATAATCTCTAATTAATTCACCTATTTCAAAGTTTATTTTGTCCTCTCCTGTGATTAAAGATTTGTTAAGAGTGTATTTTAAATCACTACTACCATAATCTACTGATTCCCCACTATAAACATATAAATCTAAAACTATATTATCAAATGCCATATTATCCTGCTATTTTTCTTACTTGTTTTGTATTCCAATCTTTCAAGTAAACTGAATTAATTATATTATTACTACCAAATACTATTACATATTCTTGTTGATTGCTGTTGCTTGGTCTTTGTGATTTATTAATATATACAAAACTTCCATTCCTTGCGGTATATAAACTATTACTTGATGCACTACAAATAGTTTCACCTGCTAATGAACTATAATCAGAAACCGCTGCTTTAACTTCCCAAAAAACAGAGTTTAGATTTTTTTCTTCAAATACATCATAGTTGTATTTAGCAAAACCATTTACAATATTAACACCAACGTAAAAGGTATTAGTTTTTAAAGAACAAGGGTTTATAGGTATGTCACTTGCAGGTTGTTTTACTCTTTCAGAACAAGTTAATGAACTGCCAGAGTTTGTAAATCCTGAAGGTACAGTTATTGTGAAATCTACATCTCTTCTAGTTAGTGATTGTACAACAGGAAAAGTAGTAGGCGTAAAGTCTGTAATAGTTAAATAGTAATCAGGGTCTGATTTTCCTTGTGGTGCTTGATGCCATTTAGCTACTCCTGCTGTAACATTACCATCTACTAAAATAGCTTGGTCATCAAAATCAATATCATTACAGCTAAAAGTAGGAGTTACTGCTGTTGAGTTTTGTGTATATTCTTTTGAACATTCTACCGTACTACCTGTATTATTAAATCCTGCAGGGACTGTAATATCATAAAACAAAGTTTTAGTTATAGCTGCTCCTGAACTATTTGCTGCAACACTTGTTACTGATGCACCTCCACTTGTTTCTTTTGTTGCTGTTATCTCACCTACTGCTAAAGGAGTTGTAAGAGTTCCATCTGCTGCAATTGCACCCCCTAATAAATTTGCAGTAGTACAATCAAATGTTACCGTTGATGCACTAACTGTAACTTGAATGTTTGCTCTAGCATTACATCCTGTAACATTATCTATCCTATTTACAAACATATAATATACACCAGGTAAATTTTTTGAGGTAATAGTTATTTCTGTACTAGATGTATTTAAACTTCTATCTAGTTCAAAAGGATTATTAGTTACATCTGTAAAAGAAGTAGTAGTACCTGAAAAATAACTTGAATAGTCTAAAGTAATTGATGCTCCTCCTGAAGCTATTGTTTGATTAGGTAAGTCTGTTGCACTTACTACAGTAGGACAAGATGTAGGTTTTAATGGTTGTGTTGCAGTAACGTCACATTGTATAGCATCTCCTGTATTAGAAAACCCTTCCGGCGTTAATATTGTAAGCGTTATTGTTCTAACTGTATCGCTACTAACCTCTGCAAAACTATTATTACTAAAATCTGCTGCCGTAGATGTAAATCCTTGTATCTCTCCAAAATCTAAAGTAGGTAAACTTATAGCACCAGATTCATCTATGGTTGTGTTTTGGGGATTTGCATATGTACAGCTAAATAAAGGCAAAGGTTTTACAGGCTCTGCATAGCTTAAATAAAATGGACTTCTTACGTTTATCTTTGTACTCATCTTAATCTATCTTGTTTTAATGTAAATGCCAAGAAATCTTCTACGTCTAAACCAAACTTTTCTACAAGTTCATCAGGTAGTTTCTTAAATGCTTGTTCAAATGGTTTAGTAAAAAATAAACTTGGTTTAATTCCTTTTTTGTATATACTTCTTGCTATTAAATATCCTATCGTATTATAGTTGCCTTTTTTAAACTTTCCTTCTGCATCTCTTAATCTTATATTTCTACTCTTTGCCCATTGTGCTAATGGTTTTATAGGAGGCATCTTTGATTTATATGAGAACGGTGTATTGTATTTCTTTTCAACACCACTTACTCCTTTATCTTGATATACTCCATATTCTTCCATTTCAAACTCCAAGAGAATAGAATTAGGCATTTCCTTTACATTACCCTTCAAACTATTATAAAGTTCTTTAGAAACGTTCTTACGCCCTTTAGAAAGCCTTGTACGTGCTTGTTGTATAACAAACGATTTAAACGCTTCTAATGCTTCTTGTGTTTTTGTTAGTCGCATATTGTCATATCGTTTTGTACTACTACATCAAATGTTGCTGCCCATCCTGCTAACTTGTTTTCAAATCTATCTACAAATGGTTCACAGCTTACGTCTCCCTGTACTTGGTATAGGTCTGTATATAAATCACCTCTTTGTAATGTATTTATTACTCTTGTCTGTAAAGCAAGTTGTGTGTTTAGTACATCTTGTTCGTTATCGTTTCCTACAAATATATCTGTAACCTCATCTTTGCTTATATCTACAATATCCATAGAAAGAATACTAATATTGAATGTAAGTGTTTTAGTTCCTACTGTGGTGTTGTTTACTATGATATGAGATAAAGGAAAGATAGTTTGTTTATTCAAATCAACATCATCAAGAGAACCGAATGTAACTGTATTTACAAATGGCTCTGCTATAAGTGTATCTTTTAGTTTATCTGTTACGTTGTAAAACCCTTTCATCGTTTCTTAATCAGTTTCTTTTCTAATTCTATTTTATCTTTTTCAAATGCCAAATACATTAAGCACTCGTGTACGTTGAGTTTGGTAACCTCATCAAACTTGGTAACATCTCCTTTAGAGATTCCATAGACTGATTGATACCAACCCCACTTGCTTCCAAACGTTCCTTCTGTTGAGTAGTCAGCTTGTTCGCTTCCTTCTGTAAATAGTTCAGGATAGTTTGTATTAACTCGTTGTTTAAATTCCAAAAAAAAACCATAGCAGCAAAGACAACATCTAAAGGCATATACTTTAATCTGTCGTTCATTCCGTTATAGGTTTCTATATTATACTTATGTCCTTTCTTAAATGTAATTGGTCTGTATAAAACACTCATAGCTTTGTGCATACTTTGCCAATCTCCCAAGTTCTCATCAAGGTCTATATACTCTCCTAAAGTCATATCATCTAATACAGGTATAAAACCGTACTCTACACCTGCTAATTGAAAAGTAGGAATCAATGTATGCTTTGTATCAAATACTTTGTTTAGGTGTACTGCTATCTCTTGTACTGACTTGTATTTAATCTCTGCTACATCCTTTAAGTCAAGATTACAAAATATCTCAACCATTTTTTGAAGTAAGAACGTAGAACCTTGATTGTCCTCTGTATTCAGCTTCTCAAATCTTTGATACTGTTCTAATGTAATCTCGTTAAGTGAATCAGGTACGTTTATCTCTACTTTCATATAATTACAATAAATAAGTTACTAATATGTATAAAAAGGAAAAGGTAGCTAAATGCTACCCAATCCCAAACAAAATCAAATGAAAAAAGTTACTGTTTTAAGATAAACCTTTTGTAAGCGTATCTATATGCTGTTTCTATTGCTTGTTCTAATTCTTTACTGTTTTGTACGTATCTTTCACTTCCTTCTACATTGCCTTTGCCTTTGTAGTCTATATACAAGGTTACATCAGAACCTTTTTGACCTCCACGCTTTGTAGGTTTCTGTACTACATATATTTCTTCGTACCAACAGCTTTCTCTCATTTTAAAATAATCCAACTATCTTATCACTTATATCGTTTGCCCATAACATAAAGTATAAGAACATATACATTGATGCGTAGGATAGTGCTACAAATGCTGCAGCTTGACCTATTACTTTCAACACATTCTTACGATTCTGTTTCTTTGTTAGTTCTTTGATTAAAATGTACTCTGTTTGATTTTCCATAATATAATTATTGGTTAATAAAAAAGGGGAGTTGCCTCCCCCTATTTTTTAATTATTTTCGTGAATACTAATTAATTTGGTCTGTAAACTTATTAATTCTTTTATTCTAATTTTTGCTTGGTCTGATACAGTTTCTGTTCCGTAAACCATTCTGTTATCATTTAATTCCTTTGTTGCGTAAATTATTTGAGTTTGTGTATAATCAATTAACTCAAATAATTCTTTTTTTGTAATTTGTGTTTTCATTTGTATAATTGTTTTGTTGTTATTAATAGTCCAAAGATATAAACATTTTTTAAACTACAAAACTTTTTTAATATTTTTTTTAGTAGATAAAATATTCTCCTTTATTAGGATTCTCTAATTGGTCTGTTAGTACATAACGTAAACTATCTATGCAGTCAGGATGCTCACCTGATGGTTTATTTAGGGTATTGCCCTCTTTATCTTTTGCCCATATATAGCCTTGTAGTTCTCTTTTTAGATTCCTGCTTCTTGCTGTAACGTATATTTCATTTTGATTAATAAGGTTAATACCAAAGTTTACGCTATCTCTTCCTTTTGTACAGGGATATATATTATGCCCATCTCTTCTTAAAGTTTCTATACTCTTTGGTTCTGCTGAATCTGCAATCAGGTTTTCTTTTATATTGTTTTGAGTAAGAAACAAAGATAAATCCCTTAATACTGTATTAGACTTATAGAACACCTCATCAGCTATGTAAGCATCATTCCACTTGTATAAAGAAATTACTACAGTAGGGTCGTTATATCCAAAATCAACTCCGTGTGCCAATATACGAGCATCTTCAGGTATTCTATCTATCTCTTTCCAATCAGGAATACATACACCTTCTAAAGAACCTGTTTCTCCTAATCCATATACTTTCCACCAATTTGCCCAATAGGTTGAGGTTTTAGCTTTCTCTTTAGCTTTCTCTATTTCTTTTACTATTGTTTTAGGTAATGCGTTATTGTCTTTGTAAGTAAGTGTGATGTAATCGGTGTCCTGCTTTCCTATCAGTTCTTTGTCTACCCAAAACAAGTTAGATGGATTGTAGTCCAACCATATCACTCCACTTGTTCTTACTGCTAATTGTGTGTAAGCATCAAAAGGAACATTGTTGCACTCGTTAATATATAAGTCTGTTCTTCTTGCTCCTCTTAATTTATCAGGTTGGTCTGTAGAAAAGAACTCTATATAACTACCATTTGTAAAATTGTATTTTAAGGTACTTTTATTAAACTGACTATCATTATACCTCTGTAAACCCTTTAAGATAGATAAGAAGTCCTTTAAAGCACCTCTACGAAGGTGTGGCACAGATTCACTAACTACACTTATTTCTTTGTCTCTGTTGTTTATAGCATAATTAATAAGCAAAGCAAGAATTGAAACAGTCTTGGAAGCTGATGTACCTCCTTTAACTATTCGTATCCTGCTTTGTAGCTGTTGTAGCTTTTTAAGTGCTATAGTTTTCTTAACCTGCATATAGGTTGAAGAGTTGGAGTTTGGTTAGTCCAAGTCCTCAATAAACAACGGTAAGTCCTCGTTGATTGTAATATCTTTTGTTTCTCTTGGTTTACCAAGATAGTAGTTAAGATATAACTGAATCCATTTTAGTTCTCCTGATTCTACACCTTTCTTTAGAGCATCTAACGCAGCATCTTCTAAAGGAGATAATCTTTCTACTAATTTTATTTCTTCGCTTTTAGGTTTCCTTCCTGCGAATCCTTTTGTAGAATGACCACCGTTATTTTTTCTACCATCCATAATTAAAATAGATTAATTAATTAATTATACAATAAAACTTTTTATAAAGTGTTAATTGATAAAACCATATTTAGCATAGAACTTTTCTCTCTTGTGATGCTTTTGGTATAGTTCGTTATAATCTTTAGTAAGTTGTTGTATTGTTTCTCTTTGTTGTTTTACCTCATCTTTTAAAGCTGCGTATTGTAGTACGATACTTTCGTCTGTATGTAACATTTCTTCAGCATCTTGTTCTACTGCTTTTAGTTTGTTTTTAAGTGCGGTGTAATTATTTCTTACCATCTTATCTTTCTCAATCCAAGATTCAAGTTGTCTTATGCCGTGTAGTACACTTGCGTAGTGTCTGTTTACTTCTTCACCTATAGATGTTAAACTTAATCGTGTGCTGTCTCTTGTTAGTTTAAAATACATTGCACGTGCTTCTACGTATTCTCTCTTTCTTGTTGTAGCATCTATCTTTAGTTCAAAATAGTTTTCTACTAGTTTTTTAATCGTCTCTTTGTTCATTTTCTAATTTATTAATTATATCTTTTATTGTCATAAATCCTGATTCGTGTATTGCTTTTAGTATTCCTGCACACGCCTCATATTCTTCTGCTTCTTCGTATAAGTTAATAGCTTCTTCAAGTTCTGTAATACTTCTACCATTTGATATATCTACTAAAGCAAGTAAGTAAAACTCTTCTATTATATCTTTATTCAAAACATCCTTAATTGTGATTGATGTTCTTGTAATCGTTTCTTTGCTGCTTCGTAATAGTCTTTGTCTAATTCATATCCTGCTAAATCATATCCTAAATTATGACACGCAATAGCTATTGAACCCGAACCTAAATGAGTGTCTAATATCTTATCTCCTTCTTTAGCATAGTTCATTAAAAGCCATTCGTATAATGCTACAGGTTTTTGTGTTGGATGTATTTTATCACTTGCTGATGTGTTTCCCTCCAAACCTCCATAATATCTATAATCAAATTGTTTTGCAACTTTGTTAAAACTTGTATAAGCTAATTCTCCATCTGAAAAGTTTGGAACAGGATTCCCTTTATACCAAAAAATAAAACCCTTACAACCATTAATCCATAATGCAGGAAAATAATTAGCACCCCAAACAATTTGATTCTTACTTATTCTTTTTAATTCTATAAAATATTTATCCGTAGGTATTGAATCATCCCAATTACTATGCTTATATTTATTTGCTTTAACTCTTGTCCCATCACTTGTTTTATTGGTTCTATTAAATTCTCCAAATCCAATACCATAAGGCGGGTCAACAATAGCAAGGTCAAACTGATTATCGTCAAACCCTGCCATTGCTTCCATACAGTCTTGGTTGTAGAGATTAATCATTTTTTATATCTCTGTATAATTCTAATTGTTTATTGCACCAAGGTCTAATATGTTCAACAGAAGAAAGAACAGGACTGTCATCTTCCGCAAGTTGTTCTAATTGGTCAAATATATATTTCATTTCTCCCAAATTACCTTTTATCTTTTGATGTGCAAAAGCACAAACTCTATTAACAGTAAATGATTGAATTTTTACGTTACCATAAAATTTACGCATATTGTAAAATTTATTAAATAAGTATTCACTAAATGCTTTATTTTTTATAGTTGCATTTCCTTTTTTGTATATCATAGATGAACCGCTATTAAAAAAGATATTTAATACATTACCTACTGTAAACACATCATCAGTTTCTAAAAACTTTTTATATACATAGCTGTAGTCTTTTCTGTTTCTTGCATAAGTTTTTAAATAATCTAATGCAGTCCACGCTCTATTAGCATTATTTAAACTTATGATGTACTGTTGGTATTCATCAAGGTTATTAGTGTCTATCCAATCCACAATATAAACAGGTAAGGTTCTCATACCTATTTTAATTGCCATTTCTACTCTGTGATGCCCTTCTATAATATTTCCGTATTGGTCTATTACTATAGGCACTAACCATCCAAACTCTTCCACCTTACTTTTAAAAGAATCTGAATGATTCTCTACAAAATCTCTATTTACTATAGAGTGCTTTAATTGTTTTGTTGGGTAGTTTAAGTCAAACTTTCCTACTTTGATTTCTGTTGTGTTAATTGTTCTCATAATATATAATTGTTATTTGTGCTTACTCTATTAGGTTTTCAGCTTCCCCTTATAATATTCCTCTCATTACATATTGGTCTAAATCATTTTCTTCTTGAAAGAAGTATTTGTAATTGTCTACTGCTTGTCTGAATTTGTTCTCGCCTCTTGCTAAAAAATCATCACTCACATCAAAGATTCCTATATCAGTACTTGCTTTGTCAATCACTAAAAAGGTAAACTTCTCTTTCTTAAACAATTTAAGATACAGCCACGCTTGTAAATCGTACCCATACTTGTCTGCACTATACCTAAATGTAGAAAGGTCAGCAGAGGTCTTTAAATCAATTAGAGTATCTCCCTTTGTAATATCTGCTTTGCCTCTAAACGGAAGTCCTTCTATCATATCTATTGCAGGTACTTCAAAATCTGATTTAGTTAATAGTTTAAGTGCTGCCTCGTTTCTTAATACTGCATCTGCTAATCTTTCTGCTGCACTTCTTTCTTTAGCAAGAAACACCTCTCCATACTTTGCTTTAGCATCCTTGTACTTGTTAGTGTTCTTTGTGGAAGCATCTACAAAATGTAGCTTATCTACTTTGTGAGGTTCAAGTATCATCCAATGTACTAACTTACCTGCTGATAAAGCAGGACTATCTTGATTAGGGTCACCATACTTTAGAATGTTTCTGTATGTCTTTGGACTTTTTAAAAGTGTTTTAAGAGACGAACTACTTAATGCGTGTTGTCCAAGATGACCGTAGTAGAAGGTGTCATCATACATTTGTGTAAGAATTTCTTCTTTACCCCAATGCTCTCCGTTTAATAATGTAATCATAATCTTGTTATTTCGTTTTGTTCTTCTTTTCTTCTGTTCAATTCTTCTTGGCATCTATCAACGTAACCATCTAAAAATTGATGTGTATTAATTACTTTTTGTAATTCTTGGTCTGTCATAGACCTGTAGTAAAGTTCTTCGTATGTCATAATATTGTTTTTGTAAATATAAACAATTATTTAACATCTTCATCTTTTGGGAATACTTTTTTTTCTAGCTGTTCTAATCTGTTTAGTGCAACCACTAATGCTTGTTGTGTTAGCTTTAAATCGTGTTGCAGCTTTATTATTGTGCTTTCTTTCATATTAATCTTTAATGAAACATATCCAATGAGTATTCATCTTCTTACCGCTTTTGTGTCCGTATAGCGGTTTATGTTCTGTTAGTTTTAATATTTCTTTTACAGGAAATTGAACCTCACTCCATTTGAATATAAGAGTACCATTTGGCTTTAAAACTCTAAAACATTCCTTAAATCCTTGTTTCAACATACCCTTCCAATCCCCTTGTAAAGACCCATACTTTTTAGTTATTTGACTTTCAGAGTTTGAAGATATATGTGGGGGGTCAAATACAATGTGCCAAAAAGAGTTGTCGGGTTGCTTTATATCAGTAAAGTCCCCTATAATATCAGGGTCTATTATATTCGTTTTTGTTCCACAAGGATAAGTGTCTATGTGGGTTTCTCTCCTTTTATCTATGAACAATGCTCTTTCATCTTTTTTATCAAACCACATTCCTTTCACACTACAACAAACATCTAACACTTTTTTCATTTCTGTTGTTTAAGTTTTTGTATATATAATGTAGCATCCATTAGTTCTTCCTGAAGATGATTTAAGAACTTATAGAATCCATCAGGAGAATCGTACAAAGTAGTACCATATTTATTTATTCCATCAGCACTACGTTCACGCATCTTACTAACTACCATTTCAACTATAGGGTCTTTAGGTTTGTGATTATAAGATGAGTCCATTGTCCATCTATCGTTTTGCATATCTATCCACTTTCTTAAACTATCACTCATATTATTTTTTTTATAACATACTCTATGAAACGAAAAGTTAAATAACCTAATATTAAATCATCCATATAACGCTTTGTATTTATCTAATTTCTCTTGAAGTTCTTCTATTTTCTTATCAGCAATTCTTGCTCTTTCTACTGCACGTATCTTATCACTACGATATTCACTTAATGACTGTTCGTATAACCTTTCGTTAGTAATTAGATTATGTACATAGAATCCTACTTCCTGCCAACAATAATACATTTCGTTAATGGCTTTGTTTTCAGGTTTCGCTTTTCTTGATTTAACGATATACTCGCCAACTAAATTAAAGTTAGCGTAGTATTCTCCTTCTTTAATATTGTTCAGTTTCTTGTTCATTAGAATTTACATTTAGTGCAATTAAAGTGTTCTCCTATTTTATTGATGTAAGTTATAAAATTTTTTGGTTCTGTAAAATAAGTCCAATCTCCTTTATAATATCTTGCAGTAACTGTACATTCTTCTAATGGTATATTAGTATTATCATCTTCATATTGATGCTCTACCTTTAAAGCTATACCTCCCTCTCCCCATCTATCTACAATTCTTTCTAATATTAGTTTTTGACCTGTAGGTATCTTATTGTACTTTCTTTTTACCTCTCCAAGTATTAATACTTTGCTGTCAAATTCTAAAACAAAGTCAATATCACTTGGATGCAGCTTACCGTTTTGCACTCCTGTAAAATCAATAACTTGTTTTACTTGGTTTCTATTTCTAATTAAACTCATAAATACTGATTATATACAGCTTGTAAATCTTTCCATACTACCTTACCAAAACTACAAGGTGTACATTCAACTTTGGTTTTAAATATTCTTTCGTAAATGTTTTTGTACGTTTCCTGCTCTTCAGGTGTCCACTTATTCTTTTTAGTATCTACTGCCATTTTAATTAAATCAAACTCTGATTCACTTAAACATTCAGGTTTCTTGTATCTAAACATTTCGTTTAATTTTACTTTTCGTTCATCACATCCACAATCTTCACCTGCTATAAACTTTACTGCTTTCTTTATTCCTGTAGCTTTTGTTATCTTCTCAACCGTATCTCCAAGTCCTTCACTCGCTTGTGTGTGTTTAGCTTTCCACTCTTTGTACTCTTTAGTGCGTTTGTCTCCTTTAAATTCTGTCATAATCTCCATTTTTATAATCCAAAAAATCTTCTTTGAATGTATCCTTAATTTCTTGTTTAGCGTGTTTTAAGGTATTAAATATACTTACCCAACTAATATTGGTTTCTGCTGCTATACCTCGTATGCTTAAATCAGTATCTCTGTAAAGAGAAAACAATTTCTTTTCGTACCATCTCCATCCATCAATGTGGTCATCTATCATTGTACAGATTTTATGAAATGCTACTTGTTCATCCATTTGCGAATCGTTCGGAATTTGGATGGTAAACTCTTCATCATCAAGAGAAACTTTACTAATCTTTCTTTTAGAGTTGTAATACTGATAGTAAAGAGAACGACAACAAAAGTATATATAACCCCTGCTAACGATACCATTTCTAATAACTTTGTTTTCATCTGCATACTTATAAATAGTTAAGTACATCTCCTGCACTATATCTTCTGCATAGTCGTACTCTCCAAAACTTTTTACAATGGCAATCCACTCTTTGTGCCTTTCAGCTACTTTTGCGAGCCATTCAGTTGGTTTATCCATATCACATTAATACTAATTATACCGAGCAAACATTGCAGGGTAACCTCATCTTCTTGTTCGTATTGTTCTTTGTGATATAAAAATCCAAACATTATTCCCTTAATAGGACTTATTATAATCTCTGCACTCTTAAATTGACCTATAATCAAAAAAGAAAATGCTACTACTAATAAAAGTCCTACTACTATCATACGTTTAATTTTTGTACTTTGTTTTCATTGTGTATTAAATCTCTCCCCATATATTCAAATCCTACATTATTAACTTTCATTCTTAATTGTATAGGTTGTTCAAACGTGGTAGGTCTTGAACCTGTTTCGTTTTCCTTTATTTTCAAGACGTGGATATTGCTATACATCCAATCAGTTGGATGTTGCACGTATCTATGAATACACCAAATATCATCAGCACGTGAACTTATTTTAGAACCACCCTCTGCATCACTCATAGCTAATGGTCTTGTTAATCCTTCGTATTCGTGTCCTGAATGATGTACTTGACGAAGTGCAGAGGTTACACCGTGAGCATTAACACATATCTGTATGTTATTCTTTTTACTAAAAATGCGTAATTCAGTTAAACATTGATAATCATACTCGTGCGTGTTACCTACCATCTTTAAAATAGAAGCATCTTTAGCTAAAGAGTTATAAGGGTCTATAAGTAAACCATCGTAATCCCAAGCATCTTTAATTTGTTGTGCTTCTTTTAACAAACTCTTATAGGTGTACATATCTTCTACGTCTATTATCTTAAAGTGTTCGTTTGACCATTCTACTGCTTTACTAATTAACTCATCAGTTGCTTCCTGTATTGGTTTACCCATCCTAAATTCTATAATCTTCCTTAAAATAGATTCAGGACTGTTTTCACTTGACCAAACAACAAACTTTAAACCGTGTAACTTTGCCCATAATACGTAAAAGTAAATAAGGGTTGTAGTCTTACCTACGTTTGCGTGTCCTATAGCTATTAACAAATTCTTTTTAAATCTAATGTGTTCATCAATTTCAGGAACTCCAATCTTTAAACCTTCCTTTACTCTTCCGTACTTTATGTCTAATATCTTGTCTTGTAATTTCTTTGCTTGTGCTATCATACCATTCTATTATACTTTTGTTCCATTGCTATTGTTTGTCCTTCTTCTTTTTCTACGTAATATCCTACAATTGGATTTACTTTGTAGTTCCAAAAATCGTAAGGCATTTCTTCTCCATCTTTTAACTTTCTCATAAATATAAAAAAAAAGGGGAAATTAATCCCCTCTTAAATTAAAATGGTAAATCTGCTGTTTCTTCTCTTGCAGGGTTTTGGTCTGTGTTGTTAACGTTTCCTATTGTTGCTGCAATCTTCCAACCGTTTATACTTGTGTAGTATTTACCGTTGTACTCTTTGCCTCTTAAATTAATACTAACTGTAACAGGGTTTCCTACCTGAAAGTTGTTTATTGATTTTATAGACTCACCTAAAAAATCTATTGCTAAATCTTGTGGGTATTTCTCTGCAGTAGTTACAACAATAGTTCTCTTTGACCATTCGTTACCTGCTTTAGAAGTTCCTGACTCAACGTCTTGAATAAGTTTGATGTTTCCTGTAATTTCCATATTTCTACTTTTATTGATTGATTATTATATTTAGTTGTGTAATATACTTTTTTAATTCTACAGTTTTGCAAGTTCATCTTGTACTTTTTTAGATACTTTATACTTGCTTTTAATAGCTTCTACGCTACCTCCACCTTTTATAAATTCTATTGCTTTACTAAATTCAGGTGTGTTTTGATTTAACCATTTCTTATCTTCAGTTACTCCACTCGCTACATTAGCATCATCATCTACAGCTTGTAAACCAAGAAGCGAAGCTAAAGTATATCTTCTATAATATGTAATAGCAGAACCTAACTTCTGTGGGTCATTTATTTCAGGTAGTTTTAAAGCCGATATAACGCCTCCTGTTCCATCAATACAAATAAGTTTACTATATACACAATCTTCCTCTATTGGTTGTAATAGAAGTAATTTGTGTTTCTTTAGTAAAGGATTAAGTTGGTTGATTAGTGAGTTAATGTCAAAATACTTTGACTTGTAAAAAGGATTACTTGCATCCTTACTAATTGTACCTATCTCTTGTTGAAGATTAAATAACTTCTGATTAATGTTTGTTTCTTTCATAACTTAAAATTAATTGTTCTTTGAGTTTTTCGTTTTCGTATTGCAGTTCTAAAGTCTTACCATAGAGTTCTGCTTTAGTGTATTGTTCCATAATTGTAAAGTTACAAAAAAAATATTAATAAAAACAAAAGAGGATGCAAAATTAATTACACCCTCTTTTTACAAAGAACAATATACAAGAATTATCAAGTAAGTTTTTTCAGTCTTTCACTATAATCAGCAATCATTTCTTCTAACTCAATATTTGTAAATTTACGTAGTTCCCTACTTTTTTCAAGTAGCTTTTTAGATAAGTTATTACCAAGATATAAACTATACTTATATTGTTCACCTGCTCTATATACATTACAAGCTACGCATTGAGGTTTAACATTTCTTTCATCCCAACGTATAGAGTAATGCTTTCTACTCATAAAATGCCCTGCTTGAATTTCTTTCCAAAAGAACGTCTTATTGCAAGTAACACAATTACAATATCCATTGTTGTCGGCATTGCTCAATCTTATATACTGACTAAATACTACATCAAGTTTCTTAACAAGTTTACTCCTTGTAGGTTTTTTAGCAGTTCTTGGCATAGTTTTTTTTTAAACATCCATATGGTTTAGAAGTAAATTACCATCGGATTCATTAAAACCTTTTATTAATTTATATAAATATTTACTATCTGATTTAACTTTATTTTTTTCTGTTTTACTAGAATCTATTCCAAGATTTTGATAACTAATAGCATCCATCTCTAAAATACTATCTGTTCTTTCTTTTACAGATAATTGAAAATCTTTAGCAATTTTTTCAGCTAATTTTCTTATAGTTAAATCTTCCATTTATTTATATATATATTAAAGTTAGTAATTACATTCCCACTAACCCACCAAAGTTACAATCTTTTTTTTTAAGATGTAAACTATTTTAAAGGTAAGTTTTTAACAAGTTATTTATGCTTGTTATTTCCAAATACTTTTTCTACGCCTCTTGAACCAAAATATCCACCAATCACTATTGATAATAATCCTGTTATACTATCTAATGGATAACCTAAATACCATCCCACTACGTAACTTATTGTAAGAAAAACTAATGTTAAAGGTCTAACATTACTTGCTAACCACGAACCACTACGTGAATCAGCCACCCATCTACGAGTTGTACCATCTATTTCTGCACGTTCAATATCAAGTTTTTTAAGTGCAACTTGTTTATCATCATCGGACATTTCAGAACCCCCTATAATAGCTTGTATTACGTTTCCTGCTAACGTATCTCCTGCTACAGCTTCTACTACGTTTGGTATCTTGTTTAAAAGGAATTTACCTACTTGGGTATCTTTGAACTTCTTTCTATCGCTCATTTCTTTTTAGCAGGTTTGTTTTTACCTTTCTTTTGTGCTCTAGTACAATGACTGTATTTACCTCTACGATTTAATGCTTTACCCATAGTGTACTACCTACTGTATTAGTATGTCCAAACGCTGTTAGGTTTAGAGTCATCGGTGTCGCAATGTATAAAGGTTTTTGCAACTCCAAGTCTTTTAAACCCTGCTTTGATAAGGGCGTTAAGAATAACGTATCTTTCGTTTCCACTTCCAACAGCAATATCTGCTGCGACTCCAATAAGGTGTGATGAGTTTGGCACTCCACCGACTTGTTCGTTATGCTCTTTTGTTCTATAACCACTTGTGATTTTAAATGGTATTCCTGCGAGTTCCCTAGCGTGGTCAAGTTTGTAAAGAAAGTTACTATCCATATTCTTACCTGAATCAGGAAGAGAAGGACAGTCAAATTCCGATAAAGAAAA
>Ga0228653_1000091_pt1 | contig 27994 bp, 26 predicted proteins | sample 65DmetaG_FD_182745 | JGI IMG/M metagenome (GOLD analysis project Ga0228653, IMG submission 182745) | Seawater microbial communities from Monterey Bay, California, United States - 65D | ecosystem: Environmental > Aquatic > Marine > Coastal | place: USA: California | collected 2016-11-02
AAATTCTACTTCATACCACTTGCTATTTTAGTAAAGAGTATTTAAGATAGATAACTCAAGCAAAATTACATACAGTAATTTTCTATGATTTCTTTTTAACATTTTTCTTATAAGCAACTCTTTTAGAGTTGGTTTTTTTGTCTTTTAAATATAAATTATTTAATCATTCAAACTAGAAAAATGAGTACACAAAAATTTTCAACAAATGCATTGCATGCAGGGCATGACGTAACACAAACAGCAGGAACTAGAGCCGTTCCTATTTATCAAACATCTTCGTATGTTTTTAACAATTCAACCCACGCTGCTAATCTTTTTTCATTAAAAGAACTAGGGTTTATTTATACCCGTTTAAACAACCCTACCAACCAAATCTTACAAGAACGTTTGGCTACACTAGAAGGGGGTACAGGAGCTGTTGTTTTTGCTTCAGGTTCTGCCGCAATTGCCACAGGTTTATTAACCTTACTAAAATCTGGAGACCATATTGTAGCTTCAAGCAGTTTATATGGTGGGACCTTCAATTTATTAAATGTAACCCTACCTAGATTAGGCATTACAACAACCTTTGTAGATGCTTCCGATTCTGATAGTTTTGCTGAAGCAGTTCAAGAAAACACAAGAGCTTTCTTTGTAGAATCTCTTGGAAATCCAAAATTAGATGTTCTAGACTTAGAAGCTATTTCTGAACATGCAAAAGTTGCTAGAGTTCCTTTTATAGTAGATAATACAGTGGCAACACCAGCATTGTTAAATCCAATTAAACATGGAGCAAACATAGTAATTCATTCGCTTACAAAATATATTGGAGGACATGGTACATCTCTTGGAGGAGCTATTATAGATGCAGGTACTTTTGATTGGTCTAGCGGAAAGTTCCCAGAATTTACAGAGCCATCTGCAGGATATCACGGTTTGGTTTATCATGATGTTTTGGGTGCGGCTTCGTTTACTTTTAAGTTAATTTTAGAAGGATTACGAGATTTTGGAGGTGCTTTGAGTCCAACCAATGCTTTTCAAATTATTCAAGGGTTAGAAACGCTAGAGTTAAGGATTAAACAACACTCAAAAAATGCGTTAGAATTAGCACAATGGTTGGTTAAACAAGAAGAGGTTGTATGGGTAAATTACCCAGGCTTAGAATCTAGTGCCCATAAAAAATTAGCAGATAAATACTTGCCAAATGGTCAAAGTGGATTGGTCACTTTTGGAGCTAAAGGAGGGTATGAAGCTGCTAAAACTATTGTAGATAATGCAAAAATATTTTCTCTTTTAGCTAATATAGGAGATACAAAATCTTTAATAATTCACCCAGCTAGTACTACTCATCAACAATTAACAGAAGAGCAACAGCTAGCAGCAGGAGTTTCAAGCGACCTTATTAGACTATCTGTTGGGCTAGAAGATATTGAAGATTTAAAAATAGATTTAAAAGAGGCATTCTCTAAAATTCCTAAAGAAGTTTTAGTGTAAAAATTTGAATCAAGAACTGTTATACATACAAGTCAACGATTTTACTATCAAGAGTGGTTTCCAATTTTCAAATTTTCAATTAAGTTATCAATTGTTTGGTTTAGAACTGGGAACTGCTCCTGTAGTATTAGTAAATCATGCGTTAACTGCAAATAGTAATGTAGTTGGTAAAAACGGATGGTGGAAAGAGGTGATTGGAAAAAATAAAACCATAGATACTGCCAAATTTACTATCATAGCATTTAATATTCCGGGAAATGGATATGATGGCTTGTTAATAGATAATTACAAAGATTTTGTTGCCAAAGATATAGCTAACATGTTCCTGTTAGCTTTAAGAAAATTGAGAATATGTAAACTGCACGCTATTGTTGGAGGTTCTTTAGGTGGAGGTATAGCTTGGGAAATGGCTGTATTAAATCCAGATATTGCTGAACATATTATACCAATAGCTGCAGATTGGAAATCTACAGATTGGTTAATTGCCAATTGTTTTATTCAAGAACAGTTTTTATTAAATTCTAAGAAACCTGTTTATGATGCTAGAATGCACGCCATGATGTGTTACAGAACCCCAGTTTCTTACAAAGCAAAATTTAACAGGTCTATTCATGAAGAATTGAAGATTTTTAATATTGAAAGTTGGTTGTCTCATCATGGGAAAAAACTTCAAGATAGATTTCAGCTAGGTGCTTACAAAATGATGAATCATTTATTGAGAACTATAGAAGCCGTTAATCCTAATAATTGGGAAAACCATCTTAGTAAAATAAATGCTCAAATACACATTGTAGCAATAAATTCTGACTTGTTTTTTTTGGCAGAGGAAAATAAAGAAACCTTTAAAGAATTATCAAAATCTAATCTTGAGATGGCTTATCACGAAATTGAATCCATTCATGGGCACGATGCTTTTTTAATTGAGTTTGATCAATTAGATAAGATTTTAAGGCCAATTTTTAAGTAGTATAAAATCGTTAAGAAAAATAGCATATGAATTTTGAAACAAAAGCAATTCGGCTGCAAACAGATCGCTCACAATTTCAAGAGCATTCAACACCCTTGTATCTGACATCAAGTTTTGTATTTGAAGACGCAGAAGATATGAGAAGTTCTTTTGCAGAAGAAAAAGAACGGAATTTATATAGTCGTTTTTCAAATCCAAATACAGCTGAGTTTGTCAATAAAATTGTTTCCTTAGAAGGTGCAGAGGCAGGTTATGCCTTTGCGACTGGGATGTCAGCAATTTTCTCAACATTTGCTGCTTTATTATCTTCAGAAGATCATATAATTTCTTGTCGTTCTGTGTTTGGATCTACCCATAGTTTATTTACTAAATACTTGCCAAAATGGAATATTTTTACAAGTTATTTCAATGCAGATGAGACTAATTTAATTGAATCTTTAATAACTGATCACACCAAGATATTATATGTTGAAACTCCAACAAATCCAGGAGTTGATGTGTTAGACTTGGAAATAATAGGTTCTATTGCAAAGAAACATAATCTATTGTTTATAGTTGACAATTGTTTTGCGACACCTTATTTACAAAATCCAATACAATATGGGGCAGATTTAGTGGTCCACTCAGCAACTAAGTTAATAGATGGGCAAGGACGAGTTTTAGGGGGTGTAACAGTAGGGAAAAAAGAATTAATGAGAGACATTTATTTATTTTCAAGAAACACTGGCCCAGCGATGTCACCATTCAATGCTTGGATATTGTCAAAAAGTTTAGAAACCTTGTCTGTTCGGGTAGAAAAACATTGTGAAAATGCGTTAAATCTAGCCCATTCTTTAGAGAATAATGAAAAAGTAAACTTTGTTAAATACCCTTTTTTAAAATCACATCCAAACCATGAGATTGCTATAAAGCAAATGAAGTTAGGGGGTAATATTTTAGTTTTTGAAGTTAAAGGAGGGATAAAATATGCCCAAAAATTCTTGAATAATCTTAAAATGTGTTCATTGTCTGCCAATCTTGGAGATACAAGAACTATAGTTACTCATCCCGCCTCTTCAACTCACAGCAAGCTATCTATAGAAGATTTGTTGAAAGTAGGAATAACTGAAGGATTGATTAGAGTCTCAGTTGGTTTGGAAAACAGCGACGATATTATTTATGATTTAACACAGGCCTTAGGAGATGAGTAATATTTATAAAGAAATACAAAAGCGAATTCTAGTTCTAGATGGAGCTATGGGAACGATGCTTCAACAATATAAGTTTAGCGAAGAAGATTTTCGTGGAGATCGATTTAAAGATTATACATCTCCTTTAAAAGGAAATAATGATTTGTTGTCTATTACACAGCCAGAAGCAGTAAAAGAAGTTCATAGAAAGTATTTTTATGCTGGTGCAGATATTGTTGAAACCAATACTTTTTCTGGAACAAGGATAGCCATGGCCGATTATAAAATGGAAAATTTGGTTTATGAGTTAAATTATCAATCTGCAAAAATTGCTAAGGAAGTTGCGCAAGAAGTAACTCAAAAAGAGCCTTATAAGCCAAGATTTGTTGCTGGATCTATAGGCCCTACTAATAGAACAGCTAGTATGTCACCAGATGTAAACGATCCCGGCTACAGAGCAGTCACTTTTGACGAATTACGAATTGCATACAAAGAACAAACTGAAGCTCTATTGGATGGTGGAGTAGATCTTCTATTAGTAGAGACAGTTTTTGATACATTAAATGCAAAAGCAGCATTATTTGCAATTGAAGAAGTAAAATCAGAGAGATTAATTGATGTTCCTGTGATGGTTTCAGGGACTATTACTGATGCTTCGGGAAGAACTTTATCTGGACAAACAGCAGAAGCATTTTTAATTTCAATATCACATATTCCTTTGTTAAGTGTTGGTTTTAATTGTGCTTTAGGAGCCAATTTATTACAACCACATCTAGAGGCTATTGCATCAAAAACTGTCTTTGCAATATCTGCACATCCCAATGCTGGGTTGCCAAATGCTTTTGGAGAATATGATGAAACTCCAGAGGAAATGGCTGCACAAATTGAAGAATACTTAAAGAAAGATCTTATCAATATTATTGGAGGCTGTTGCGGTACAACTCCAAATCATATTACTGCAATAGCAGAGCTAGCTAAGAAATATCAACCAAGACAAATAAAGATAGTTGTATAATGACCAAAAATTCTGAAAGATACATGAGACTTTCAGGTCTAGAACCACTAATTATTACTCCTGAAAGTAATTTTATTAACGTTGGAGAAAGGACCAACGTTGCTGGTTCACGGAAATTCCTGCGGCTTATTAAAGAAGAGAAATTTGATGAAGCATTAGCCATTGCTAGACATCAAGTAGATGGAGGTGCGCAAATTCTAGATATCAATATGGATGATGGTCTGATAGATGGAAAAGAAGCCATGGTTCGTTTCCTCAACCTTATTGCTGCTGAACCAGATATCTGTAGAATTCCATTGATGATTGATAGCTCAAAATGGGAAATCATCGAAGCAGGGTTGCAAGTTGTACAAGGTAAATGTGTAGTTAACTCAATTTCCTTGAAAGAAGGAGAAGAAAAATTTATTTGGGAAGCTACACAAATAAAACGTTATGGAGCTGCTGTTATTATTATGGCATTTGATGAAGAGGGTCAAGCAGACAACTACCAGCGAAGAATTGAAATAGCAGAAAGATCGTACAAAGTTCTGGTCAATAAAGTTGGTTTTACACCTGAAGATATCATCTTCGATTTAAATATTTTTCCAGTGGCAACAGGAATGGAGGAGCATAGGCAAAATGCAATAGATTTTATAGAAGCAACACGTTGGGTTCGACAAAATTTACCTCATGCAAGTGTCAGTGGAGGAGTAAGTAATGTCTCATTTTCATTTAGAGGGAATAATACAGTTCGTGAAGCCATGCATTCTGTTTTTCTCTATTATGCAATACAGGCAGGAATGAACATAGGGATTGTAAACCCTACCATGTTAGAAATTTACGATGATATACCTAAAGACTTATTAGAATATATTGAAGATGTAATTTTAGACAGAAGAGATGATGCTACAGAACGATTATTAGATTTTGCTGAAACTGTAAAAGGAGTCAAAAAAGAAAATGATGAAAAAGCATTAGAATGGCGAAATCTTCCATTACAGGAGAGAATTACACATAGCTTAGTTAAAGGAATAGATGCTTTTATAATAGAGGATGCAGAAGAAGCGAGGCTAAGCGTAGAAAGACCATTGCATGTTATTGAAGGACACTTGATGACAGGTATGAATGTTGTTGGAGATTTATTTGGAACTGGAAAAATGTTTCTACCTCAAGTAGTTAAATCTGCACGTGTGATGAAAAAAGCAGTATCACATTTAAATCCATTCATCCAAGCGGAAAAAGGAGAGGAACAAAAAGCGTTAGGAAAAGTATTAATGGCAACTGTGAAAGGAGATGTTCATGATATTGGTAAAAACATAGTATCTGTAGTTCTTGGTTGTAATAACTATAAAATAATTGATTTAGGAGTAATGGTTCCTCCAGAAAAAATTATTGAAGCTGCTAAAAGAGAAGATGTTGATGCAATTGGTTTGAGTGGATTAATCACCCCATCATTAGATGAAATGGTTTACCTCGCAAAAGAAATGGAACGGCAGAACTTTGAAATACCATTATTAATTGGAGGAGCTACTACATCTAGAGCACACACCGCAGTTAAAATAGATACACAATATAATAATGCTGTAGTTCATGTTAATGATGCCTCAAGAGCAGTAACAGTAGTCGGTGATTTACTTAATGAAAATTCTAAAGTAGAATATATTGCTAAACAAAAGGAGGATTATGAAAATTTTCGCAAGAAGTTTTTAAAACGAGGCAAGACTAAGGCATATATTTCTTTGAATGATGCTCGAGAAAAAAAGTTTAAGATTGATTGGCAAGAGAGTACTATTTCAAAGCCAAAAGAACTGGGTATTCAAACTTTAGAACAACTCAGTTTAAAAGAATTAGTCCCATATATAGATTGGAGTCCATTTTTTAGAAGTTGGGATTTACATGGTAAGTTTCCAAATATTCTAACTGATGAGGTAGTAGGAGAACAAGCTACAATCTTGTTCGATGATGCAAAAAAAATGTTGAAAGAAATTATTAGTAAACAATCTTTAAAACCAAAAGCAATTTTTGGATTATTTGAGGCAAACTCAGTATATCATGACGATATTTTAATCTCAAAAAAAGGGAAAGAAGTTGCCACATTTAGAACTCTACGACAACAATTGAAAAAGCGAGAAGGAAAATCAAGTTTTGCTTTAGCAGATTTTATTGCTCCATTAGATTCTGGGAAACAGGATTATATGGGTGCATTTTGTACAACAATTTTTGGTGCTCATGAATTAACTGAAATTTATAAAAAACAAGAAGACGATTACAATGCAATTATGGCACAAGCATTAGCAGATCGTTTAGCGGAGGCTTTTGCAGAATATTTACACTTTAAGGTAAGAACAAGTCATTGGGGGTATGAATCAAACGAAAATTTAACAAATGAAGAGTTGATTGAAGAAAATTATAAAGGAATTCGTCCAGCACCGGGGTATCCAGCATGTCCAGATCATTTAGAAAAAGAAACCATATGGGAATTACTTAAAGTAGAAGAGAAAATTGGAGTTAAACTAACGGAAAGTCTAGCTATGTGGCCAGCAGCAAGTGTTAGTGGTTATTATTTTGCAAATCAAGAAGCACGGTATTTTGGTTTGGGAAAGATCACAAAAGATCAACTTACAGATTATGCAAATAGAAAAAATATCACGGAAGTAGATGCTACAAAATGGTTAAATCCTATTCTAAAAAACTAAATTTATGAACGTATTAGATCATATAAATAACGCCAAAGATAAAACACAATTTTCTTTTGAAATTCTACCACCACTAAAAGGTCAGGATATCCAATCTATATTTACCAGTATAGACCCTTTAATGGAGTTTAATCCACCATTTATTGATGTTACTTACCACAGAGAAGAATATGTTTACAAAGAGATGGAGAATGGTCTTTTAAAAAAACAAGTTGTTAAAAAAAGACCAGGAACTGTGGGTATTTGTGCAGCCATACAGAACAAATATTCTGTGGATGCCATTCCACATATTTTATGTGGCGGTTTTACCAAAGAAGATACAGAGAATTTTCTTATAGATCTTGGTTTTTTAGGTATAGACAATGTAATGGCATTAAGAGGTGACGCTGTAAAAAGTGAAACGTATTTTAAACCAGAAAAAAAAGGGCACAGATATGCCAGTGAGCTTGTGACTCAGATCAATGATATGAATCATGGAAAATATTTAGATGATGCTTTATTAAACACCACTAACACCAATTTTTGTATTGGTGTTGCGGGATATCCTGAGAAACATTTAGAGGCACCAAGTATAGATTCAGACATTCATTTTTTAAAGAAAAAAATTAATAATGGTGCTTCGTACCTAGTTACTCAAATGTTTTACGATAATAAAAAATTTTTTGAGTTTGTAGATAAATGTAGGCTTGCCGGTATTAATGTTCCAATTATTCCAGGATTAAAACCAATCTCAACCAAAAGGCAATTAAATTTAATACCACATCGCTTCAGTGTAGACTTGCCAGATGAATTAATTATGGAGGTGGTAAAATGTAAAGATAATGATGCCGTGAGACAAGTTGGGGTAGAATGGTGTATTGAGCAAAGTAAAGAATTGTTAAAATATGGTGTTCCTTTCCTTCATTATTACTCAATGGGAAAATCATCAAATATTTATCAAGTTGCTTCTGAAGTATTTTAAATTGATAGATAAACTTCTTCGATAGAATCATAACAAAAAGTAATTTTAAGACCCTAGTAAAGAGAATTATTTGACTACTTTTGTAGTAGAAAAAAATTTTAAAAAATATAAAACCATGGCATTAGAAATTACAGATGCAAATTTTGAAGAAGTAGTATTAAAGTCAGATAAGCCAGTATTAGTTGATTTTTGGGCTGCTTGGTGTGGACCTTGTAGAATGGTAGGGCCTATTATCGACGAAATTCACGGAGAGTACGACGGAAAAGCTGTAGTAGGAAAAGTAGACGTTGATTCAAATCAAGAATTTGCTGCTAAATACGGTGTAAGAAATATTCCAACAGTCCTATTATTTAAAAATGGAGAAGTTGTAGATAAACAGGTTGGTGTAGCTCAAAAGAATGTATACACAGATAAAATTGACGCCAACTTATAAAGATTGTCAAAAAAATCAGAGTTAAAAGGTTTGGCATTTGCCAGACCTTTTTCTATTTTAGGGAACAATGATAGACCTTTCTAACATACAAAATTCAGAAATTAAAAACCTAGAGTTATTAGCCCACCAAATAGTAGAGGGATTTATAACAGGAATTCATAAAAGTCCTTTTCATGGTTTTTCTGTAGAGTTTTCTGAACATAAGTTGTATAATAAGGGAGAGAGCACGCGCCATATAGATTGGAAACTTTTTGCTAAAACAGAAAAGTTATATACAAAAAAATACGAGGAAGAAACCAATTTAAGATGTCATATTATTATAGATAATTCTGCCTCTATGCATTATCCAGCAGTAAAAGAACAACGAATAAATCAGTTAAACAAAGTAGGGTTTTCAGCAGTTGCATCTGCTTGTTTGATGGAGGTTTTAAAAAGACAACGTGATGCAGTTGGTCTTAGTATTTTTGCTGATTCTTATCAATATTATGCTCCTGAAAAAGGAAGTGATCGTCACAGAAAAATGATTCTTCATCAACTTGAGAAATTAGTAACAGGTAATTCAGATGCTGCCACTGAAACCTATCAATATTTACATGAGATTGCTGAAAAAATTCATAGGCGTTCTTTAATTTTTTTATTTACAGACATGTTTCAAACGAATATAGATGAAGAGAAAATGTTTGAAGCGTTAAGGCATTTAAAATATAACAAACACGAAGTTGTTTTGTTTCACACCTTTGATATGAAAACCGAATTAAATTTTGATTTTGAAAACTCTCCAAAAAAATTTGTTGATGTTGAAACAGGAGAAACGGTGAATTTATTTGCAGACAATATAAAAGAAAACTATACCAAGTTAGTTGATTCTTATTTTAAAGAATTGAAAAACAAATGTTTGCAATATAAGATATCATATGTGCCAGTAGATATTCAACAAGGTGTTTATCAAGTATTAACTAGCTATTTTTTAAGTAGGCAAAAAATGATGTAATTTTCACCCTTTCTGTTTGGATATATAAAAAACTGACTTATATTTGCAACCGCTCTAAGCAATGGTTTGGTAGTTCAGCTGGTTAGAATGCCTGCCTGTCACGCAGGAGGTCGCGGGTTCGAGTCCCGTCCAGACCGCAAAAGCATCTCTTTTGAGATGCTTTTTTTATTTTTATATCTTAGCAAAAAAACAGGCATGATTATCATTATGGGAGTTAGTGGTTCGGGAAAAACAAGTCTCGGTAAACAGCTTTCTATACGAATGTCAAAACCTTTTTATGACGCTGATGATTTTCATACGTTAGCTAATATAAATAAAATGAAATCTGGTCAGGCATTAACAGATTCAGACAGGGTTCCATGGCTCTTAGACTTAGCAAGTAAGATTAAAGAATGGACCTTAAGTGGCGGAAGTATTTTGGCCTGTTCTGCTTTAAAAGAAGAATATAGAACGATCCTTTCTAAATTTAATAATAACATTACCTGGATTGTTCTTAATGGATCTTTTGATTTACTTCTACCTCGCCTAACAAAAAGAAAAAATCATTTTTTTAAACCTGAATTATTACAGTCTCAACTAGAGACTTTAGAACTTCCTTCTTATGGTATTCATATAGATTGTAACAAACCCATTAAGCAAATGGTTCAAGAAGTTATAGATAAAATTCCAGTTTCAACTCCTGCAACAATTGGAGTAATTGGCTTGGGAGTAATGGGGCAAGGCATTGCCCTTAATAGTGCGGAGTGTGGTTTGGAAACTGCAGTTTATAATCGTTTTGTGAAAGGTGAAGAGCAGGTTGTTTTTGATTTTCTTTCTGTAAACTCTCAGTTTAAAAACCTACAAGGTTTTACCAATATTTCATCGTTTATAAATGCATTAGAACGTCCTAGAAAAGTATGGTTAATGATTAAAAGTGGTTCTGCTATAGACGATTTACTTGATGAAATTGTACCCTTACTTAGTGAGGAGGATATCATTATAGATGGAGGAAATTCTTATTTTAAAGATACTCAAAGAAGAGTATTAGAACTTCAAAAAAGAAACATACACTTTGTTGGATGCGGAGTCTCTGGAGGTGAAGTAGGTGCAAGAAATGGAGCATCGCTTATGTTTGGTGGGAGTAAAGAAGCCTATAAAAATCTCAGTTCTTTTTTGAAAAATATTTCAGCAAAAGATTCCAAAGGAAAACCTTGTGAAGCCAATATGGGCGCTAACGGTGCAGGACACTTCGTAAAAATGGTTCATAATGGTATAGAATACGCTGAAATGCAATTATTAGCAGAAACCTATGCTGTGCTGGCTCATCAAATGAGTTATACTGAGATTTCATCAATTTTTGAAGAGTGGAATTGTGGATCTGAAGCGAGTTATTTACTAGAAATAACATCAAAAATTTTGCAACAAAAAGAGGGTGATGCCTATGTGTTAGATCTAATTTTAGATTCAGCAGGAAGTAAAGGCACAGGATTATGGTCTACTAAGGTTGCCCTAGATCTAGGCGAGGCAAATACGATGATGTCTTCAGCTGTCTTTGCTCGTTATCTATCTGGTCTAAAAAAACAACGAAAGGTATTATCTAATAGAAAACCTACACCTCTTCATACAGCGTCATTTGATGTTGAAAAATTAAAAGAAGCGTATGGTTTTTCTAGAATTATTAATCATATCCAAGGTTTTAATCTCATTGAAGCTGCTTCAAAAAAATATAATTGGGATTATAATCCATCAGAAATAGCAAGAGTTTGGACAGAGGGTTGCATTATCAGATCTTGTTTAATGGAAGATTTAATTGGGTATTTTTCTATCGAAAAATCATTGTTAAACAATGAAAAAATTCTAGATACTATTTCTAAAACAGAACCTAATATAGCGGCTTTATTACATCATGCAATTGATCAAAAAATTGCTTTAGATACTTATTCTTCAGGGTATCATTATTGGATGGCTCTTTGTACCAGAAATCTTCCTGCAAATCTTATTCAAGCACAACGCGATTTTTTTGGTGCACATACCTACCAAAGAGTAGACAGCTCTTTGAACGAATTTTTTCATACTAAATGGGATTAATATGATAGACTATCATCTTCTTTTGTCAGTATTAATTGGAGTTTCCATTTTAATTATTTCGATTTTAAAGTTTAAGATTCAGCCTTTTCTTGGACTTCTTATTTCAAGTATTTTAGTTGGAATTCTTGCAGGAGTAGCACCTCTTGAAATTATGAATACAGTGAAAGAAGGAATGGGTTCTACATTAGGCTTTGTGGCCGTTGTTGTAGGGCTTGGAGCCATGTTTGGTGCCATTTTAGAACATTCTGGTGGTGCAGAAGCTTTAGCTCAATATTTACTGAAGGCTTTTGGAGAAAAAAATGCTTCATGGGCATTAATGATTACTGGCTTTTTTATTGCCATACCAGTATTTTTTGATGTGGCTTTTATAATTTTAATTCCTCTGGTTTATTCTTTACAAAGAAAAACAAAGAAGTCTATGCTTCTATACGCTATTCCATTACTGGCAGGATTAGCTATTACTCATGCTTTTATTCCTCCAACCCCAGGTCCTGTTGCAGTGGCAGATATTTTAAATGCAGATTTAGGGTGGGTTATTTTAGCAGGTTTTATTGTTGGTATACCAACGGCAATAGTAAGCGGGCCTATTTTTGGAAAGTTTATTGCTTCTAAAATTTTTATAGCTGCTCCAAAAAAAATAGATGAAAAGGTGGTTGATAATTTCCCTCCAATTCATTTAATTCTTTCAATCATAGCAACCCCAATTTTGTTAATTGTCTTAAATACTCTTTTAAATAGTCCTGTAGGTTCTAGTTTAAATCTCTCAGATAAAACAACCACTTGGTTACAAATGATAGGTCATCCTTTTTCTGCATTAATTATTGCAAATTTAATGGCTTGGTATCTTCTTGGAATTAGACGTGGAGTTTCTAAAGCTATTTTATCAAAAATTACTTCTGCATCTTTGGCGCCGGCAGGAATTATTATCCTATTAACAGGAGCAGGTGGTGTTTTTAAACAAATGTTGATTACCACAGGTACTGGCGAGATGCTAGCCAATTATTTTTCGAGCATCGGTTTAAGTGTTTTGCTTTTTTCTTTTTTAGCTGCGGTTTGTGTTAGAATTTTACAAGGATCTTCAACAGTTGCAATGATTACTGCTGCTGGAATAACATCATCTCTTATTACAACTCCTCTAGGCGAATTCCGTACTGCACTTATCGTAATTTCAATTGCCGCTGGAGCTTCTATCTTATCTCATGTAAACGATAGTGGGTTTTGGCTAGTAAGTAATTATTTAGGACTATCAGAAAAAGATACTTTTAGAAGCTGGTCTATGATGACTTTGATACTTGCCTTATGTGGCTTAACAATGGTAATGTTACTTTCATTATTAGTTTAATAATATATTTTTATCTACTCAGTTTAAACCGAATTTTTCGAACACCATGATCTGTGTCCCATTGTTTCACCTCCTTGAAATGAAAGCTTGTATATAATTTTGATGCAGGAATATTTTCAAGACCAGTTTCAACCGTAAAAATTTTAGAGGAAAAATTTTGTAAGATATAATCGATTAAATTCCTTCCTATACCTTGTCTAAAAAAACGAGGAGATACCACTAAACTATTAATGTGTGTTCTTTTTTCTTTGGAACTAACTTCTATAATACCAACGATTTCATCTTTGATATGGTATCCGAAAAAAGTAGTAGTACTTTCTATATAACTTTCAAGAGGTCTTTGTAAAGGCGGAAAATTAACAGCATTCAGTAATTTAGCCTCTACAGCATATGATACTTGAAAAACAGCACTCATTTTAGTAGCAATTGCTAGGTTAGTATGGTCTAGTTTTTTAATCATATTAGTTTATTGCCACAAAAAGAGTAATTCGAATATAGCGAATCTAATTAAAAGAAAGTTAGTCTATGTGCATGTAAGGCTAAGAATAGATCAAGACTAAAACCTTTTTTAAAGCTACAAAGATGTCATCACCAGATATAAGAGCCTCTTCAAAAAAAATGAAACAGCACTCATTAAAAATAATAGAGTCCAAACGATGGTTCTCATCCAATTCATTTGGACCAATTTTTTTAGGACTTGTAAATGGGTATTTCCTTCTGAAATTTGCTGATGCAAGGGTGCAAATTTTAATAAAGTAATGCCCCACAGAAAAACAACCAATACAATGCTGGTGAATGTGTAGGCATTTTGTATTAGAAAAATCTGATATATGACTATACCTAATTGTCCAAGCATAAGAGGAGTCACAATTAGAGCAATTGCTTTGGTGTAGGTTTTATGCCAGGTTAACAAATTATTATCACTAAAAAAAAGAAAGCTAGGATAGACGATTAATTGCACCATCCAAATCAGAATACACAAGCCAAAGTCTAAGAGTAAACGACTAATTTCAATCATATGAAGTCTATCAATTAATAATTATTTTAGAATTTAAAATAGTAATTTTACAAATAACTTTTTAATTATAGACTGTTGGATAAAAAAGATTTTAAAATTTACATTGTTGGAGCAGGAGTCAGTGGTTTGGTAGCTGCACAGGTTTTGGAAAACAAAGGTTATCATCCAATTATTCTTGAAGCATCAAACAGAGCAGGTGGTAGGGTGAAAACAGATATCAAAAAAGGGTTTCAATTAGATCATGGGTTTCAAGTGTTACTATCTTCGTATCCGGCAGCTCAAAAATACCTAGATTTTAAAGCGCTTAAACTTCAAGAATTAAAATCTGGTGCCGTTATTTTTAAAAATGGAAAACAACAAATTATTGGAGACCCTTTAAGAGATATTTCTACACTTTTTTCAACACTATTTTCAGGAATAGGAACCCTCTCAGATAAGTTTAAAATTTTTAAATTGAATTTGAAACTAAAAAATAAATCTATAGAGGCTATTTTTTCATCTAATGAAATAAGTACCAAAGCGTATTTGCAAAAGTTTGGGTTTTCTTCCCATATTATAGCTCAGTTTTTCACTCCATTTTTCACAGGAATATTTTTAGAAAATGAGCTTACAACCTCCAGTAGAATGTTTGAATTTGTGTTTAAAATGTTTGGAGAAGGATTGGCTGTAATTCCCAAAGGAGGAATGGAAGAAATATCGAAACAGTTAGTATCAAATTTAAAGAACACAACTTTTCAATATAACACCCAAGTAACCTCGGTTTCCGATAAGGAAATTATACTACATACAGAAGATAAGTTAGCAAGTACTGCAACAATTATTGCTACAGATGCCAGTAAGCTTGTAAAAAATGCACCATCAAAAAATCTTACTTGGAAATCTTGCCAAACACTTTATTTTATAGCAAAAAAACGTGTAATAGAAAAACCTATGATCGGCTTAGTTTTTAAGGAAGATAGTCTTATCAATAATATTTTTTATCATGCTAGTGTTGCTACACATAGCAATAATACCGAAGAATTACTATCGGTAACAGTTGTAAAAGAACATCAGTTATCTGAAGAACAATTAATAGCTGCTGTTATTAAACAATTAAAAGAAGAGTGTCATATAGATACTATAACTTTCTTAGAAATCTATAGTATTAAAAGAGCACTACCAGATTTAAAAAACATAAAATATGAAGTTTCACCCTCAGAGACACAGCTGTCTTCTAGTATTTTTTTAGCAGGAGATGTGCAGTTAAATGGCTCTTTAAATGCCGCCATGATTGCAGGAGAAAAAGCTGCATTACAAGTTATAGCATCTATCAAATAAGAAAGTCTCTGTTAAACAGAAGCATATTGTTGCAATAATTCTAATGAAGCATATTGTAATGATTTTTGATGGGTAGCTTCTAAAATAATAGATGGAGCTTTACCTGCTTTTTCGGCTTCTAACCATCTAGAAATACATAAACACCATTTGTCTCCTGGTTGTAGACCCGGAAAGTTCCAATGAGGTATAGGAGTCATTAAATCATTTCCTCTAGAAGCAGAGTATTCCAAAAACGCTTTAGTTACTACTGCACAAACCGTATGGGTTCCGGTGTCTTCTGAAATGGTTCTACAAAAGCCATCTCTAAAATATCCTGTCATAGGATCTGAACAACACGGAATAAGTGGTTTTCCAAAAATATTAAGTTCCATATAATAAAATGTAAAAGTATTTTTTAAAAAATAAACCTTCGCTACTTAGCAGTTGTTTTTATCTAACTAATCCAATCATTTGCCCAATACCAATGCCAAAGTATGTTCTATGTTTATTTATTTGAAGCATCGGAGAAATAGTTAATCCAAAAAATTTTTTCAAAGGAAATTCTATTTTAGGATTAATGATAAGGCTAATAGTACTGATTTTTTTTTCATCTGAAATATAATAGGAATTATTATTTAAACGCCAATTTACTCTTTCTTTTAGTCCAGTAATACCTAATCCAAAAGATATGTTGGCCCTTACAATACCATTTTCATCTAAGTTTTCTATTTTCCCAATATTATATAGCTTTCCAAAACCAATTTGAAAGCTATTAAAATAGTCTCTAGGTCCTCCAAAGAGAAATGGATCATTTATGTCTCTAAAATCACTTGGTGTTGATTTTGAGCCACGAAAATTTCCAGTAAAACCAACTTTAAATATGTGATTTTTTTTAGTAATCATATTTAAGTTTACATCTACACCTAAATAATTTCCTATACTTAGTTCACTAGATGCATAAAGTTTATTGTTTTTTGCTACTTGAGCATTCGTAAATTGGATGCTTGTAATAAACAATATTAGTATGTATTTTATATTCATAGGTGGTTTTTTGCTCTAATATGTTAAAGGTAGTTACAACTCTTATTCTTCGTTAAGAATTATGATTGTTTCAATAATTTTGTTCTTCTGATCAATATTTACTTTAGAGATGTTTCCATTTTCAATATAGTTTATAAAAGCTGTCTTTTCTGACTTCTCTAGAGTTACTTTAACATATTTTGTATCAACTCTTTCAAGTGAACCTGTAATAGCGTCTATTCCCCATCCTAGAATACTAAGAGCATTTAATATGGCTACAGCATTAAACTTACTATCCATTACAACAACTCTTTCTCTATAGTTATCTAGCCTAAAGTCTATTCTATCATCAGCTCTTACTTTTAGTTGAACAGGTGTTTTTCCTTTTTCAAAACCATTTACAAAAACTTTAGCACCCGAAGGATCTGTTTCAAATAATACAACTCTATTAGACCCAGTTATAATTGTAGCACAGCCAGTGCTTATTAAAAGTACTAATGCTATTAAAATAATTGAGATTCTTTTCATAATTTTCAATTTATTTATTTAAAATTATTTTTTAGGCTCTAAAACAAGGGTTACTTTATTAAAATCTGCAGCACTATTAATAACAGTTCTATAGGCTTCAAATATTTCTGGAGCTACTATACTTTCTCTGTAGTGCTCATCTGCAGTAACAATTAATACATTTCCTTCTAAAGTATAATAAGAGTCAAAAATAAAGAGTTCTTTGTCTTTTGTGGCGTAGCTATTTTTTATTTTAATATCCTCTAAGTTAGAAATTTGATAGCCTTCTGGGATGTTTATTTTTATAGTTCTGTAATAACTTCTATTAAACTCTGCTTCTAGGGGTAAAATTCTTTTTTTCTCTTGATACATTTCCATTTGTGGACCAATTAAATCTCCTAGTTTAAATAGGTATTTATTTCCTGCTTTTTCTACAAAATATTCTGAGCTAATATCAAATTTCACCACAAACGGCTTCACTCCAAAAAGACTTGGATCTTCATTTATAACCTCTCTTTTTAATACTTTGGCATCTTTGTCTGTATTTTGTGCAAAAGACTCGTCTATGACTTCATTTTTACGGTTTGGTTGAATTAAATTCATAAATGGTTGTATGTTCATAGCATAATATCCATTTAATTTTCTCTCCAATGAAATTGTATTTTTAGTAAAATCTTCCTTATTAAAATTCACCTCTATCAACATTTCGTCTTTAGAGGAGCTTGCAGGAATACCATCTATATATTTAACTTCTGAAAAAGCCTTTCTTTTGCCGTCTATATCATAGCCAGTTACAAAAAGTCCATAATTATCCATAAAGTAGGGTGGTGGAAAGCCAAATCTAGTTCCGAACTTACTAGGTGAAAGGTATTTTTTTGATGCTGGGAAATAAAATAAAAATTCTTGTAAGAAATTAGTAGCCTCAAATTCTTTATCAAATTTTAATTTTAACCTGTTGGAGGTTAATACCATTTCATGGGTAATATTAAACTTTTTAAATAAAGCAACATATAATTTTACAATACCTGTTTCATTGGCAGTTTTAGTATCTAAGACGTTGGTAAGTTTCTTTAAGTTTTCAAAATCATTTTCTGAGATATAAATATTTTCTTTAATGTATAAATCTACTATTCTTGCTTTATTTTCTTCACTTTCATCTTCCTCTATTTTAATATTTTTAGCAAACTTATGAATGAGTTTTGTTTCCTCTTCATTATACACTGGATAATAGAATCCAAATAAATTTTGAGCTACCTCATTGTAAGACGTTATAATTGAATTATTATACGTGTTTTGATGAAGTTTATACATCACAAAACCTAAGGCTGCTCTGTAAGGAGATTGCTCTTCTTTATCTACGCCAACTACATCTTTAACCGCCAATTGCCAGTGCATTTTTTCTGAAGAGGCCTCATCTTTTGTAACCGTACTATCTAAATTAAAACTTTTAAATGTAAACAGTAAATTGGTGGGTGCATATAAATCAAATTCTACGGATTGTTTGTTGTAATCGTTTTGAATATCTACACGTGCACCTTGGTATTTTGGACGTCTTTTTACTACATAATAATACTCTACAATACTCTCTTTTTCTATACCCTCTAGAGCAAAATATTTGTATTTTCTTCCTGATTCTTCATTTTCTGCAGAAAGAATTTTAGATTCATCCAGTTCAATAACTTCTCCTGTTTTTTTAATTACTCTAGCTTTACTTACTTGAAGCGTGGCATTGTTAGAAAAAGGTAAATAGATTTTATTGTATTCTTCAATTCTATCATCAGAATTTAACCATAAAATTTTGTGTTCTAAATAATACTCAGTAAGGTTTTGATCTTCAAAGTAAAATTCTGTGACTACTTTGTCTTTGATGGCAACCATATCCTTGTCTAATCCTTCAATTTGGTAACTAGGAGTTGTTTCCCAGTTATAACTTTCATAGAATGGTGCTGTTTGGGCTATGCTATTGCAAGAAATGAATAGAATTAAAATGAAGTTTTTTACAGGTGTCATGTAGGTGTTTATTTTTTCTTTAAGATGATAATTTCTTTTGACGCTTTTTCAGTTTTTTCAACAAATGTATTTACTTTTTGTTGTTGTTCTTTGTTTAGTTTGATAAAATTAAAAACAACATTTTGTTTACATACAACTTTATTTTTATCTGTTGAATATGAAAGATTAATACTAATTAAATTATTTGTAAATGAAACGGATGTTGGTATGTAGGAAACTTCGTAACCATCTGGAATCTCAATAATATTAGTATGGGAGAACTGCCTCTTATATTCAAACTCAATATCGTACTTTCTGTCTTCTTTTGTTTTAACTGATGAAACAATTTTATTAAAATGTGGGTTAATAAAAATTTCAGATCCAATATTTTGTACATAATCTTGAATACTAAAATTATAAGATACCGAGAAGTCTTTATCGTAGCTAAATTTATTTTCTTCTTTGTAAGATTTAATTAAAAACTTATTATTACCCTTTAAAAAACGTTTGTTGTATAACTCTTTTACATCAGCTTCTTTTCGGGTATTTTCTAAATTATAAAACAAATTGTTTTTGATATAACCAGAGAATGTTGAGTTAGAGGTGCCAATAATATCTCTGTTAGATATTTGAATATAGGTAGTGTCAACAACTTTATTTAAATGAGCGGGTACTACAGGAATTTTTTTTACTTTAAAATTGTTTCCGTTAGCAATTAAGGCTTCTTTTCCCTGAATAAAAGACGACGGATATTCTATTTGTATGTATCTGCCCGTAGCATCTAGATAATAGGTATTGTTCTTATTTTCATAAGATAAAATCATGTGATTATCTACTGCGGGTGTTGGAACTTCTTCATAGGTGTAGGGTATTTTTCTTGTGCCAATCCAGGTAAGATTACCTTGTAAACCTGCAATTTCTAACATTTTAAATAAAATACTGGAGTTGTCTTTACAATCTCCATATTTTTTTTGAAAGACCTCATTAGCTTCTCTTGGTATAAAACCACCTAAAGCATATTCAAAAGCGATGTATTTAATATTTTGTTGTGTCCAATAATAGATGGCTTTTACTTTTTCTATATCAGATTCTTTTTCCCTAGTAAGTTCTTCAACCAGAGTTGTAAGTGCAGGATCTGTTTCTTCTTTGTTTATGTTCTCTACCAAAGAATAATACCATGAATAAAGCCCCTTAACACCATCCAATAATTTCATGGTTTTACCATCTTGTTGGTATGAAGTTATTATTGGAATAATATGAGGTAAAATTGTTTTGTAATTGGGTGCATTAGATTCAATCTCAAATTTCTCAGTTTTTTTAGCAGACCATGTGTACACATAATTCTCTCCTTTTTTCTTTTTTTTAAAGGTAATTTTAGCCCCATTATTTAATTGAAAAGGCTTAAAAGTAAGCTCAATATTTTTGTCTGCAATAATGGTTACTTTGTTGTTAATAATAGGATAAAAATCCCCGAAGTAAAAAGCACTGAGAAATCTAGGATTTTTTATATTATATGTTAACTTTATATTGGTTTTACTGCCTTTAGCTAGTTTTGGGTAAATAAAACCTACTTCCTTTGAATCATCATAAAAAGAATCATTCAAATTATTTTTTTCGTTAAAGTCAACCACTTTATTTTCTACATATTTTCCATCTTGCTTACTAAAAGAAGAGGCTTCAATTTTGTCTAGGTTAAAAAAGGTAGAATAACTAATCGATCGTTTAGAATTGTAATTGGCAGAATTACTTAAATACAAATCTTCCTCAAATACTTCTTTATGAATGGTAAATTCTCCATTATTAAGTTTTATATTGATAATAGTTTCTTGTTGAAGCCTAACAATATCATCATTTGGATATTGTTTTTTGTATTTTTCTAGATCTTGTGAAATCAAGCTCCAGCTTATAAATAATAAAAATATGAGGCAGAAATTTTTCATTGCAACAAAATAAGAAAAAAATCATCACATACACACCCAACAAATTCATAATAATGCTCTTTAATTAAAGTGATTCTTTTTGCTTTAGTTGTTGAAATCATAAAAAAAGATGCTTTAATTTATTAATATCATATTAATTTAAAAATCAAGACACTATTATTTGTTTATGTAAATTTAATACTTAGATTTGTCTGCACTATAAATAAATAATATTATGCAATACGTTTGGAATAGTTTCTTTTTCTACTTCTACTTTTTTAGTTAAAGTTGAGACTTCATGTATATTGTATAAAAACTATAAAACAGAAAGTCTCGAATTTAATTCGAGATTTTTTTTTGATATAAATGAATAAAATTATTGCCATACAAGGAGCAGAAGGTTCTAATCATCATAAAGTAGCAAGAGACTTTTATGGAGACAACATTCAACTAAAAGAATGCATGTCTTTTGATGCCTTGGTGGCACATGTATTAGATGGCTCTGCTACTGATGGAGTGATGGCTATTGAAAACACAATTGCTGGTTCTATTATACCAAATTATGCACTTATAGATTCTAATAATTTACATATTGTAGGGGAAGAATATTTAAATATTCATCATCATTTGATGGCATTACCTGATCAAACAATTAATAGCATTAAAGAGGTTTGGTCTCACCCCATGGCACTATTGCAATGTAAAGAGTTTTTTAAAAAGCACCCACACATAAAACTAGTTGAAGATGTAGATACGGCAGAAGTTGCCAAAAGAATTTCGAAAGAAAACATAAAAGGAGTTGCTGCAATTGCTCCAAAAATAGCTGCAGAAATTTTTGGGTTGGAGGTATTAGAAGATGATATACAAACCATCAAAGATAACTCTACAAGGTTTGTAATTGTTCAAACACAAAAACCAACTATTTCCTCTGACTTAATAAACAAAGCCTCTTTAAAATTTCAATTGAATCACAAAAGAGGAAGTTTAGCAGCCTTATTAAATGTATTGAGTGATTGTAAAATGAATTTAACCAAAATACAATCATTACCTGTCATAGAAACACCATGGAAATATTCCTTCTTTGTAGATGTAACTTTTGATCAGATTACAGATTACCAAAAACTGGTAAAAATCATTGAAATTATGGCCGAAGAATTCAAAATTTTAGGAACCTATAAAAACGGTAGAAAATGATGAAAACAGCTAGCAGATTAGACACCGTTCAAGAATACTATTTCTCTAAGAAACTTCAAGAGGTTAGAGCGCTTTCAGCTCAAGGAAAACCCATTATAAATATGGGAATTGGAAGTCCAGATCTACAGCCTCCATCAGAAGTAATTGAAGCGATTCAACAGGCGGTGGTTACTCAAGGAGCTCACAAATACCAAAGTTATCAAGGATTACCAGAGTTTAGAAAAGCAGTGGCAGATTTTTATAAAAATAAGTATAATGTTGACGTAAGCCCAGAAAATGAAATACTTCCATTGATGGGGAGTAAGGAAGGAATTCTACATATTTCAATGGCTTTTTTAAACAAAGGAGACAAGGTGTTAATACCAAATCCTGGGTACCCAACTTATACGTCTGTTACTAATTTAGTTGAGGCTACTCCTGTCTTTTATGAGTTAACTTCAGAAAACAATTGGGAGCCAGATTTTGAGCAACTAGCTCAAGAAGATGTATCTAAAATAAAAATGATGTGGGTAAATTACCCACACATGCCAACTGGAGCAAAAGCTACCCAAAAACTATTTGAAAAACTGATAGCTTTTGGTAAAAAACATCAGATTTTAATTATTAATGACAATCCATATAGTTTTGTGTTAAACAATAATCCACTCAGTATTTTAGGGGTAAACGGATCAAAAGAAACCGCTTTAGAGTTAAATTCTTTGAGCAAGTCTTTTAATATGGCAGGATGGAGAGTAGGTATGTTGTTAGGAGCAAATTCTGTTTTAAAGGAGGTTTTAAAGGTGAAGACACAAATGGATTCTGGAATGTTTTATGGAATTCAACAAGGAGCTATTTCTGCATTAAAAGTTAGTTCATCATGGTTTTCTGAAATGAATGATGTGTACGAAAAAAGGAGAAAACTTGTTTGGAAAATAGCTGATGCTTTAGAATGCAGTTACGATAAAAACACTACGGGCATGTTTGTTTGGGCAAAAACTCCTGAAGGAGTAAAATCAGAAAACATGGTAGATGATTTATTGTATAACAAAGATATTTTTATTGCACCTGGCTCTATATTTGGGAGTAGTGGAAAGGGATATATCCGATTTTCATTGTGTGTGCCAGAAGAAAAAATGATGGAAGCATTAGAAAGATTATAACATGAAGGTTTATATCATAGGAACAGGATTAATAGGTGGGAGTTTTGCATTAGATATTCAACAAGAATATCCTGAGGCTGTTATTTATGGTGTAGATCTAAACGCTCAACACATTAAAGAAGCTCTCGAATGTGGAGTTATTCATGAAGAAGCTAGTTTTGAAGATTTACAAAATGCAGATGTAGTATTCTTAACAATACCTGTAGATGTTGCTTTAAGTGTGTTGCCAAAAGTTTTAGATATCATTCAAGACAATGCGTTGGTTATAGACGTTGGATCTACCAAGCAACGTATTTGTGAGGTCGTAAAAGAGCACCCAAAAAGAAGAAATTTTTTAGCAGCTCACCCAATTGCTGGAACAGAGTTTTCAGGACCAAAAGCAGCTTTAAGAGGTCTATACAAACAAAAAACCAATATTATTTGTGAGGTAGAAAAAACAGCATTTAAATTACAAGAAAAGGCCTTAGATATTTTCTCTAAAATAGGAATGAGAATTCGATATATGGATGCTGTTTCACATGATAAACATATAGCTTATGTATCTCACTTATCTCATATTAGTTCTTTTATGTTAGGTAAAACAGTTATAGATAAAGAAAAAAACGAACGTGATATTTTTGATATGGCAGGGAGTGGGTTTGAATCTACTGTTAGACTAGCTAAGAGTTCTCCAGCAATGTGGACTCCTATTTTTGAACAAAATAAAGAGAACATAGTAGAAACTCTAGATGAATATATTGGAAATTTAAAACAATTTAAAAAATTAATGGAGACACATAAGTTTGATCAGGTTTTTGAAGAGATGCAAAAAACAAACCACATAGCAACAATTCTAAAAGGGATTAAATAAAACGATATTCATTGTAAATAATAAATAATTAATTAAAAAAAGAAGTAGCATAATTTAATAATTAAAGATGAAGAATACAAAAGAATTAAGAACATGGTTGGATGATTTAAGTTTAAATCACCCACTCGTAGTAGCAGGGCCTTGTAGTGCAGAAACAGAAGATCAGGTATTAAAGATCGCGCACGAACTAAAAGATTCTGATGTAAACTATTTTAGAGCTGGAATATGGAAACCAAGAACTAGACCAGGAAATTTTGAAGGTGTAGGTGCGCTTGGGTTAAAATGGCTACAGAAAGTGAAGGCTGAAACTGGTATGAAGACAGCTACAGAAGTAGCTAATGCTGCTCATGTAAAGCTAGCTCTAGAGCATGATATTGATTTATTATGGATTGGTGCAAGATCTACAGTGAGTCCTTTTATTGTTCAAGAAATTGCAGAAGCTCTTGAAGGAACAGATAAAATAGTATTGGTTAAAAATCCAGTAAATCCAGATTTAGCTCTTTGGCTTGGTGGAATTGAAAGATTGTACTCTGCAGATATTAAAAATTTAGGAGTGATTCATAGAGGTTTTTCTACATATGAAAAAACAAGATACCGTAATAATCCAGAGTGGCAAATTGCCATAGAATTACAAAATCGTTTCCCAGATTTACCATTAATATGTGACCCATCTCATATTACTGGAAAAAGAGATATGATATTTGAAGTATCTCAAACAGCATTGGATTTAAATTTTAATGGATTAATGATTGAAACACATACAGATCCAGACAATGCATGGAGTGATGCTGCTCAACAAGTAACTCCAGAAACTCTAATTAAATTGATGGAAGATTTAAAAATTAGAAAAGCAACTGATACAGAGGTAGATTATAGAAATGCATTAAATACGTTACGAACTCAAATAGATGTAATAGACCATCAGTTAATAGATATTTTAGGAAAGCGTATGAAGATTGCAGATGCTATTGGAGAACTCAAAAAAGATAAAAATGTAGCTGTTTTGCAATCTAAGAGATGGAATGAGATTTTAGGAAAAATGATTCTTGAGGGAGAGCAGAATAAGCTTAGTGAAGAATTTATTCTAAGAGTGTTTAAAGCGATTCACCAAGAATCTATTAATCATCAAGAAAAAATAATGAATGGATAATAAAAAAGCGGCTTTTTAGCCGCTTTTTTATTTTTATTCTTCCTTCAGTTTTTTAAAGATATACCGTGTTATAAAGATTCCTTTTCCGTCATCTTTTCCGGCATCACTTTCTACCGCACTTGTAACAAATGCCAACTCCCATCCGTTTAAAGACATGGTGTTAATTTTTGAGGTTATTACTGCATCATTTGCTGCAATATTTTGAAAACGAATCCCAGCTATATTGAAGAAATTAAGTAATTTAGTTTCTTCGAAATTCTTAACTCTTATCTCTGATCGATTAGATTTATTTCTCTTGTCTTTTGCTTTTTTACCATCAGTTCTCTCTGAAGTAAAATCTTGATAGTTTCTGGTTTCCTCAGTGCTAATTAATCTAGATCTACCTGCACCACTAGGAATAATTGACTCTACACTAGTAATTACTTGGTACTCATAAGTTTGAGCTTCGATAAAAAATACACAACATAAAGCAGCTATCAATAAATAAGTTTTTTTCATAATATAGGTGTTTTAAAAAATTACACTTTAAATGTACAATATTTTAATTAAGAATTGATTTACTTTGCCACATGACAGGAACAGTTTATAAATCTACTGGAAGTTGGTATTTTGTAAAATCTGAAAAAGGAGACCTTTACCAATGCAGGATAAAAGGTAAATTTAGAATAAAAGGAATAAAAAGCACCAACCCTATTGCTGTGGGTGATTCTGTAGAATTTGATATCGAAACAAAAGGAGATGAAGAAATTGGAGTCATCAAATTAATTCATGAGAGATCAAATTTCATAGTTAGAAAATCGGTTAATTTATCAAAACAAACCCAGATTATTGCCTCTAATATTGACCTAGCATTTCTTTTAATTACCATAAATAACCCACCAACCCTAACCACATTCATAGATCGTTTTCTAGTTACTGCCCAAGCTTATTCCATAAAAGTGATTTTAGTATTTAATAAAATCGATAGCTATAAAGAAGAAGAAAAAGGGGAAATTGCTTACTTAAAAGATATTTATGAAACAATTGGGTATACCTGTATTGAGGTTTCAGCTATTAAAAATATAAACTTAGATACTATAAAAAGCCTTATGAAAGGTAAGACTAGTTTATTTTCTGGTCATTCAGGAGTAGGAAAGACAACCTTGTTAAATGCATTAGAGCCAGGATTAAATTTAAAAACAAAACAAATTTCTGATCAACATCAGCAAGGACAACATACTACGACTTTTGCAGAAATGTTTGATTTAAGTTTTAATGCAAAGATTATAGATACTCCAGGTATTAAAGGATTTGGAGTAGTAGACATTGAGAAAGAAGAATTAGGAGATTATTTCACAGAATTTTTTGCACTAAAAAGTGCCTGTAAATTTCATAATTGTATTCATGTAAATGAGCCGCAATGTGCAGTAAAAGAGGCTTTAGAAGATGAAAAGGTTTCGTGGTCTCGATATAAAAGCTACCTTCAAATCTTGGAAGGTGAGGAGGAAAATTACAGAACTGATATTTGGGATTAGAAATTTTATTTCTTTAAAAATAATATAACATTTAATGAAAGCAGTTATTCAGCGAGTATCAAGGGCGAGTGTAACTATAAACAATAAAAAAGTTGCAAATATTCTTCACGGTGTTTTAATTTTGCTTGGAGTTGAAGAACTAGATACTCAAGAAGATATTAATTGGCTTTCTAATAAAATTATGAATCTTAGAATTTTTAATGATGAAAACGGCGTCATGAATAATTCTTTACTAGACAACCAAGGAGATGTGATAGTAGTTAGTCAATTTACGTTACACGCATCAACAAAGAAAGGGAATAGACCTAGTTATATGAAAGCTGCTAGGCCATCTACATCGATTCCTTTGTACAATAAGTTTATAGATACTTTAGAATCTAAACTCGGAAAAAAAATTCAAACAGGAAAGTTTGGGTCTCATATGGAGTTAGAAATTCATAATGATGGACCAGTTACCATTATTATAGACACAAAAAATAAATTTTAACATTTTTTTAGTTTCCATGGGAATTAATTTAGTATATATTTACCATGGAAACTAATTAATATATTTTAAAAATGAAAAAAATAAGGATGGCAGTAGTAATTATTTCTACTGTTTTATTCTCTTGTAAAGGAGAAAAGAAAGAAAAAATTGTTGTTAAAGAAGAAGTTAAGGTTGAAAAAACTAACATGGTTAATAATCTAGATTTAACTACTTCTGAGATGACATGGAAAGGCACTAAACCAACAGGTTCTCATAACGGAACAGTTTCTTTTACAAGTGGAGGGATGGTTATTGAAAATGGTGTTTTAAAAGAAGGTGAGTTTGTCATAGACATGAGTACCATAAAAAATATTGACATGGCTGGTAGTGAAGGAGCGGGGAAAATTGAAAAACATTTAAAAGCTCCAGATTTTTTTGATGTTACTCTATATCCTACCTCAAAATTTGTAATTACATCAGTACTTGAAGTTGAAGGTAGTATGGCAGTTACTGGGAATTTAACTATTAAAGATGTAACCAAAAGCATTACGATTCCTGCATCCGTTTCAACTGTGGATGGTGTAACAACTTTTAAAAGCGAATTGTTTAACATAGATCGTGCAGACTTTAATGTAAAGTACGGTTCAAAAAGATGGATAGAAGGCTTAAAAGATAAATTTATCGATGATTTAGTAGAGATGTCTTTTACCGTTGTTTCAAAGTAATAACTAATAAAATAAATACATATGAAAAATTTTAAAATAGAAAGACCAAAATGTGGATGTGGAAACACATCAAACTCACAAGGATTTTGTGACGGATCACATTCAAATAAGTAA
>Ga0228653_1000100_pt1 | contig 27204 bp, 19 predicted proteins | sample 65DmetaG_FD_182745 | JGI IMG/M metagenome (GOLD analysis project Ga0228653, IMG submission 182745) | Seawater microbial communities from Monterey Bay, California, United States - 65D | ecosystem: Environmental > Aquatic > Marine > Coastal | place: USA: California | collected 2016-11-02
CTGTGTGCATTCTAAAACTGCGCGCATCATCTATAGTTACACTAACGCTTGTAGGGTAGTACCGATTGATATGATGATATTCATTCGCAACTACACAATAATTTGCACTGGGCATTTCGGTTGTTAGGGTCACTGTATACACACCAGTTCGCGTTCTAACAATACTTGCAACATTGCCAGAAGAAATTGGAGTTATTGGGGTTGATGCGCTGCCGTTAAATGCACCAAAAGCCCTGCACCCATAATAAGGAGCAGAACCAGAAGTTTGAGTGATACCATTGCTATTAACATAATTAGTGGTGGCCAACCCAGATGTCGCATTATTGATCTGAGACGTAATAGAAGCCTGTGACACTGCAGGCGTTTTCAATTCAAGTAGACCCGAGCTATTGAATTTAAAGTGATTTGTATTTGCCTTTACATTTATAGATGTACTAAATAGATCAAGTGTAGTTGTATCTTGATTGCTTGCATCTTTAACATTGATACCATTACCAGCAGTTATACTCACTTGCTGAACATCATCTGGAAGAACCTTAATGATATATTGTGTAGTGACATAAGGTTGATAATTGGAAATCCTGGTAGAACCAGAGAAACTATGAGAGTGGCCTCGCTTTGCATTTTGCGCGGCATTTAATCCTAAATTATTTCCAACACTAGTATCGTAGTAGTGCTCTGCACCACTTACTACATCATCTTCATTATGAGTTACGATTGGCCCTGATGCATCTGTTGCAAAATAACCGTGCTTATCCTTACCACCATTTTGTTCATGACTTGCTTTATATGGGTGCTTATGTCGCGGTAATCCAGATTGGTCTGCGGTGAGCGTGGTCGATCCAGTCGTTCCACTAATAGATACAGTACTGTCACTAGAACCGCCAGTACCACCAACACTAAACGTACCATTTGCTCCTAAAGGAACTTTACCTCCAAGATTTGGCAACCTTGTCTTACCGCTTGATGCAGATCCATATCTAATACCCAACAACGCGGCAAGCTGTGGATAAGTTGCACTTGAAACTTGAGAACCATCACAAAATTTCCATTTATTATCCGCAGGTAAAGAAGTACCAGCCCAAGGCATGATTGTACCAACTGGAACAATATCATTGAAAACCAATGTGCTTAGATTTACGCTGCCTGATCCACCTGCAACTTCTTCCCAAGTTAGATTACCTTGAGAATCTGTTCGTAAATATCTACCTGCAGAATATGATGAAGGCCAAGTATAATCCTGGTTACGCAACCTCATCTTACCCGATTCTATAGTAAGTTTATTGGCGGAACCTGTACCAGTAATATTAACATTAGAACTACTAATAGAATTAGCAGTAATAGTACCATTATCTATATACACAGCCGGCCCCGATCCATCTACCGATCTAAAGAGATGCACATCCGCATCGTAATAGATATTATTACGAGCTCCTTCGTTGGTCGCGCTATTTGAGTATAATTCAATATTAGCACCGTCTGTCGTATTGAGATATAAAGGACCAGATCCCCTTTGAGTTATTTCAAACATGCCACTAGAACTTCGGAATACCCGTGCATCATAATCATCGCTTCCACCTGTCGCGTGAAAATCAATAAATGATTGCATATCGCCGGTTTTATCTAAACCAAGTTCGATAGCGTAATTTGTGACTCCTTCCGCAGTATAAGTAGTAACAATAGATCCATTCAAATCCACACCTCCAGTGAACTTCGAGTCTCCGCTAAATGTCTTATTACCACTTATAGTCTGGTTGGTCGATAAAGTAACTAAATTAGATAAATCGATATTTGCTATATCATCAGCAACTTGACTTTCAAAAGCAATAAAATCAGAACCAAGTTGATTTGTTTTAATTCTCCACTGATCAAAGGTATCAGTCACTTCTACATTTGTAAAATCTGCCATAATGTTATTTATCTATTTTCTTAGTTAATGTTTTAACTAAAGATGCTAATTCTGAAACCTGTGATTTTAGATCTTGCAGTTCGGCTTCCCTTTGTTTACGAAGATGTTTACGTTTCACAGCCTGCTTGTAGGCATTACTATCACGATTCAATATCGCACCTGTGAACATATCTTTCTCAAGATTGGTATTATCTTTTACTATCTTTTTTCGTGCCATATTAATCAAATGTTGCTATTGCTCTGAAGTCTCGTACTGTTGGTACGTTAATAATATCTGATGATGTTAATACAATCTTAACAGCAAAGGCTGTGAATTCAAGTTCATAAAGTGGATCATTCAAATCTAGAGCAGCTGCATCAAAGTCATATTCAATTTCAGAATATCTTCCATCGGAATTAACAGGTATGTTCTTAGTTGGTTTAATTTCATACCAATTAACATCATCATAATCGGAATCATCTACCTTTAATTTAACAAGTACACGAATGTTGGAATTAGATGATGGTCGATTACCAAGAAGATAGATATTCAATCTATCTGCGGGATCATTAAGTGTTACAGTCCTTGTGATATATTGAACATCTGCTGTACTTGAATCATCAAGGTATAGAAAATCATCTCCATTGCGAGTATCATCAGTGATTGTATTAAGAGAAGTAGCTGGGTTATCAATAATATTGCTGATACCCAATAATGATAATCGAGAAAGATCAATCATTGGCGCGATATATTCAGATGTTGTCGATATAGTTGCAGCAAGCTCAATACCACTTGCACTTGCAACACTAACAGGAATATCTAAATATTCGGTATTATTAGCATTGATTGAATATACAGTTCCATTCGATGAAAATTTAATTGTCCAATTAATATTAGTCTTTGGAAGAGTAATATTAGATGAGAAAACATTGAAGTTAGATATTAAGGTATTTGCTGGGACTGTTCCCAGTCCATTAAATGTAACAACTCTTGTAGAAGAAGTATCATACTGTGTTCTGTAAATTGTGAATTTGAAGTCACGATTCTGATCAGGTGTCCATGTTGAAGCATTCTGTGATTTGAATGATACACCTGCATATGGATTCTTATCAATTCTACCTTGACCTGTTACATCATCTCCACCAGTCTCTGCCATCCATAGGCGATAATCAGGTGAATTGGACATAACAACAATTGCATATTCAACACCAGGTTGTAAGTAAACAGGTGCATCAAATTCAAATGATGTTGCAATTGATGCATCTTCTGTAATATTGATTGTATCAATAGTTGGATTCTTAACAACCTTACTGAACGGCACCATATTTTGTGTTGGAATACCATTTTCAACAGTCACTAAATGCACTGTCACTGGAATACTTGCGTGCTTCTTTTGGAAGTATAGATCAACCTTAGTAACAGAAGTACCTGTGCCGATTTCTCCAATGACAAAGGACTGCGCGAGTGGATCAAAATATCTAACATTTACATCTCTATCTGTATCAGTAAGAGTACGTTCCTGTGATAATCTCTGTTGATCGAATTGAGGAATTCTTGTAGAAAGAATAGTTGATTCTTTCGTTTCGATTAATCCAGTTGCAGTATATGTTGCGAATGAATACGTTGTAGCCTCAGTGATGGAATTTTTAGGTGAATCTGTAAGAGTAACATTTCTCTCTCCAGTCTTAAATCTAATACTAGCATTATTTGGAATGAAACATTCGACATTAATATTGCCAGCATCATCAGTAATTAAATCTTGTCTAGTGATATTACGATTCCCCGCATCAAAAATCTCGGCCGCAGTTTCATTCAAGTGAATTTGTGTTGCAGCATCTTTAGCATCATATGGAGTAGAAGAACTTGTTATTTTGCTGCAATAATCACTGATGTCAACACCATCAAAGAATACATACATCTTTGTATTTGGTTTAAACATTGTACCCTGTATTTCAATTCTACGTGATCGAATGAAAGGCACGAAGGAAACATCTACAACTCTTTCTCCAAGATTTTCCTGTTGCTCTCTAAAGCTCATGGTAGTTCTAATACCATTTCGAGATTCTTCAGTTGTTGTACTCGTCGTTGTGATATTACCTCTAACTGGTCTCCAATCGTTTGAACCAGTTAGTGCTTTCTTAGCTGCAAGGTTAGCTGCACGAGTTGCAGCACTTCCTATATCACTGCGACCAATTTGAATATTCTCCTTTTGAACATCAACACCAACCCAATCAGTTTCCCATTCATTCCATTTAGTACCAAGTGCACCTGATTCATTAGCAAGGAATTGAATTGCATCTGATGCACCAGTTGAATTAACAATTACATCAGGTCTTATTCTTGTCTCTTTCCATTCATCTGTTGAAGGATCGAGTTTAATAACTCCAAGCCATGCAGCCAAATCAAAAGGATTCACACTCTCTGAAATACTTGCGTAAGGTTGTGTGATTAGAGGAACTTCAGTATAATCAAGAGAAACTGTCTCTTGTGATCTATATGCACTTTCTACACCAAACGGTATATTAGTTGTACTATAGGAAGGACGTAAAACACCAAGAGAAGGATCAATCGCACACTTGTAATCAGAATCAAATGGGTTACCAATATTATGACCGATGAAACTATCTACAAGAATACCATTCTTGAATCTCTCTTCTCCACCAGATGTGAAGATTTTCTTTTCGGTAGCCTCCTGTTCGAGCAATGAAAGAGAAGTATAATACTCAAGATTCTTCACTCTCTTTTCGATAGTACCAATGTCTCTCATTGTGTATCGACGATTATCGATAAACTTTGTAGTAATTTCACTAGCATCAAAAGTGTAAGCAGGGACAAATAACTCATAGAGTGACATTGAATCACCTGGTGTTGGTGGTACAACTGGATCAAGTGTAGGTGTTCCTTTCACAACACTGAAGTCTCCAATATTTGAAACAACAACCTTATCATATCTTGGAAGATAAACATCTAGATTGTTGAGTTCTATAACTGTATTAGGATCAACCGAACTTCTAGAATCGGTAGTGGCGACATAAGGTCTAAAGTCTAAGACATCGGCCAAGAACAAATCCTTGTATGTAGGAATCTCGTTATATTCAACATTAACTCCCACTACTTCGTCATCTCCATAACTATTTACAGAGAAGAATTCATTAGGAGTTGTCCATTCAAAATAACGATATACAATTGATAATCTATCATCATTTAGATCATCTGGTCCAGTGTAGGTAATCTTACCATCTTGGTAATAATTATCTCTTTGGCCATTATCTAGTGTGAATTGATTAGTAATATCTTCATTAGGACTACTAGATGTATTTGTAATACTTACAATATCATAGATATCATAATTATCTAAATCTATAGTGGAACCACTAGTAAAAGCAACAGTTGGTGTTTCAGTTTGTGTATAAGATTTTCTTGTCTTAGTACCTGAAGCCGCATCTGATTTTTGTACAGGTGCAACAATAGATGTTACATCTGCACTAAATGTAAGTTGAACGGTCCCGGTGTCATGATCTGCAATATTATCACAATTTATGGCGTTTCCATTTGAGTCTATTCCTATATAATCAGAGAAACTGTCAGATTTGAAAATCTCATTAGCACCGGCAGTAAGCTGCTGCGTGTCACTCGGCTCCTTTTGGAATGTTCTTTTATAATTTACATGAGCCACTGTCACGGAATCGACAGTATTATGCGGAAGAGGGAAAAGTAGATTATTATTATTCGATTCTAATAGCTCGAATGTACCGATAGGAACAAACTTAAATGTACTTGTAGAAATTGAGGATGCTCCACCTAAGAAACCATCTGTGATATTTACATCATAAATGTATAATCGGTATTTGTCATCACTTACTTTCTCTAATGAACGAACTTTACAAGTACCACCAGTCACACCATTAATTGTATATGTTATACTTTGGTCACTAAAATCTGGTAGGGCATCTATTCCTGTGGCTGCCGCAATATTACCGACAACATAGTTACCAAGAGTAAGTGTAGTAAATGCCGGATTTAATGCTGTAGCAATATTTGATATATCTCTCGCCTTTTCTACTTGAATTTCTTTCTTATTTTGTAGATCAACTCTATAACCTTGTACATAAGCAACTGATGGCTCAAGACCAACACTGTAGTGTTTCTCACCATAAACTGCAGATGTTTCACCATCTAAATCAATTTTTCCAATTGCATCTAAATCTGTGATATCAGAAGTTGTATATCTACCTCTATTTCCATCTTCATCATTCAAATATTCACGAAGATCGAGTTTAAATGGTTTCAAGCAATAGTCACCACTTTCTTCAAATGTTCGATTAGCGAATTTTCTATCAAGTTGTGTATATTCAGTACGAGCTGGTTTTACAACAACATCTAAATCTGTTTCAAAGAGTGTTATATAAGATTGAACATCATTAATAAAAGAAACTCCAGTATTATTTGCAACTAGATCATCATCATTGTCACTTAAAAATGCAAGTTGGAAATCAATCTTATAACGATCTGCACCAGGAGCAGTTTCATTAGGTGTTCCTGTAGCATTATCTAATAGCAGTGGATCAGTGACATAGGTGACAACTGTGTCGGTTACAATAAAAGCAACTTTACCATTTAGTGTATAACTTTCTGAAGGCTTAGCAATATAAAGTTCTTCAGCATCATTATAAACAAACTCACCGTTAATAAAATAAACACCAGCATCAGTTTTTGCTACTGCACCGTGACCTGTTGCGGTAACTGTAGAGAATGATATTCCTGTATTAACTAATTCAGTTGAAGGATTTAATGGATCAATGATCGCACTATCTAATTCCAATACATCACTTACATTATATTCTTGAACATTTAAACCACCGCTTTGGATAGATGAATCATATCGAATAAAGAAACGATATGTATTATCTGTAGATAATGCTTCATAGTGAAGAACTGATGCCTTCAATCCTGCATTTGTTTTAATCTTTAAAACCTGATCAATATATGTGATGATTGTTGCAGGAGTAGCTGAACCTGTGCCATTAAATAGAACATCAATATATTTGACATTATTATCTAAATTACCTTTACCATCTAAGATAGGGCCCTCTTTATAAATGCTTTGTCCAAACTTATCAATCTGAGATTGAAGAATAGACTGCATCTGATTCAATTCACGAACCTGAACAGACCTACCTGGTCTAAAAAGAATTCTTAGATAATTTTTTCCTTCGGCTCCAGTAAACTGAACGCTATTAGAATTAAAATCATCATTATATGGAGCGTCGTTATATGTTTTAATTGCCATTAGAATTGGATAATTAGTTTAATATCTTCTTGCTGATTACTGTTTCTTAAAATTGCTTTTCTGTTTTCAAGGAATAGAGTTTCACCAGAACCTTGATTATACTCACCTTGCCCCAACGAACTTACTGCATAATTTGCAGTAGTTGTTCCACCAGGAGCAGTAAATGTTACATTGCCAGTCGTAAAAGATTTTTGATTAATGTCACCATTTGAATTTTGGTGATAATAGACACGATTATTTACTATGTCTACATAATCCAAATAACCTCTTGCATTATTCGCACCATGTTCAATGATTGTTCCAGCATCTGTAGGTATACCTGTTACACTTGAAAGTTGTAAATATTGAAGTGCATCATAGATATTTAGTGTGTCATTTGCAGGAGAATCATTATCACTACGAGTTGGTCCCTTAATAAGACTCACTTGTCTGAATCCAATATTAATGGGAGCTTCTCCACCTTCTGCACCAGCATATGATCCATAAAGACCTGCATAGAAAGTAGGAAGATCGCTTTTTGGAGAATAGCCAAACCCATTGATTGGTGCAATTAGGGGCTGAATATTTGTTTCATGGCCATCAACGATTACAGATGCTTCAATATATCCCTTTGGCCACGAGTTCGTCGTAAATGTAATAGATGTAATAACACCGTTTGTAATTGTTACATTATATGGTGGTTGGTCATTTGTTCCATCACGAATAGGATCATCAGCTATCGCTGGAGCACTTATAACAAGAACAGCACCAGCTGCCATTGTTTGTGAAAGGTCATTACTCAAAGTAACTTCCTTAGTTCCAGTGTCAATAGAGTTAATAACCGTGTTGTTAGGAATACCAGCTACTGATGAAGCAACTGAATCACCAACTTGTAGATGATCTATAGCATCTACAACAACGACATCTTGTCCACCAAGTGCTTCTGCTGTCAGTGTAACAGGAGTTACTAGACTTTTTCCAACAAGTCTAATATCTACATCATTAGAAATACTAGTACCACCATCAATAATTTTAAATCCATACACCAATCCACCTGTAGCATTTAGTGAGCTTGTAATATCCGTTTGATCAGTGATATCATTTGGCACATCAATGAATTGATCAGTATAAAAATTAGAATTATTATTTACCTCACAAACATATGCCCAGACATAGCCATCAGACAATATAATTGGATCATGATAAGTTGTTTCTGTAATATTAGTTGTACTAGCAGTATTATTATCATTATTTAAACACACAAAAATCTTATCGTTATGTGTCATGTAACAAGGATAATATGCTGTATTTCCTACTGTCTCATAATTAAATACATTAGGATCATAAGGATCATATACTTTATAGACTCTTCCTCTCACCCATTCATTTCTTGGAATAACAGAGAATGTTTCTTGTACCTTTAAAAGAGAGAATAGATTTTTTAATACATCCTTCTTCTCATTAATTGTATTAGTTGGAAGTGGAACTGAATAGGCAATATTGGTTTCTTCAACATTATTGATTGTTGGCCAAGGTTCTGATTTTCCAATGCCGATGAAATAATCGTCGGTAGTAACATCTCCAATATCGTTAATAAATAACTCTCTTGAATTTTTTCTAAATTGATTTGTAATGATTGCTGACATAATGTTATTTATCTAATTTATTATAGTGTCTTTTCCATTCTTTTTATATTTATAAACCCAATTAATCCATTGGTATTGGCGTAAATTTATAACTATATTGTGAACTATGTCCGATTTTATCGAATGACCATCTCAGATATCCGCAAGAGAATATTCTACCATCAGATAAGTGAATGTGGGTATTTCCTCCTGTATCATATTGTCGTGCTGGGTGAATAGTAACTACTTTCTCAAGTAGATCCGAATTAAAATTAACACGATACGCTTCGGTGTTCATGTTAGTAGAAACATTTGAAAAATTGGATGGATTCGTAGGATCTTGATAACCTAATTCTCCGTGGCCATTATACCCAGCCGACCATAATTCTAATTTATTCGTGGTTTTATTTCTCACTAACAAATATACCATGTTACGTGTATTACCATTCGAATAATATAATTCTTGAATTGAATATGTTGTAGTATTAAATACAGTGTGTGTTAGTTGAACTAAATCACCGTTACTAGGGGTACTATTATTGCCAACCCAAAATCTTTTATCAGTTTCTGTACCAGCATTGGTTTGATGAGAAACTACAAATACTCCCGCTTCGCTATTGCCACTACCAGCATTATTTGTTATAATATAATTTGCTCGATACCCTTTCGCAGATGCATCCCATATTCTAGTTGCTTTATTTATTTTTGTTGAAGCATTAGAGCCTAATCCCAACTGTTTTCCTCCATTATTACCCCAAGCCCACACATCATAATTTTCATCGATTGCTAAGAAATAAGTAAAGTAATCTTCACCTCCAGAATATAGCTTTACGACATTTTCTAATGGGGTATTTGAAGTCGTAAGTACGTTAACCCAATGTGTATTATCATGAGTTTCATTTCCGTTTCCAGCTTGACCTTGACCGCCATACCCCGCAACATAAACTCGTTTATCTTCACCTAAAATTGCAACTGTATCATAGTGGTCATGACCATTCCATGATCCTATATGGGTAGCATCCGTAACCTTTAAAAGTGAAACGCCTGCTGTTGGGGTAATTGTAACATTACCATTAGAATCTAACATGGGATTCATTATGTGTGCTTTATATCTTCTATTTGAAGCTAAGTTATATGGCACTCCCGCAGTTGTAGTTTCACTATTTGCAAGGGATTCTCTTTTTCCTATTATTGATGTAGGACTTACATCATCAGCTGTTTCCTGAGAACTATGTCGAGTCGTTCCATTTGCAAGTTGTCCAGAATTTCCAACGCCGTGACCCCAGAAATATCCTTGCTGATCAAGCGCATACGAGTTGTGTGAACTTATATCGCCAGATTGAACAATCTTACTTATTCTACAATTATCTGATTCACAGAATGATCGAATCCATTGGTAAAATCTAGCGCTAGAATGGTCTGATGCTGTACTTGAAATAGATGCTGCAGCATACCCATATCCCGTTGAATATGATTTACCCGATTTAGCTATAACATGCATATTATTATAACTAATATATAGTTTATCAGCTTTTTCATCATCAGGTAGCATAAATGTTGTACGATGAGTATGACCACCATTGTGCCCGCCGCCAGTGCGTTTAACACCATTATCATTACCACCCACTACCACATTATCTTCATCATTGATATAACAAAATGCATCACTATATTGAGGGCTCACTGATGAGTGTTTACCCGATTCTGATTCTGTCGCTTTCTTAAAGTGTCCTCTGCGTAAATTTGCATCAACATATTCCTTAGTAACAATTGATTTAGTATTTGTATTAATCTGATCAATTGTACGATCAACCGTTATAGGACCAGTACCCTTATTCGACAACTCAAATTTTCCATCTACACCTGGATATCTAAACAGCCGAGCATCATAATCATAGCCATTATCACCAACTACACCTTGAGAGTGAAAATCAATATATGCATTACGATCACCGCTTCCCCAATAATTGACTGCAACCTCTTCATTCCCTGTAAAGACAGATCCGCCGATTGTGAAAATACCTTGGTCGTTCCAATTTGGGGCTCCGGTACTCAGTTTACTAGGTGTGATTGCACCAGCTGCGATCTGCCCTTCTTGGATTGTATTGAGTGATAAAGTGTTGCTTGAAAAAGTAAAGTGTGAAGTATTAATCTCTGTCTCACCAATCTTACCATTCAATATGGTTTGTAAATTACTAATATTGCCGATTGAATGACCGTGACCAATTTGAGAATATCTATCATCATGAAGATGAGTGTTTAAAGAATATTGAGAGTGTGTATGATTAGTATCAGCCTTGCCACCAAGAGCAGTATCAATATATCCTTTATTGACAAGTGATGTTGCACCTGTTCCATTCGTGCTTAATGTAGTTGATTTAAGTAGCTGAATACTATCTTCATATAATTTAAGTACAGATGTTAATGCAGTAGGAGTTCCAGAAGTAACACTACTTTTCAATTGAAAATCTAATAACTCTTGGTTGCTATCAACATTAGATGAGATTCTAGCTGAAGAACCAGAACGATCTGGTATACCACCTGTATGATTGAATGTAAGATTAGCATTACCATATCCATCATTGAGTGTAAGACCAATGGTACCTCCTGCATCACTGTTTGCACCCGAATCAACATATCCTGCAATAATGTCGTGACCTGCTCTTAACACCCCGCCTGTTGTCCATGTTGGTGCACCAGTACTTAGATTATCTTCGAGCGCACTTGCCAAGGAATTGATTGTAGTCTTCTTTGTATCACCTGATTGGACTATAGCCAATACTTCTGTTCCAGCTGGAGTTGAAGCTGATGTGAGTTCTGATATTTTAATTTCAGGCATAATTATATTTATACGATTCTTTTATTTAAATTTATTATTTTATTAAGTAGTCTTGATCATCTTCAGTTTCTATATCTTCAAGAGCTTCAGTGTTCAAGCGAAGATTCTTTAGGAGCGATAGATCAATTAATGCTCCTAAATTATTAAAGATATTTGGATTATTGAAAACTGCTTCTTCAAATGTAGTATTCAAATAAGGCGTGATTGGATTTTGATCTAAAAATTTAATATTCTCTAGATAATCTTCTCGTGCAAATGCGTTTCTATCCTTTGTCGATCTATGAAGAAGGCGAAGAGTTGAAAGTACCATTCTTTGATATGTAGGATCATTAGGTCCAAGATCAAATTCAAGCGCCTCAATAATCAATTCAAGGAATCTTAAATCTCCTGTTAACCAACCAGGTTGAAATAGTGGCATGTGATGAGCATCGGCATCAGAATCTAATATCGATGGTGGTGTCAATCCTTCCATCCATCTCAAATCAACAAGTGGATCATTAGTACGATAATTCCCTTTATATTGTGTTGGATCAAATGTATTCTTATATTGTCTTAATGCCTGATCAAATTCAACCTTTGGTCCGATCCAATTATTATCAACATTAAGAATGTATAGAACAGCTGCAAAGAATTTTAAACCCGCAGGATGAACCATTCTTATGAATTCATTCTCCCACTGATTAGAAGACAATGCTACATTCACAACATAGGAAAACTCTTGCCAGAAATCTCCATCATGTAATCTATTCACATCAGAGGCAAAACTCCGACGATCATTATAACTTCCAATATCTTTAGTGGTGTATGTGTGCTGTATCGTGTTACCTGAGGTGAACAAGTCCGATTTTAAATCGCCCCACAAAACCTTTTGTTTATCCACTGCGAATCCAGTGGTATATATCGCGTTGATTCCAATTGTTGGACCAAAGCCAGATTCATCTAATTCTGGTTCGTCAAATGTCCAGAAACTTTCAACAGCATGACCTGTTAGAAGATTGAGTGTATATGCTTGATCATTTTTCTCAATGAGTGTAGAACCGTTAATAAAACTTCCCTCTTGATTATCGAATTCTATTTGATAAAAGTTATAAGCAGCGGACAAATAATAATTATAAACCTGTAGTATTTCAGATGGAGTCAATGAACTATTATAATACTGAATATTGGACATTATCCCTTTGAAAAAATATTTATTACCAGTCCATCTACCAATGTTGATAGGTGTTTGATCAGTAATATTTAAATGTACACTTGTATCACCTGAGATAATGGTTTCAAAATTTCCTCCATCAACAGAAACTTTAATATATCCACCTTTTCTTGCTTTTTTACCCATCATTGCAACAGTGTAATATTTGCCATTAGCTGGTACACTAGTATTAGATGCAAATATAAATCCATAATTGGGTACAGGTGTATTTACAAATGCATTCAATGTAGAATGATCATTGAACCATTCGATATCAGCAGTGAAAACATCTTCACTTGTATCTTCTGAATAACATAAGATTACACCTTCATCTGGGCCTTGTCCAACACCCAGTATATATTTCCTTGCACCTTTGAATATCCATTTATTTCCATCATAGTAGATAACTGCACATGGCCAATTATTTGGAGTTCCAAAGCCGGAATTTTCATCGAATGAATAAGTATTCTGGGTCGACGATGATCCATTAGTATAAAATACATTTGTATCTACATAAAATGGCTTACCATTATATAATCCAGTATTTCCATCATAAGCAGTATTTTTATAATATATACCACTTCGATCTCCATAGAAGTCTGTCGTGGCTTTGAAATCTGAAATATTTATATTATTACCAGATTCTTTAATCATAGGATTACGTATGTTATTCCACCACCGACCAACTTTTCCGTTTGATGCTTTTATGTATAATTCGTGTGCTTCATATGGACTTCCTCGTTCGGTTGCACTGAATATATTTTGTGTAGAAGTACCAGAACTGTCTTCTCTTCTTATCCTTGCAACAATCGTGTGTTCATCTGTAATAGGAATATCAGTTCCTCTATTTCCTATACTAATATAATCGTTGCTACCATCAAATCTTATATCTTGAGATTCTGGTTGATATTCAAGTCCATTTTGAAATGTACCAACCCAAGGATAATCAGAAATTGATATCCAATTAGTAGATGTAGTATTTTGTTTAGAATCAAACCCCATTACCATACCATCAGTAATGTTATCATATTCAAACTCTTTATCTACATTCACATAATTAGAAAGTTGACCCTCTCCAAGTACAACATCAGAATTATCCTTGATCTGAAAAACGGTATTAATCGATTCATTTGTCAATTTACCAGATAGTAGATTACCGACCAATTGTATCTCATCCTTGATATTACTAGGTTCCCAATCACCTTCAGATAATTTAAATAATTTTTCCTTCGGATATGTCACACTTGCATACTCATCAAAGAAGATTCGGAAAAATGTATATAGACTATCTTCAGAACCTCGAATTGAATAAAATTTTACTATCTTTTTATATAGAGAAACTTTATCCAATACATTTGAATTTGGAACATTTTTAGCAATCTCTTCACCAATCGAATCAAGATACTCGTTAGAAACTCTATCAATATCATGATTATCAATGATGCGATTAATTTCGCATGATGGCAATCCATTCGTGTTTAGATAATCATAATAATCTTCAAGAAGAGTAACAAGGCCCTTTGCCTTATTCACTATTGCTTGAGGTATTATCGTGTTGACACGAGTAGTCTCTGTATTATGAGGCTTGCTTATATTAGAAGCAGATGCTATTGCGATATGAGCCATTCTTAGCGGTGTCTATTAAAGGTTTTATAATCAATTGCTCCAGATGAACCCGAAACTGAAATAGTATCAACATCGGCTATAACTTGAGTTTTGTCAATATCAATTGATAAAAGATTATTTCTTTTTGAAACAATATCATTCGATGCAGGAGAAACATAAATATTAATGGATTCATTCTGCTCAACAGGAAGTGGATTAATTTTTACAATACCCTCTTTCATGAATATTGTACCAATTGATTTATATACCTTTATTCTTTCTCCCGAACTAGTTTCTCTGTATGCAAAGATGTTTCTCTCATTTATAGAACCGTTCTTAATTTCATCTGCAAGTTTATATGTTACACCACCAAATATCCAAGAATCAGAACTGATAATAGATTCTTCTTCGTCAATATCTCCATAAAGTTCCATATCAAAATTTAATTCAACTGGTGTCAAGTTACCATAGGTTATATTAAGTGCTTTATATATGAATACACGAACAAAGGAATTTAAAATAGAAAAATCAGAATTATCAACCAGAGAAAGTAATTGTGAATATCTAAAAATATTATCAAATTGTTGTAGTTGATTTATATTATAATCTTCAATCACACCACGAACCTTTGTCTCAAGTTGACCTCGAGATAAACTAGTTCTATTAGAATCATATTTAAATAAAACATCAAAATATAAGTATGTATATTCTGGATCAACTATCTTAGGTAAGATGGCGATAATCTTTTTATCTTTCAACAGAGATTCAATCGAGTCCTTCTGTTGAACACTTAATGTTTCACCATCGACAGGTTTACCACTGATGAATACTTTTCCAAATTCTGGCGGATTGTTATCCTGTCCACCCCAGATAGAAAGTGTTTGAATACCTGTAATATTCTGAGAAATAATTGATTTATAATCATCAATTGTTACAGTTCTATTCTGAGCAACAAAGGAAAGTGGTGCATTAAATCGAATAGATTCAACACCCTCTTTTTCAGCGCCCTCAGAAGATTTAGATATTAGTGTAATATTAGGAGAAATACCTGAGCCTACCCAATCGAATATGGTAGCACCATTTGCTTCTGAACCAAGTGTGCTAATATATTTGAAATCGATAATATTTAATCTATCAGGTTTCTTGCCAAAAACATTATCTCCAAAAGAAACTTCATAATTCCCAGAATAATTTTCAGTTATAAAATATATATTAGAATCTCCTGTCACTCCACCAATTTCATTGAAAGGTATGTAAGCTTGAAATGAATTACTCCTTGCATTTTCATATACATTTACATCAAGATTTGAAATATCAATGGTATCATCATCAATCTCAAATTTCTGACTTAAATTAATATCATCAACAACATATTTGTTATGCTTAATTCTACCTTGATAGATTTCTACATTTGGGAAAGAATATACATCATTTACTATATCAAGCTGAGCTGTATAATCTTCAACCGTGATAAATGTATATGTTATATCATTTAGAACCGTTGTAAATTTGGCACCAGATATAAGTGTATAAGATTCTCTCCCTTCATTGATTGAACTTGGAAAAGAAAGTGCCAGCGTTGCTCTCGATGCTGTGCGACTACGTGGTGTATAACCCAATAGTTTAGCACGTGATACAACATTAGATCTTATCTGAGCCGAATCAATGAATGATTCATTCAAAGAATTATGTGCTAGAATAGCATTATAGTGTGTATTATATGCAAGGACATCTAGCATCTGATTCAAGCCTGAACCTTCGAAATCCCAGTCTTCATATGCACCCGATTCGTGTTGTTTAAAATATGTTATCAGATTATTTTTAATCTGATCAAAATCTAACTCTGTTACGTTAAGCTGTTTCATTTATTATCTTAATCTCTCTAAATAAAAATTAATTTCTTGGGGAATTTCTGAGAAAATAACTCTAAATCCAATTATTATATTATATGCATTCCTATCAGAATTATCAAAAACTTGAACAGTTATATCTGTGACTCTTGGTTCATATCTTTTTAATACTGTAATTATTTCTGATTTAATAGCAGATGCTGTGAATACATCCGCAGGCTCGAAAAGTAGTCTCGTGATATTAGAACCTACCTTTGGTTGAAAAGGTCTTTCTCCACGATTTGTGAGAATCAGATTTTGAACAGATTGTTTTACAGCATCAATATCCTTTAATGCAATTATATCTTTATAGTTAGGATGTACATCTTTAAAGTTTATAGGTAGATCTGAATATAATCCCCTCTTAGACACATTCGATGATCTATCTTTATTATAATCTGAGAGTACATTTGACATATAATCTATTTATAAGAATTTACCTAACATATCAAGCCTTATACTTTCTTAAATCATCTATAATAGCTTCATGTTTAAGCTGGATCTTGGCATAACCAACTAATACTCCATCATGACTACTAGTGTTTGTAATTATTAAAAGCCTCGACTGCATCTACGTATCGTGAATTTATTTCTTTCACCTTGGGCCACCATTTCATACCATCTACAATCGCAGGGGTGATTGTCACAACACCGTTATTAAATGTAATTCTGTTGTAATGCATCACGTGTCCTTCTGCATTTGGATCAGCTTCCTGCTGCGCCGCCAGAAATTCCATTGCATCTATACCAACTTGCATACCTTGTATGTGCATTGTATAGTAATGAAAGATAAGCTTTTTATTATAGAATGCCGTCTTCCCGTCGTTGTAATATTGCCACTTTTCCTCAATCAGTTCCTTTTCAGCACTCGAAGCAACAGAGTTATAATACTCACTTTCCTTTAGATTTGCCTTTGCAATTTTCTCCTTGAGCTTTTTGTATTTTTTATTAAGCGCCATTTTCTTTTCGCTTTTAGCGTATTTTTTTATTGCAGGTAAGAATGGTGCAATCAGCTCATCAATCTCTTTCCTATAAGGTGCTAGATCATCGAGCAACTCTGAAAAAGATTTCTCGATTAGACCTGACTCGCTTACCTGCTTCTCCTTCTCTACAACAGTAGGTACAACTGGTGCGACCTTCTCTGGTATATCAGCAGCCACAGTTGGTTCTTCAGTCTTCATCTTAACCTCTTCTACTTTACCTTCAGCACTCACCTTAGGTGCGTCGATATTGGGTACATCCTTACAGAAATCGAACTCCGGCACACCACCCGTAATATTACTGACAGCGCCGCTCACGAAATCATTAAGATCTTCTTCAAAGTTATCGACTAAACTCTTTGCCGCAGACACCTTATCCATAAGACCATCTATATCGATATCAGGTAGAGCATCGCCCCACCGTTCTTTAAATGCTGCCTTCGCTTCTGCAAGCTCTTTACCCACCTTGCCTTTTAACCCATCAAGTTCTTTTTTGAAATTCGGAATCGCGGGCGGCTTGGGAACCGCAGCAAGTAGAGCATCTTTCATCTCATCTGCCTTCGCTTTGAGATCTGCCATAGCACCTGCTCCCAAAGATTGCATCTCCGCAACCTTTGAATTCAGAGCATCTTTCTTCGCATTAAGAGCATCAAGCTTAGCGTTACTAGAACAGTTAATAGCCATATTAATTTAAGTCAATTCTTGCACCATCAATATCTACATTAGATGGAGTTGTTATTACAATATTATTCAGTGCATCAATATCGATGTCAGAATTTGTGTCAAGTTTCATAGTAGAATCAGAAACTGCTGTAAGAGTACCGCCTGCGGTCATTGTGAAATTGCCGATTGCTGTAGTGCTATTTGAACCATTTACTGTAGTATCAGAATTTAATATAATAGCAAGTTTATGATTGCCAGTGATGTTGGTTGTGCTATCGACCACTACATCCCTTATTTCATTACCGCCTATGCGTGACGTAAAATTCTCCGCTACATTAATACTACGCTCTTGGTCGATTTCGATTAATTCGTTCTGACCAATCTTACTCGTGCGTGTACCTTTCACATATTCTGTTTTGTCTCCTTCGACTTCGAGATGGTAATTCCCTTTGACAAGAGTTTTCATATCACCATCAACAGTCAAGTTCACGTTACCTTTGATATACATGTTCTTACTCTTAAAGGTAACCTCATACTCATCGCCAACAACAGTCACGGTCTTATCTCCGTTAGATACAATCTCTTCATAAGTACCAGAGGTATGGAAGTTAGACAATCTCTCATAATTCGGAGTATCATCAATCTCTTTTATATGACCAGACTCAGACTCATGCACATGATTCGCAGGATAGACAGGATTAATAATCTCTTCAAGTTTGCGATTCTCCCAAGTACTTCTATTATAATAGGTATCATCTTTGTCGGGTGATATGGAAGTAACTCGCGGAGGTATCGCAGTTTCAATCTCTTCTTGCCTTATATCCTCCTTTGTTACATAAGGTTGAGATTGACTGTATTTAGATCGAGCTGCACGAGGTGTATCGACATCTTCAGCTATATAAGATGCCCTTGGATAAAAGCCATTGGGGTCATTGAAACCAACTTCTACATTAGCAACACTAGTTACACGAGATGGAACAGAACCTATAATAAGAGGATCTTGTGCATTTGTACCATCTCGAAAGAATCCAACTACCCAACTTCCTTGAAGTATACCAGTTGCAGATTGACCTATTCCAGTCATACTTGCAGAGGTAATAGGTAACATTACATGTGCCCAAGGCAAGTCTTCTGTTGAGATATTCTGTTTATTTTCTGTATGATAACCAAAACACCTTACTTTATAACGACCCATCTCTTCGGGATCATTAATATCTTCGATGACACCAGTGAACCAGTGAAATCCTTTACCATATATAAAATCGTCGTGCATAATATTATTTACTTATATCAATTGAAAAGGAATCACGTTTCACCTTTACACTAGTATAATATTTACTTTCGTTAAAGGTATGAATCGTAGAGACAATCATATATCTACCCGATAGGTGTTCATCCCATAAATCACGTGGATCTTTATCGATCATCTTTTTCATACTTTGTGGATCAATAGCTCTCTGAAATTTAAGATCTATAACACGACCTGGATTCAATCCCATATCTCCACATAATACTATTTCATGTGATTTAGTATCAAGTACCTCATGATATGCCTTTGTTATCCCCTTTGTCTCTTTTCTCAGAGCATTAAAATTTTTCTCTGTATTATAAGCGCCAGTATTAATACTTGTGTATTCACAGTGTGCTTCCGATAGAGTACCAATCTCTTCGGATGAAGAACGGAATGATTTAGATAATACTGTACCGTCTTCTAAAGAATTATCTTTTGATAGTAAGTCTTTATTATATTCATAGATATAATTTGTATATGTCTTTGAAGTATAATCAAGATAATTATTTTTCGAACCAAAGGCACCTTCTTTACCTTGAAACATCTTACCAATATTGAGATCAGATGCAAGCTCCATTATTCTCTTAGATCTTTCTAGATAATCCTCACTTGTCTGTGCATTTTTTGCAAATCCTTTAGTATAAATATATTCTCCATATGGCTTCTGTTCAATGAATGATGACAGAGATGATAACTGTACATTACCCCATAGTGTTTGAAATAAGAAGAACGGCGCAAGCTTCTCATCAAATGTCTTTGAAAGAAACCAGTTGGCTGCATTAAGAGGTGCTTGAATATTAATAATACCCTTTGATCTTGAAATCGGCGCGCCAGTTAATTTAAATTTATCTTTTGGTACTTTAAGATCATTTACAATTATATTTTCTATTTCATCTGAAAGAAGTCCATCATATGAACGAGAAATTTTTCTAAAAGATGATGTATATGCATGTGGTGATATTGCGGATAAACTATACACATGTCTGTGTTGACCAGATCTACCATATAATGGATATTCAGTAACAAACAAGAAAAGATCAATTATTTCAACAGGCTCTCCCGTCGTAAAAGCAGATTTTCTTTCCAACTTTAACTGTATGGTTTCTTGTCCTGTAATTGGAAATTCTTCAAAGAAATTAGCGGAATCATTAATATCAAATTTAGCAACTATACTATTCATGTATAGACTTTCGCTAATAGTGAATTTGACAACAAGATTGCGAATATCCTTTTCTACACCCTTATAATTTCTAATAAGAATTTCTTTACAGTTGAAAGAATCTGGTGTTGGTGCTTTCTTAGAACCTTGTTCTAAAACATTTATATTTGAAGATGGCATTATGATTTAATAAGTTCTTTATATCTATCAACAAAATCGTCAATGACTTCTTTTCGGATAATTCTTATTTTTCTTCTTTCAAAGTTTTTCTCTTCTTCATATTCTAAATACGAAATACTAGTAGATATAGGATTTGGTCTATAAATGAAATATGAACCACTTGTATATGTATTGGTATATGTATCATTTGTCACATCAGTCACTAATCCCTTTGTAAAGGATGAATAAACCTCTTCATATTCCTCAAGCTGTCCTCTCATATAAGGCTCTATCTCAAGTTCAGAAAGATCATATTCTAAATTATATGCTTGGAAACCAGAGATAATACTATTTTCTTCAATGTCAGCATCTAAATAAAATTTCGGAGCATTATAAGCTTTTGCGAATACTTTTCTACTTTCAAAAATAATGGACTGGAAATATTCAGTATAAAATAATTCATAATATTCTGGTGTATCAAACACGATCCCATCTTCTTCTAAATCTCTAAGAGTAAAAGAATAATAAGAGGTTGGATAATTTTTCTGCGTCCAAAGATATATACTCTTTAACCAGTCAAGTCTTTGTTTTTCAAACTCTTCATATTCTTCACCTTGATATGGATTTTCTTTATACCGAAGTCTGAATTTATCTTTAGCTAAGAAAGATGTACTCGATACATCATGTACCCAGAGTTGTAGGGAATTGATATCATATTTTAAAATCTCTGCACTATTATTATCTTCATCGATAATCTCAACGTTAGTAAAATCTAACCCACCCATATAATCGATATGTTCTAGAGTATCTTCACCGTCAATTATTACTCTCTTTTGAATTGGAGCAAAAATTAATACAGAATAATCACCATACTCTTGATCAATCCATGACTTGTGTTGATTGTATTCCATCGGCCATGAATTAAGACCAGATTTAAGAGAATCATTTGTGACAAAGAATGTCCAATAATAATCAGGTGTCCCATATAATCTACTTGACACTGTATCAGGTCTTTCTCCATTCTTTATCTCATAAAAAGTATATGTAGATGCATTATCAATTAATACTTCATTAACATCTACATGACGAAAGATATCAATCACATCATTGATAATACCATCAGATAAAGTATTATATGATATTGCTGGAAACTGTTTAAAAAATGCCATATTTAATTTCCTCCTTCACCTGTTACTTCTATATTTTCTCCACCATCTGGCGGCGGGGATAATGTCGTTGTTCCTGCCTTAAATCTTCCAGAGCTTTCGTCCGCGACTATACCTCGAGCATCATCTTTCTTAATATTTAATATATCAGTTCTATTTAGAACTCGTGTTTCTTGGAAGGTGAGAGTAATATCAACTTCAAGTGGTGCATCATCATTGAAATACATATTTGATGTTGAATTAAACACAGATTCTATATTAGTCAAGTAACATGACCAGATTCCTGGTATATATGGATTCTCATCACCACCAGAGTTTATAAATTTGATAGTCCAAGGACATGGATATGAGAGATAAAAATTTGACCCTTCTGTAACATTAGCAGCATATGAATATTTTCTAAATAAATTATGTATATCTCTAATCTGTACAGCCTCTGGTTGTGATCTTGCAACTAACTTGAATGTAAAGGAAAAATTTCTAATATTATTACCTTCAAATGTTGTATTACTATTTGGATTGACTATCTTATTTGCTTTGAGTGCTTTATAATCTCCAATACCTCCTGGCATAAATTTTGCTGAGATCGCATCAATTGAATCCAGTATAGAGGTTGAGAATGATGAAGCAGCTTCTTTAATATTTTTATCACCTTCTTCAACTTGTTGAACTACCTTTGAACCGATTTTTTCTAGATTGATTGTGTTAAAGGAAGATGAATCATTAAAACTAATATTTGATGGAATAGGTAGATAAACAGCAGTATTTTCAGCCTCACTTGTATTCTCATCCTGCCATACTTTAAATTCTATTAGAGGTAGATGATCTGATTGACCTCTCATATTTGGTGGAAACATCAATATGGGTGAGCCGGTAGCCACATATTCATCAATCTGAAATACATCAGAGACTGAGGGAAGTTTTGGTATTTTAAATGAACTAGTGTCGATATTAATACTCATATAAATACTATTTATACATGAAATATTATAAGGGTAAATTTAAGCCAAAGAATTTAAAAAAATACGAAGGCGACTTTAGTAATATCACATATAGATCTCATTGGGAAAGACAAGTGTTTAGATGGTGTGATGATAATTCTGATATAATAGGTTGGAACAGTGAAGAAATAGTAATACCATATAAATGTAAGACCGATGGAAAAATGCATAGGTACTTCACTGATGTTTTTATTCGAATGAAAGATGGTAAGTGTTATCTCATTGAAATAAAACCAAAGAAACAGACACAACCTCCAAAAAAATCTTCTCGAAAAACAAAGAAGTATATCAATGAGGTAATGACTTATGCTAAAAATATATCGAAATGGGAAGCTGCACAAGACTTTGCTTCAAGGAATGGCTTGATATTTCAGATTTGGGATGAAACCACTTTGAAGAAAATGGGTATAAAACTACTCACATAATGATATAAATAGATCTATATGGCAAGTTCTTATACAGATAAACTACAGGCTAATGCATTTAGGGCGGGTATCGAAAAGAATACTAAAAAATCTCTCGCGTGGTTTCGTGGTAAATTAAAGGATATGACTAATATTAGTCGTGCCAAGTTACTTAAAGATGATAACTTTAAAACACGCGCGAAACCTTTATCTGGTAGAATGTTTATGTACTTCTATGATCCAAAACATAAGAAAACATTGCCTTACTATGATAGATTTCCTTTGATCTTTATGGTTGAAAAAGCAAAGGGTGGTTTCTATGGTTTGAATTTACACTACTTACCTCATAAGCAAAGGGCTCTTTTCTTTGATAAACTTACAGGATATGCAAATAATAAAAGTTACAATAGTAACACAAAATTAAAATTATCATATGATCTTTTAAAGGGTGCATCCAAGATGAGCGCATTCGGCCCTTGCTTTAAACACTATTTAACCAAGCATGTAAAATCTAAGATTGTCGAAGTTCCTGCTGATCAGTGGGAAACAGTTTTGTTTATGCCAACAGAAAACTTTAAGAAAGCCGATAAATCTAAGGTCTGGGCTGAATCAAGGAAAAAAATATAATGTCATTATTTACAGATATAGCATCAACAGTAGCACCAGGTTCAATCGATGATTTTAAATCATCAATAGGTAAACGTGGAGGTCTCGCTAGAACAAACAGATTCGCGGTCTTCATGTCACCACCAGAGCAATCCTTACTTAATATTGATCTACAGGAAATTGCTATAAGCGCAATATCTGGTAATTTTAATCCTAGATCATTAGTAAATGATCCACGTGATGTGGGAATATTATGCGAGAGTTGTTCAATACCAGGCAGACAAATACAAACAGTTGAGCATTCAGAATTTAGACAGACTGTAAAAGTACCTAATAGTTATATCAATGAAGATGTGACATTCTCTTTTCATCTAACTAATGATTATTATATGAAGAAGATGTTTGATAAGTGGTCAAGCATGATCATTAACCCAGATAGTTATAAATTAAATTATAATGCTGATTATCAAAGGGATGTTGTTATTCAGCAACTCAATGAAAAAAATATTCCTGTTTATGGAATAAAATTATTAAATGCATATCCTGTAAGTGTTCAAGCAGTTGATCTAAATAACTCTACACAAGATGGGATACAGAAATTGTCAGTAACAATGACATATGAAGATTTTGTACCAGAAGGAGGATTGTCCTCTGCTCTTTCTGGAATTAAGAACGCGATTGGAGGAATAACAAGATTATTGTAATAGTATGGCATTACCAAAATTAGAAACAAGTAAATATACGGCGGTGATACCGTCATCTAAAAAGACAATTGAGTTTCGTCCCTTCCTTGTAAAAGAAGAGAAGATTCTCATGATGGCTCAAGAGTCAAAGGATAATCTGCAGATTATAGGTGCATTGAAAGATATTATCAAATCATGTACATTCAATACAGTTGATCCAAGTGAATTAACAACATATGATCTAGAATATCTATTTCTTCAACTCAGAGCAAAGTCTGTTGGTGAAACATCAGAGATTAAAATCAAATGTGATGAGTGTGGAGAATACAATGAAGTTTCTGTAAATCTATCGGATGCTGAAGTAAAAAATCCAAATGATAGTGTAGATAAAAAGATTGAGTTAAATGATACAGTTGGTATCATTATGCGCCCTATCTCATTGGCTAAATCAGAAGATTTGTCAAAAATAAAGAAGGATGAAGATATTTTTATCAATTCTATCATTGCTAGTATAGAATCCATCTATGATAACAATGGTGTTTATTATACTGATGATACTTCTGAAAAAGATTTAAAAGAATTTGTTGAATCATTATCACACAAGCATCTAGAAGAAATTCAGAAATATTTGTCTGCACAACCAAAGCTTCAATTAGAAGTAAAATTTAAATGTAATAAATGTGGTCATGATAATAGCATTATTATCGAAGGGTTAGAATCTTTTTTCTAATCTGCCTTTCCCATGATTCTTTATCAAATCACTATCAAACCAACTTTTCAATGATGCAACATCATCAATATAGTTTAACAGAATTAGATAATATGATACCGTGGGAAAGGCAAATATATGTATCACTTCTGCAAGATTATATTAAAAAAGAAAACGAAAGAGTGAAAAATAATAGAAATGGCTGATTCAAACCAACTACCATCAATGCTCATTGAATCTCTAAAAGAAGAGAAAGAAGAGAAGAAACGTCTTGAGAATATTCAAAAGATAAGTGTTTCTCTGCTTGATAAGCAGAACAATCTAAGTCAAGAGCAGAGCATGCAGCTTGAGGCTCTAAAGATTTCACTTGAATCTGATAGTTTACAGACTCTTGAAGATAAGAAAGAAGCAAACAGTGTTGCATCTGATACATTAGATTTGTTATCAGATATTAAAGATAACACTGAAGATTTGAAGTTTGATTTTGGTAGTGGTAAAGAAGGAATCGCTCAGAAGGTAATAGTATTTGGTAAGTTGCTACTCACTTCATTCGCCGCAGGGTTTATGCAAGGTCTAGCATCTATGTTTAAAGCTCCTATATTTGTAAAACTATTTAAATTCGCTATTGTAAAGCCGCTTAAATTTTTATTCTCTCCAGTCACAAAGTTGCTTGAATACCTGAGTAGAGTTTTTTCAGCTATAGGTGATGTTTATAAAAAGGCACAAAGTAAACACATTTTAAAGGGTGACACATGGAAGGTTTTAGGTAAAAGGGCCGTTCGTTTTCTGAGAGCATTATTTGTGCGTGTTAGACAGGTTGTTGACCTTCTGAAATTCATGGGATCAAAAGTTAAATCCCTTTCTCTTTCCATTAAGAGTGTGGGTGTAACCGCTGTAAGCAAACTGCTATCACCTTTCAAAGATGTCGGAAAAGCCTTTAGTGATATAGGAGCGGCATTAAGTAAGTTGTCATCTGGTAAGGGACCAATCTCAAGCATGATGCGTTCCGTGAAAGATATTGGAGGACTATTGGGTAAATTCAGACCATTATTCCGTGCTCTTGGCAGACTGCTAGGTAAAGCTCTCATGCCCATCTTGGCGGGCATGGCTACAGTTAAGTCTATTTTTGAGACTTTTGATAAAACTAAATTTACAAATCCAATAATGATTGGGATTGATGTTATATTGTCTGCCATCGGAGCCTTTATCGGTGTATGGGTAGGAAGCACGGTGGATTTAATAAAGGATGTAATCTCTTGGATCTCGAATAAATTAGGGTTTAAAGGTTTCTCAGAATTTCTAGATAGCTTTAGTATTAGAGAGATGATTGAAAGAGGTTTCTCTGATATAGCAGAATTCTTTGAAGCATTATTTGACCCCAAGTTTTTGGGCGCATTGATGGCAGGAGTTAAGGCAGCTATTAATCCTGCTGATGGTAAGAGTTTCAGTGAGGCTTTTGATGAGTATGCAGTTTATGGTGAGGAAGGTAAACCAGAAACCAAAGTCATTCGACGTGAAGGAGAGATAACACCTGAAGAGATTGCCAAGTATAGTGAAGAGACTGCTGGTATGTCTGCACCTGAGGTGATATCATTCATTAAACAAAGAAGACCTATAGATGCAGAAATAGAAGCGAATGCACGAAGAAAATCAGCAGCTACCCTTGGAGGATTTTCATATATGATGCCTATGGGTGTTAGCACTGGTGCTCAGATGGAAGCTATTCAGAATGATACAGCTAACTCTAAAGCCACTCCAGTAGTAGCGCCAACAGGTGTGGTTGCTAATATGCAAAATATTGATAATTCATCTTCATCTGTTGTTAAAACAACTAATATGAATAATCATATTGATCGTACTTCAATGGCAGCCTTTGCACCTGCTTATTAAATAAAAAGGTCGGCACCATTTCTGATGCCGACCTCTGCCATGGAGAGATTCTTAACTCTTAGCTTTGTGCCAACTTGGCAAAATAACTAAGCGTATCTTCATCTCCGTCCGCGACCGGTGTATCCACATTGACGGGTGGGGCTGGGGTCTCAGCTGGGGCTGGAGTCGGAGCGTTATTAATAACTGGC
>Ga0228653_1000114_pt1 | contig 25910 bp, 24 predicted proteins | sample 65DmetaG_FD_182745 | JGI IMG/M metagenome (GOLD analysis project Ga0228653, IMG submission 182745) | Seawater microbial communities from Monterey Bay, California, United States - 65D | ecosystem: Environmental > Aquatic > Marine > Coastal | place: USA: California | collected 2016-11-02
TATATACAAAGAAGTTGAAGAAGATATTCAGTTCGATCATTTATTCTTAGGAACGAATGACAAGTATTATGCAAAGGTACAAGAAATAATAGGTGATTATCCTGATCATGGTATATTAACTTATCCGCAGAAATATTTAGATTTAGAGAATAACAATCTAAGATGTCCTGTCCATAATCTATTAGGTAAATTCAAAACATATGTTTATACTAAAGATACATTTGATCCTGCTCCTAGATTGTTTCAAGAAGCTAGATGGCTTGGTAAAGAAATAATTTACCATAGGAATGATGATGTGAAAGATGGTGGTTATTGGTATTGGAAGAGAGGTATAAAGGTACAAGATCTAGAACCTATTATTACAGCCTTAGATACTTTTGAAGGTAAGATTAAATTAGAAACTGAATTAGTTACAGTGCATAAAGAACAGATTGGCAATTTAAAAGAAGCTGATGGTGTAGATTTTTTCGTTGATAAATTTAAATTAATGCATGCCGATAATTGGTTTTGTTCTATGCCATTCCGAACACCTTATGTTAACGAGGATGGATACTATGCTCCGTGCAATATTAGTGACCCTACTCAAAATAAATACAAGTCAATGAAAGCTTGGATGGAGAGTGGCGAACTGAATAGTCTACGTAAAGAAATGTTAAATGTAGATAAGAAAAAACTATCAACAATAAAGCACTGTGAAGTGTGTGTTAACAAAGAAAAACGTCCTAATAAGCAAGGTGTAATAACTTCAAAAAGAATAGAAGAGAATAATAAATACCAAGATCTTTATTCAGAAGCATGGGATAATATTTTAAATTCTGCAACTAAGATAGTAAGAGGTGAAAAATATAAGGTTGAAAATAGAACACTTGAAATTACAGTACGTGATAAGAAACAATATAAAGAAATTATAAAACTTGCTCCTTATGTTAAAAAATTAAATATTAATAATCCAGCAGAAGAACTATTAGATAAATTAGTTGAAATAGATGAGGCTAAAAATATAGAATTAAAAGTCAATTACGCATATCACAATAAACATTATAAACATATTGATGTCCATGTAAAATTAGATGGAGTTAATTTCTATCAAGATTTCTTACATCCTGAAATTAAATATGCAGATATTAAATCAAGCTTAGATTTAATTCCAACTGGACCGCTATCAAATACTGATATCCATATACATTCTAAAGTTAACTTTTTAAGTGCAATACGCTTGTATGAAATTCCATCTTTCTTTCAACACTATAATCTTTCATGGTCAGAAAGCAATGACAATAGTATGATGAAAGCTAATAATTTACCACAAAAACTTAAAGATAAATTAATTAAAAAATATGAGAAGACTAGAAACTTTAAAGATATAGCTGATGTTTTAAGAAAGCCACCTGAAGAAGATTTTGATTCAAAAGAATTATATGAATATATGATGACAAATTATAATAAAGAAAATTTATTTGATCTCACTTTATTTGATACATTTCCAGAACTTATACCAGACTATGGAGGTTTAGATCCTGAAGAATATTGTGTAGAACTACCACAACTTGCTGAAGTAGCAAACTCATGTAGAGATTTTTTAAATAAACTTTTAGACAGTAGACCAGAATTACCTCCAGCCAAATCTCGTAAGGATGCTGAAAAGATATTTCTTAAAAAAGGATTACCTGTTCCTGCCACTCCAGCAGAGCAACCCGCTCTATTTGATGGTGATATAAAAGGACAAGTATGGTATGACGGTATAATATGTTATGAGATACCACGACCTCACGCAGTATACAATATAATTAATGAGGATTTATTTAAAGAAGATCCAATACGTGCTTACTTAAGTGAAAAAATTCAAGGTGTAGATTTTTTAGCACATAAAGATACCGGATGTGTTTTAATATTTCCATATGATACTGATGATAGTTATAAATTACAATATCAATCAGAGCATGGTAAGCTTCTTTACGAGCATAAATACAAGTATGATAAGGATAATAATGTAATACCTATCCTGCATAACGGTATGGTTCACCAACACCAAGTAATTTATGAAAGTAAAAAAACTAAATACTGGATTCAAATAGTAATAAATCCTAAAAAGGGTGGTTGGAAAGAACTAAAGGAACAAATAAACAACGGTATATTTTTTAACAATAAAAGAGAAAGAAATGGATCAACTAGAACATCTAGATAAGAGAAGACATATAATGAAGTTCTCCGATGTAGCTCCAGCAAAAGAGCTTATTGAAGAACTATTATGGAAGGCATGGAAGGTAACACCTTCAAAGAATAACTTTATGCCATATCAGGTAAATGTATTAGGCCCTGATAAACAAGCTGAAAAAATATCAGTATGGAATAAATCAAAGAAGAATAAAAAACGTACTAACGAAGAACAAATACCAGGTTCTGAGTTTAACGAGTTTGAAGAATGGGATGACAAAGATGGCACTAATATATACTTTGACCATCTAACATCTGCACCATATCTTTTAGTTATCACTCAAAGAGTTGAGATGGGTAATCAAATGTATCAGAAAAATGTAAGAGAAGGTGACTATTATGAACAAATGCATGCAGAAGCTTTACCATCAATAGCGAGAGGTACTTCTGTTGAGGTAGGTATGTTTGCAGCTAACCTAACTTCATTTGCTATCGAGGCTGGAATAGATGCTTCAACTATACTTTGCTTTCCAGCAGATATAAAAGAATGGGGTGACTTACCATGGGTAGAACACCCTGTGCTTTTACTTATGAGTCTTGGAAATTGTGAGGAGTCACGAAGAGAATTCATGGCAAGAACTAATCAGGTAATGCATGAACTAGACTTAAAACCGGAGCCGGAGAGCGTAATAAACTGGGTATAAAGTTGTACATTTGAACTAAACTATGTTATAATATACTATGGAAAAAACTATATTTTTATTAATTGATTTTGAAGGACATCCACTGGTATCAGATGAGATGACTAATAATCTTAGGTATTCATACTTAAAACAATTATTATTTAATGATATGTCAGATGCTGATTACTTTAATTTAATTATCGTATCAGACCATACTGATCTTCATAGTAAAATGAATGAACTTCAAGTGATGACAGAAAAAGAAGGTCGTCACACATGGATAAATATTGATCCAGATAATCCACCTACGGTTGATGATATTGTATTAAAGGTAGCTCAAAAGGGTTATAAAATTCAAAATGTTGTTGTAGGTGGTTGTAATACTGTAGGTTGTGTTTTTGATGCAACCTCATATTCTTCATTATACTGGGCTAAAGCAGGATATCCTGTACAGATATTTCTTCCTATGTGTGCTGATTATCAAGTAAGTGGTTTAAATCAAGTTGAAGTAAATATGACTGCATTTGGAGATATATATAATGCAATCAAGAAGAATGATGTATTTAAAGAGATCGATCTTATAAGCAGAGTATATACAATATGGTTAGATCCAAAATTAAAATATGTCGTTAATGACAAGGGTGAATCTAAAAGAGGAATAGGACAATGAGTGAAGAAAATTTTGACATTTCAAACTATGTAGATGAATGGAATGAAATACCTAAGGAAGCAGTAAAGCCATTACCTAGGTTTATGACTAAAGGTGGTCCAGGTGACAATGAATTTGAAATGTCTTTACTTGATGGCAAAGTTGATACATCAGCTTGGTTTGTTGATCCTCTTATAGAAGAACAAGGAGATAATACAGGTCCATGGAATTATAATCCTGATGTACTTGAGAAAGGAACATATGCTCAAAAAGCAAAAGACCAAGAGTTATTCTTTTGTCACATTCCATTTACTCAATTGTATATAGAAATGGGTGGTCATTATGCAGCATGTTGTTTTGGCGCAGAAGCAGATGGTAGGAATGGTTTACCAAATAATACTGTAAACAATACAACATTAAAAGGATGGATGGAAGATGGCGAATATATGAATAATATTCGTAATGAAATGCTAGATCCAAAGTCTGACTTTGAGTTTACTAAGAAGGCATGTAAGAGATGTATAGCTGATGAGAGACGTTATGGTAGATCACGAAGAACTGCAAGTATTAAAATTGCTAGCAATGATAGTACCTATTGGCAAATGATTGAAGACGAAGTAAAAATGTTTCAAATGACTGGCCAGTTCCAGATGGAACAACGAATGATTGAAGTTCAATTAAAAGTTTATGGTGATGAGTGTAACTTAGATTGCTTTATGTGTATGCATGACAATTCTTCAATACGACAAAAGGTTGCTTCAGAAGGAGTATGGAGCGATGAAGTGTTTGGTAGTTATTCATGGAATGTACCAGTAGATACTATTGATAAACAAACTGGTGTTGTAAAAAAAGCAAACATGAAAAACTTTAAGAATGGTAATATCGATGGTAATAATGTAGAAGACATGATAGAACAGACCATGAAGATAGCACCATATATACGAAGCATTAAGATCATCGGTGGTGAACCACTGATTATGAAAAAGCATTATGAGTTATTAAAAAGATTAATTGCAGCAGATCAAGCTCAACATATTATAATCAAATACCAAACAAACCTAACAGAAACAAAAGCTGGTAACCATAATATCTTTGACTATATACCTCACTTTAAACTTGTTTGTATGGTAGCATCTGTTGATGGTGTTGGTAAAACTATTGAGTATATGAGAAGAAGAACCGATTGGGATAAGGTTATAAAGAACACTGAGTATTGTAGAAGATACGATAATGTCAATGTTGACTTTAATGGATTAGTTTCTTTGCTAAGTGTAATGAGATTTTATGAAGTGATTGATTATTGTTTAGACAATCCTATCATAGATCAAATAAACTGGGCTTTATTAGAAACACCAATAAATTTCAGAGTAAATAACCTACCAGAAAAAATTAAAAAAGATTTAATTCCTAAGTATGAACTCTGGCCTGATATTCAAGCAGCACTTAAACTGCCTCAAGATCCTGGTGCAGATCTTCAAGAAGTGATTGATTACTTATTGAAAGGTGATGAATATTATACAGGAACAAGATGGGAATCACATTTATTTGATGTATTTCCAGAGTTAAAAGAATTTTATATAAAACCAGAAGATCGTGATAAGAAACACCAGAAAAATAAAAAAGTAGTAGCAGCCCATATAGGTATTAACAAAGCAACTACATTTGCAACCAGTGATGACTATGTCTAAAGAATTAAATAAACACATGACTAAAGGTGGCCCTGGTGATAAGTTCTTGGGTGGTGGCAAAGTAGATACTAGTAAATGGTTTGAAAATTTACCTGACTTAGAAAAACAAATTAAAGATGAAGAGATCTGGTTTTGTTCTGCACCATTCTCTTTATTATATACAAATACAATGGGAGAACTTGCACCATGCTCATGGGCCGAAGAACAAGTTGGACCTAATATTGAAAATACTACCCTTTATGATTATTTTACAAGAGATGAAAGTTTAAATAAATTGCGTGAAGAGATGCTTACCCCTGGTTCTGATCTTAAGCAAGTTGATAAGACATGTTATAATTGCAGACACCAGGAAGAACTTTACGGCCGGTCAAGACGCCAAGCCTCAATGAAAATTCAATCAAACGATATTAGACTATGGCCGAGAATACGTAATTCTGTTGAGGAATTTAGAAAAGATGGTAGAGTTACATTACAAGAAAGAATATTTGAAGTACAAGTAAAGGTCTTTGGTAACCAATGTAATTTAGATTGTTATATGTGTATACCATATGATTCTAGTGTTAGACTTCAAACAATGCATTCAGAAGAATTAAAAGATGAAAATGTATTCTCAGATTATTCTAAGCAAAGACTAAAACTTCCTAAAGTTACAATGATTGATGATGTCATACGGCAAATTGCTGAGTTATCTCCATACATATATAATTTAAAATTAATTGGTGGTGAACCTTTAGTCATGAAGAAGTTTTATAAATTATTACAAGCAGTTATTGATACAGGTCATGCTAAAGATATTATGCTTAAGTACCAAACAAATATGACAGTATTAGAATTTGAAAAACATAAGATTACAGAATACATTCCTGAGTTTCTTTTATTTGAATTTACAGTATCGTTAGATGGTATCGAAGAAGAAAATAATTATATAAGACGCAGATCTAATTGGGAAGAGATTAAAAGGAACATGGAATATGTGAGTCTATATCCTAATGTAGAAGTAAACATAAATGGAACTATATCATTCTTATCTGTACTTAATTTCTATAAATTAATAGAATGGGCAAAGACTAATGGAGATATAATAAAACAAATTAATTGGTCAAACATTAGAGGTCCAGCTAAGCTATGTGCTAATGTGTTGCCACAAAAAATAAAAAATAAACTTATACCTTTGTATGAGGATTTTCCAGACATACAAAATGTATTAATGGAAGGCAACCATGGTCTTAGTCATCAAGACGCATTAGATTATTTATTGATGCAAGATAACAAATACAAAGGAACAAAATGGGAGATGCACTTATTTGAAGTTTTTCCAGAACTAGAAGAGTTTTATAATCCCGCAGCAATACAAAAGAGAGATGAAGGCTTTATTAATGATATACAAGTTGTAGATTTAAATAATAAAGTTCAAAAAATTCAACCACAAATAGGAGCAACATAATGGATCCAAGATTAAGAAGAACCGAAGTAAAACAAGCGGTGGACGTTGCTAGAGTTGCACAAAGAAACTGGGATTTAGATAGACAGATTCCAGAAGAAGATTTAGAAACATTAATTTATGCAGCACAAAATAGTCCAAAGAAACAAATGGAAACACACTTTTCTTTACATGTATTTACACACAAAGAAAAGATTAGAGAGATATATGATCAAACTAAAAAGTTTTCTGTATATCCTGTAACTGATGTATCACCAGAAAATGAAGATGACTGGAAACCACCTGAAAATATGTTTGCAGATATTGATGGAAACTTTTATCAAGATGATCATTTTTCTGTAAAGAATTCTCAGATTTTAGCAAATGCTATGTTTGTTTATTGCGAGGATAAGCGTTCAGTAAGAGGTGGTACACACTTCATGGCTAAAGTAGATGGAGCATCACCAAACGTTAAATCACTTTATGAAGAGCAAATAGATTTTTCAATTGGTATTTCAGTTGGAATATTATTAAATTCTGCAGCAATGATGGGATATAAAACAGGTATATGTTCAGCACTAGAAGATGATGAGATAGCACATTTATTACCATTAGACCCAGATGGCAGCATGCAAAATCCTAAGCTGCTTATCGGTATAGGATATGATAATCCAGGAGTTGATAGAACTTTACACCAGGAAACTATGAATAAAGATTTACCTGAAGATCGTAGACAAGGTGATGATGATGCACTATTTAAGTTCCCTACATTTGAAGGTATAACAGATGTATATATAAATGGAGAGAAACAGTAATGAGTTCGAGTGAGGCAGCAATGAATAAGCAAAAGGAAGATCAAGAACAAGAACTTGATATCGGTGAATTTGTATTAGAGATTAAACCACGGTGTTTAACCTTTGAACCAAAGGCTTATCATAAACCTGCTGCCTATACATCCGATGGCTTTATGTTACCATGTTGTTGGTTAGATGACCCAAAGAATGATTTTGGTGTAGAATATTTTGGATTAAAAGATGAACACCTTCGAGTAAATAAAGCTGAATCGATTGAAGCAATATTTAAATCAGAAGAGTGGGATCATTTCTTCCATACATTACTATATGACCAAAAGCATGCGATGAAACATTGTAAATATAAGTGTGGTAATTTAAGGAAAGATAATAATTTATACTTGACGGAAACAATATAATGGCAAGATTTACAGAGCTACAACCTACAGATAGAGTTTCAGATTGGTATGCACATAACGAGGTATGGGGATCACCTAATATTGACTCATCACATCGTTGTATTCTAAGGTGTCCACAATGTTTAAGACAAAAGAAAGAAGGTGGACCACGTATTAAGAGAGCATATGATCTTGAGACAGAAGATTTTCAAAAGCTTTTAGATTACTATCAACATTGTGTAACATTCTGTGGTCAAATATCAGATCCAATATACAATCCAAACTTTTTAACATTCTTGAAAATGCTAGATGGTACTGGAAGAGGTGTACGCATTGCCACATGTGGTCAATCAGTTAAAGGTCGTCACACTCGTGAATGGTGGGAAGAAGCATTCACTTATGGTATGAATGAGAATGCATGGTACTTTGGCGTAGATGGTATAGATAAGAAGAGTGAACTGTATCGTATCGGTTCAAACTTTGATGAAGTATGGGAGACGATGCGATTAGGTAAATCAATGGGTGTTGCTATTGTTTGGCAGTATATTGTTTTTGGTTATAACGAACATGAGATAGAGATTGCAAAACAAATGGCAAAAGATGAAGGCTTTACTTTATTGTTAGTAAAAACGAATAGAGGATTTGATCCTCAAGCAAGAAACATACGTGACAATATGAAAGAAATTTATAATAATTTTCCAGCACCAAGTAAGAAAAACACGGTAAAGAAAATTAAGAACGAAGAATATTTTAATGTCACTAAAGAATTAGAGACTTGGAGAAATACAAGGAATACATAATGGAAGTAACATATAATGGAATAACGATTGATTTATTCAACGTTGAAGATTGTAAAGAATTAGTTGATGTTAAGCTTGGAGATAATGGTTTACCTGAACAAGTTTTAGTATCGTTATCAGGTGGATGTGATTCTGCTGCAGCACTTTATCTGTGCCTCACACATTTCCCAGAGATTGAATGGTTACCATATACATGTAGAGATTTAAATGCACCTGCTGATGCAGATTCTGCAATCATGTTTATTGATAAGATGCAAAAAGAATTTCCACATGCTAATCTACAGGATATACAAGTATTCGAATTTGATGATAAAGATCCTAAGCATTTTGCTGATGCTAACTATTGTATCAAACATTATGACAGATATAAAGATATGACAACTGTTGGAATGGTAAAGGTACTATTAATAGATAGAATCACAAGAGGTCTTATGAACAAATACGATCATCCATTACGATTTGATGGCATGTCAAAAAATCCATCTGAAGAAGAAATGATAGCTGGTGGATTCTTAGATGTAAGTGAACCTCGCCGTACTCATGATGAGAATTGGCCAACAATGGCTAGACAAATATATCAGCCATTTATTAATGTTGATAAAAAGTTTGTTGCTGATGTTTATTTTCAGCATCCGTTTATGCTTAAAGAAATTTATCCACATACTAAATCATGTACTGGTACAGCATGGTGGACTAATAACTTTACAAGGGTATGTGGTAAATGTTTCTGGTGTCATGAAAGAAACTGGGCATTTGGTGATGAACTATATCCAATAAAAGACTTACCAGAAATAGGTCGACCACCATCAGACTATGATCCTAGGAAAACAGCATGAAGAAAATATTAATAGCTAGTGGCTGTAGCTACACAGATAACCAATTTAGATCTGCGGCTCACCCAGATATGGATGTGTCTTGGCCTAAGTGGCCAGAAATTGTAGCTAAAGAATTAGATATGATATGTATTAATTTAGGAAGATCAGGATCTGGTAATGAATACATATACTCATCAATACATGATATTATTCTTAGAGTGAAAGATAAAAGTCAAATAGGTTTAGTTATAGCTGGATGGTCACAATGTTTTAGACAAGATTGGCAAACGGGTACCATGAGCGGAGTAAATGAAAAAGCGGGATTCGAATCTGATAAGTTTCGAAAAGCTACACCAGACATAAATCGTTTATTTGAGTTTACTACTGAGCAAATGTTAGCTGCAGCTCAAACCGATGAAAAATTGCAAGTTTCAATACATGATCGTCTTGACGAGACATTTATAAAGAAAGCTGCTGGAGCAACTGGTTGGATGAATGATCGAGTAATGCCTCACGGTGATATACTAGGTTGGGTTCGAAAAAGTTTAAGAACATATATGGATTTTCAAACTCTATGCGAATACCACAATTTACCTTATATACATACCCAAATGATACCTATGTATATAGATTTTTTAAGAGGGTTAATGCCTACTGAACAAGAAGTAGAAATGGGTATTGGATATGGACAAAACTCTCACTATTTGTATGATGGTCATGCGGAAGAAGATGAACAAAGTATTCTAAAAATTATATTCGAATACGATAGTTTGATTAATCATGATAAATTTTTAGGTTGGCCAATATCAAGAAAGCTTGGCGGTTCTCCTATGAACTTTAAAGCATTAGGTGGAATGTTTGAAGCGGCTTTAACCAGGGTAGAGAAGGCCGGCCTCACTGCAGAAAGTGATGCGAGGCGTAATTCACCTAATTATATCTCAGTAAGGGATGGTCATCCAAGTAAAGTAGGACAAGAATTATTAGCTAAATCATTTTTGGAGCATTATGAAAAAACTTATAGTTAGCGGAGACAGTTTTACTGATCCACGATTTAGATCAACAGCATATCCAGACATGGATACATCTTGGCCTAAATGGCCTGAGTTGTTAGGTAAAAAATTAAATATGCGAGTAATTAATTTAGGAAGAGGCGGATCAGGCAATGAGTATATATATTCAACACTGCAAGATGCAATTATGAATACGCCTAAAGATGAAATAGGAATGGTTATTGCTGGTTGGTCTCAAGCTCAAAGAAGAGATTATCAAACTAGTAGCCATAATATAGAAGCTAAAACCTGGCATGGCGTTACACCTGAAAATAATGATAGGTATAGTTGGAATGAACATCGAGTAAATCCTGACGGTGATTTAGTAAGTTGGGTACGTAAATCTTTAAGACATTATTATGGTTTACAAGTCTTATGTGAAAGATATGATATACCGTATGTTCAATTTCAAATGATAGATTTGTACAAAGACTATATAGATGGAATAATGCCTACTGAGCACGAGATAATGTTTGAAGGTAAAGATTCGTATGCCGATAGAGAGACATACCCGGGTGACAAGAAAGCTGATGAAGAGAAAATAATGCAAATAATAATAGAACATGAAAGTCATATTGATACATCAAAATTTATAGGCTGGCCAATTACAAGAACACTCGGTGGATGGCCAATGAACCGTGGTGTAATGGGATGGAATCAAATAGAAGAAGAGCCTTATGTCATAGATGAAATTGATAATCATCCGAATGCAGCAGGACAAGAATTAATAACAAAATATATTTACGAATATATCACGAAGAAATAAAATGGCAATAACAGACTCACTAAAAAATAGAGCTCATGTAGTGCATTATAAAACTGATGATATTCCTACCAAAGATGAGATAGAAAGAATATTAAAAATAGGTTATCCACTTGCATCATCAAAGCAAAATGCCTTTCCATATAAAGTATGGATATTGGGGCCTAATGCAGAACGTAGTGAAAAACTATATCAAATGACTGAACAAAATAAAATAGATTTTGATGGAGATGTAGGTGATAAATATCATGCGAATCCTAATCTATTACATGTTAAGTCTGCTCCATGGACATTAATAACTACACCGCGAGTTGCTCCACCTAATCCATTTGCTGCAGAGCAATGTGAAAAAACAGGAACTAGCTGGGAGATGGGAGAAGAAAGCTTTATACCAAGAGGTAGAGAAACTTGGAGTATAGAAGTAGGAATGGTAGCTAAAACAATTACAGGAGCAGTCTTGGATTACAACCTTGATACTTCATATTGTATTTGTTTTCCTGGAGAAATACAAGACTGGAAAGCAGTTCGTGGTTTTGAATTTATTAAATACTATCCTTATCTAATACAAACTATTGGAAAAGCAGATTTATATAAATGGCAAAATATGAAACCAGAAAGTCTTGCTATGGATACACGCCCTCCATTTGATGATGTGTTTGAATTTGTAGATTAATATGTATAACTTAATTGTGTTAAATCATTTTTATGGTTATCCAGATCTAATGGATAAAGGTACTAACGATATCCGTTATGCACAATTATTACGTATTATAGATAAGTTTAATCCTAATAATACCATATTTCTTTGTTCAGATGATGATTCACAATATTCAATAGATCATGACACACCTGACTTTGACGATAAAAGATTAGAAAGTATTCGTGCAATTGCTGAGAACGAAGGATTTAAATGGATTCGTTATAGTGATGAAGAAACTATAAAAGATATTTTAAATAAAATTAATCCAATGTTAACTGAAGGAACATCAAAAGATATAAAGGTTATTATAGGCGGAACAAATACTTCTGGATGTTTATTAAATAACTCAAATGTAGCTGCAATCAATTGGATTAATTTAGGTTTTAATGTGCAAATATGTTTATCAATATGTGCTGACTATCAAATGGATGGTATTAATTCGGCAGACAAAAATCACAAGGCTATGGCTAAATTATATAACTTTATTAAAGATAATAATATAATAGATAAAGTTGGCATAGAGTATGATATAATAGACTTAAGGAGAAATGAATGACTGGTTGGGATAGAGATTACTTAGAAAATAAAGAAGAGTACTTAGCACTCTTTGATAGTTCAATGCAAAAGGAACAAGAGAGAAATATAGAATTTCTTGAAAAGAATTTACAAGCAGCAACTGGTAGAAAGTTTGCAGTTGCTTGTAGTAGTGGTACCGATGCTTTAATGTTTGCATTAATTAGTTTAAATTTAGAACCTACTGATGAAGTATTAGTAACTAACTTCTCTTGGATCTCTTCAGCATCATGTGTATCTTTAGCTGGTGCCACACCTGTATTTTGTGATGTAGACTTAGACACATATCATATGTATTGGGAAAGTGTTGAAGCAATGATAAGTGATAAGACTAAAGCTATTGTGTACCCACATCTATTTGGAAGTATGAGTGATACTACTATTTTAAGAGACATATGTAAAGATAAAGGTATTGTCTTTATTGAAGATGCAGCTCAAGCTTTAGGTTCTAGTTTATATGGAGAAAAAGCTGGTACTATTGGTGATATTTCTACATTAAGCTTTAATGCAAATAAACAAGTTGCAGGTATCGCTGGAGGTGGTGCTGTACTCACAGACGATAAAGATCAAGCAGTATTATTTAGAAAATTAAGGAAGCATGGTGAACATGAAGTACTAGGATATAATTCGAAAATGCTTGGTATGAATGCTGACTTTATTAATTATAGATTAAACAAGATGAGTGAGTATGATGCTAAAAGACTTGCAGTTGCAAAGAAATATGATGAAGAACTTAAAAATGTAAATGATATTATTATACAAAAACCAGAAGAAGGGCTACAGCATACTTACCATAAATATGTAGTAAGGTTTAAAACAAAAGAAATAAGAGATGCGATCAAGGAAAGAATACCTGGAAGTGGTATACATTATCCTAAACCCATATCTGAACATCCGATGTATAGATTAATCACTCATAGAAAAGATGATTATAGAAATTCAAAACAAATATGTGATACAATACTCACATTGCCGATGCATCCATATTTAACTGATGAAGAAATTAAATCTGTTGCAGATACAATTATGATAATGGCATGATAGATGTAATAAATGACAAACTTGTTTTGATTGATGATATGGGTAATATGGCTCCAATAGAAGATGAAGCCATAAAAGAATTGTATGTCAGCATGAAGGAGTTATTAGGTGATATAAATATAATTGAAGAGGTGAAAGAAGTTGAGCCGATATACTCTTATATAGTAGAAAAAATATATACTATGCCAGATTATATCAAGTGGAATGAAGTTCCATTTAAAGATAAACCTAAAGAAAAACTAGCTATAGCATTTAACAAATTTATTCATGATAAGATTAATTGACGTACAAAATAACTACTTAGCTATAGACTTCTTTTTGACAATGACCTGTAATAAGGATTGTCATTATTGTACAAGCTATACTCTCGAACAAAGAAATCTTACCGTTGATATGGATTTCTTAAGGAGTACCTTACACTATTTAAGAAACTATAAAGTAAGATGTAACCTTCTTGGTGGTGAGCCTGGTCTAGTTAAGAATCTAGATGAGGTTATTGCAGAAATTAAAAGCAATCCTAATCATGTGTGTGAAGTATTATCTAACTCTACTGTACGTAGAAGATACCCACAAATACTAAAAGATCCTGATATAATATATGTTGAGCATATGATATTAGATTTTTATGAACATGAAATTACATTGTTAGGAAATCCTAATTATGAATATCATGATGAGAATGAATTCAATAACTATAACTTAGTAATCAAGACACCTAACTTTGAGAAATATAAACATCTATATCCTGAAGCTATGGCTAAATTAGATAATAAGAATACGTTATGGAAAGAGTTTAATGGTAGAGCACCTAACTTTGGTGAGATACAGATAACAAAGCAAGCAGCCGAGATAGATAGGAAGATGTGTGCAGCCTTTCCTATGGTACCTGTTATTAATTTTGAGAATCAAAACTTAGTACATTGTAGTAAGAAGTTTGCAAACAATGCTATCACCTCGAAGGAATTTGAGATCACTCAAGAGAATATAGATAAGATGATGACATTCAAATTATTTAAATATGAAAGTTATTGTGAGACCTGTACAGAATACGTCCAACCGAAAGGACATTTTAATATTAAAAAATATGCGAGCATACTAAATGAATAAAATAATGGCAGTAGCACTAAACCTACACGATCACAATACATATGATGGAGTATGGCATAACCAAAGAGAAAGACAAACACGATTCAAACATAATTTACCATATAGAGTAGAAGCTTATGCTCATCAATCAGATGTATTAAATCCTAGTGACTATAGATTAAATGATGAATTCACAAAGGAATATTTTAAGAAACCTGATGATGGTATCTTAGCATTCACTTATACCTACGGTGGTGTAAGAATGTCAAAGCCAGAATTACTGGAAGGTGTACTCAAAGGGCATGACGAGATATTTGATTGGCAGCCTAAGAAATTATGGGATCATTATTATAAAGATGGTATATACTTTATTGACCATCACCAATCACATGCAGCATATGCTTTTATCAATTCAGGATTCGAGCAATCAGACAAGCTAGCAATAGATGGTATTGGTAATAGATATCGTTGTTGCTTCTTTGATAAAGACGATGTTATGACTGATCTATCAGATGTATTACCTATAGGTTGGTTATGGAATCATATGTCAAATTTAACTGGGTTTGGTACATTAGGCGCAGGTAAACTTATGGGATTATCTGCTTATGGCCAACGCAATGATTACTTCTATGAAATATTCGAAACAATACTTGCTGGTCCAATCACTGAAAAGAAACAAGAGAAGTTTGATGAGTATATTGATTTAAAAAGATACAGAAAACAAGATCTAGCACATACTCTGCAGATATTTACAATGGATAAAATAAGGGAGTATGTTTATCCTCTTCAATCATGTGACAATCTTTGTGTTGCTGGCGGTGTATCTTATAATGGTTATATGAACGAAGAGTTTACTAAGACATGGAAAAATGTCTACGTGCCGCCAGCGGTTGGTGATGAAGGCCAAGCTTGCGGTGCATATCAACATGCTGACTATGTATTAAATGGTAACAAACATATAGTAAGTACATATGCCGGTAAAGAATATGATTTTCATAAAATACCCTATGGTGGTGGTGACGGTTTTGAATGGGGTTATGAAGAATTACTTTGGCAACCTCTTGATATTGAGACTGTTGCTCAAGCAATTGCTCATGGTAAAATAGTAGGATGGTTCCAAGGTAAATCAGAGAGTGGCAATCGTGCATTAGGTAATCGTAGTATCTTAGCAGATCCACGTAATCCTGAAATAAAAAATATTATTAATACCACGGTTAAAAACAGAGAAGATTTTAGACCATTTGCTCCTGCTGTAATGGAAGAACACTATCAAGAATACTTTGATACGAATCAGCCATCTCCATATATGTCACGTATTATGCCAGTTATATCAGATAAGATTCCTGGTGTCACGCACGTAGACGGTACAGCAAGAATACAAACTGTAAATATACAACAAAACCCTAGATTTTGGAATGTTATTAATGAGTTTTATAAAGCAACAGGTATACCTATGTTACTCAATACAAGTTTTAATTCTCAAGAGCCTATTGTAGAAGAACCATGGCATGCTGAACGTACCTTTAGAGAAACAGCTATAGATATATTAGTAATCAATGAGTTTATGTTAATTAAAAAAGTAACACATGATGGTTGGGGATAGATGAATCAAACACGTGACGAACTAGTATACATTAAAAATATATTACGAGCATCAAATCCACAAGGTATAGATTTTAGTTTACTTGAAAATGTGTTTACAGCATTTGAGCATGAGCCAACTTTTAAAGCAAACATCTTTGATTCGTTTAGCCGTAATCAATTCTTAGCTAAGACGAGTTTAGTCGATGGTTTAGATAAGCTTAATCTTATAACTCCGCAAAGTGAAGTTGTCATATGGGGTTGCTGGTATGGAAGTATGCTTATACCATTACTACATGATAAAGTTCGTAAAATTACTGCAATAGATTTTGATGATAATGCTATTACTATTGGTAAAAATAGATTATTTGAAGAGTACTTTAAAGTTGATTGGATAACTGCTGATCTATTCGAAGAATATAAAGAATGTTATAACACTGCAGATATCTTTATTAATACTTCTTGTGAACATATGTTGCCAATGAAATGGTGGGGACCAAAAGGTCCGAGAGCATTATATAATCATTTCCATGAATGGGATGGAAAGTATCATGATGATTGGCCAGTGTATGACGAAGCTTGGTGGGATCGCGTTAAACCAGGTGCTCACTTTGCTTTTACTTCTAATAACATGCGATATATTCCAGATCATATTAATTGTATAGATAGCATAGAAGAGTTTAAACTACAACTACCACCCGGTGCAGAAGTGTTGGCAGAGGATGAATTAGAAGACGAGAGAGGTACCAGGTACCTATTAATCGGAAAGTTATGAAAAGAATAATATATAGTATCTATGTCGACATTCCGGCAGCTGAACATTATGGCACTACAAGTAAAAGCAAATGGGATACTGAAGAGAAAGCAGCGATAACTGTTGATGCTTTTAAAGTACACTATGACAGATTAATTCAATGTAAAAAAGATTATGCTGATAGTATAGGTGTACCATTTAAAATGTACACATACGATAATCGATATAAAGAATTTGAAACAAAGTTTAAAGCAGATTATCCACAAGTTACTGGATATGAAATAATAAACTTTTATAAGATACATGTGCTTGAACAGTTAGCACAAAGTTATGACGAGATTCTATACCTAGACTTTGACGCTATACCAATGCAACAACATTCAGAAAATTTCTTTGAAGAGTGGGATTTAAGTAAAGGTATATGTGTTATAGAACAAAATGATAAGATTGTTAATCATGTAGAAGCTAACCAAAGTATACGTAGTCCAACAGCAAAGTATTATAATTGTAAAGCTATGTTATTAGACGGTGGATATTTTCCTGATAACGATGTAATCAATACAGGAATCATTGGAGCAAGTGCAGAACATATAAGGAAGTTAGATTACTTTGGTGGTTTAGAACATGTGCTAGAAATGATGACAGCATTAAGAAGTGATGCTTATAGAGAAACAGGTATATACCCGCAAAACATTATCGATATGTTTAGGTATGATAACGAAACAATCTTCTCATACAAAATAAAAGTAAATGAAATTCCTATACAATGGTTTAGTCCAAAATGGCATTATATCTTTGATAACCAAAAGTTTGTTCCAGGCTGGGCAAGGATAGTACACGCAATTTGTAAAGACTTTGATTGTGTATGGAGAAGGTACGATGCTTAAAATATGTACGGTATATTATAGTGACAAATATACTCCAGACTATGTAGAGAAATTATACGATAGTATAAGAAAAAACTGTAGTATTCCATTCCAATCAGTATGTATTACAGATGATCCTGGTAATACTGCAGCTGATATAATACTACCATATAATCACCATAGCAACGTAAAGAAGCATTGGCATAAACTAAAATTCTTCTCTCCACACTTTGGTTACCAAGAACCAGGGGATGATATCATAATCATGGATATAGATCAGGTCATTACGGGCAATATTGATGACCTCATAGGCCATCCTGTAGAAGAAAAAGAATTAGTTACTTATGGAATATGGTGGAGATCTAAGCTACACACTAACGGTGGATTTTACAAATTTAAATCTGGCAGTTTATCATATGTATGGGATGACTTTATTGAGAACCCTGAGTATTGGCAGATGCATTATTACAATGAAAGAGAAGTACACTTCCCATACTATGGTGAACAGAACTATGTTAACTGGAGAACAGATGAACATAATATAAAATTAACTAAAACACCACCTGAATGGATAGGCAAATGTGATATGGATATTAAAGAAAATACTATAAACAATAGACTATACCTTGAAAAGTTTGATGACTATATGTTTATGGAAGATTTAAATCCTAATATCAAAGTGGTACACTTTACGGGTCCAGATAATAATATACACAATAATAGTAATGGATGGATTAAGGATTATTGGAAATGAAGAGAATAATATGTTGTAGATTCGGTGATAAGTTTACTCAATGGCATGTTGACAACTTAAAGCATATGATCGATACCTATTCACGTATTGAATACGATGAGTTTGTGGTTATTGAAGAAGACTTGTATGGTAATTGGTATAACAAATTTCAGATGTATGACAAGTATAGAGATGGTGAGAATCTATATTTTGATTTAGACATTATTATATACGGAAGATTACGGAATATGTTTAAACAAAACTTCACATTGTTAGATGACAAATGGTGGAGAGAACCTGCACATACACCTTTAAACTCTTCTATTGTTTCCTGGACTGGAGATGTATCTTACATATGGGAAAAATTCTGGCCTTATGCTGATGATTATATGAAGAAATATAATTTAGGTAGTGATGAGTGGTACTATAAAGAAATAGAATACGAGATGTATAATCCGGTTTGCCCGAAGTTTAATATTAAAGAAAGAGATAAGAATTTTAGTGTGTGCACCTTAGGACAAATGCATCACATAATGGAAGAAGGGTGGACCGGTTGGTGGTCACCCTATTTCCTTAAACGTTAACCTTCTGTAAGAACTGGAGAAAACTTCCAAGATGTAGCATTATCAGATGCTGCTAACTCGTGTGTTGTATCCTTTTTAATATACATTGTTTCACCTGAAGCCATAGCTACAGTACCAAGTAATGCTGCTTTTGAAGCTGTATGAACTTCTAAGTTAGCTGCACTTCCTGCTACAACCTTGACTACATTTGCTTGACCAACATTGTTTCCGTTAGATGCGTGTGAAGCTACTGTTGTTCCTACTGCTGTTACTATCGTTGCCATTATTTTTTCCCCTTCTTTGGTGGATTTTTCTTAGCTACAGTAGCTGCAGTTTTCCTTGCTACTGTTGCAGGTCTCTGATGCTTAGGCATTTTAAGCTCTGCTGCCATTGTTGCTTCTGCTTTATCTAAAGCTTTTGCATTAGCAACTGGGTCAGTTGTAGCAGGAGCATCATCACCAGTTCCCTTTACACCCATAATATTAAATGCATGTTGTAAGATATCAATCTTATTTTGTGCCTTTCTTAATGCAGTTTTCTCTTCAACATTTTCTGATTCACGTATATCTTGTAATTCAAACAATGCAAGCTTTAGTGCAAATAGATGATCTTCATTTTCCATGTTAGTAAAGATATTTTCTACAAGTGTAGGGAACATCTTTGTCTTTGACAATGCTGTTTCAGCTTCTAGTAGACCGCTTTCCATCATAACAGCTTTCGCTGTCTCGATAAAGGCATCACTCTCAGCTTTCTTTTCATTCCATGTGTCTTCATGAAGTTGATCCATAGAGACTAAACCCATAAGATCCTGGAAATGTGGGTTTTCCTCATCAGCTTCAATGACCAACGGTGTTAAATGAATTTCTTCTGTATGATCCATATTAAGCATTACTTCAACGAATTGTCTTTCATTATCGATGAATTTTGCTCCTATGAATGTTTCTTTGGTTATCATTTGTCCATCCCTTAATTCCATTATTCTTTCCTCGCTTTTAATAAATGTGTTGCAATTGTCGCGACTGAACCAGCCGGGAACTCTTGTGTTCGATAGTCATCTCCACCAACTTCTCGTTGTGCGTATGTTGAACCATCTAGTTTAGTGTTAACCATACCTGAACCCATAGTTGTTCCTGAGCCACCAATATAGTAACGTATTTTGTGTGAATTTAAATTCACTACTACATACTTAATCATCTCTTTAATAACAGCATCAAACTCTGCTTCTGTATATTCTCTGAGATTATTATCACCATTGATATACATTGGTAAAGCTGAGTAATCAGTCTCTGAACCATCTGATCTCATAAGGTAATAGTTAGTAATTGTTGTTGGTTGATCTTGTGTTTCAGTGATACCACCCGCACTATATGCTCCTGCATTTGCTCGTGTATCTGTAAATACTGCTGTTGATGAAACATTAGTGTATCCACTTAATGAAGTAGCTGTATGTATCTTGTATGGTTCTGCTGCAATGATTGCATCGACAAGAGTATCTGCATAAGTATCAAACATCTCTTGTGGAGTCATAGCTTGTATATTGTTACTTGAATTTACATATACAGGGAATCTTGTTGTAGAACCATTATCATTAAATGTTAATGAACCTGTTGTTGCTTGACTAATCTTATCATACGATACTGTTACCGTACTTACATCCGGTGTATCTCCTGCAGATCGGAAGCTACTCGCGTGTGTTGTAGCTGCACCTGCCTGAGTTCTTGTATCAGTAATTGCATCTAGTGTACCACTGCTACCAACTTGAGATAATGTCACTGTCTGATCATTCATATATAACCATTTTGCACGGTTAATAATCGCAGTTTTATCGTCGGCCGACATCTCCTTCAAATTGTTTGAACTAATTTTAACTGGTGTTCTTGCTGCCATAGTTTATTCCTGTTGTTATAAGTCTATTTATACCCGTTTTTAAGAACAAAGTATAAATAGACATTGTTAATATTATGCTCCCGCCGTGTGACAAGTTTTAACTGTAGATCCAGCAGCGTTGATAATCAATAATGTTGATAATGTTTTCAACTCTGCAGAACCAATAGCATCATTAGCCATCTTCGCTTCAGTAATCTGATCATCAGCAATATGAGCCGTGTCAATAGAACCATCAGTATAGTGTTCACTATCAATACAATCATCGGCAAGCTTAGAACCATTCACTGCATCGTTAGCTAAATGAGCATTATCAATTGAACCATCTACATATTGATCAGAATCAACTGAGTTTGCTGACATATGAGCTAAGTCAACCGAACCATCAACTATATGCTCTGAGTCAATAGCATCATCTGCTATCTGAGCACCTGTTACAGCATCTCCAGCAAGGGCCGCAGTATCTACCGAGTTTGCAGCATAATGCTCTGTATCAAGTGAATCAGCAACAATATGCTCTGAGTCAATAACGTCATCAGCAATTTTAGCACCAGTAATAGCATCAGCTGCTATCTTACCAGTAGTAACCTGTAGGTTACCAATGTGAGCTGTATCAATTGAAGCATCAACATACTGATCACTATCAATTGAGTTAACACTCATATGAGCTAAGTCAATAGAACCATCGGCTAGATGTTCACTATCTACTGCATCATCAGCAATCTTGGCACCTGTAATAGCATCTGCCGCGATCTTACCAGTTGTAACTTGTAAATCTGCAATGTGAGCTGTATCAATTGAAGCATCAACATAGTGCTCAGAGTTAACAGAATCATCAGCGATATTATCACCATCAACTGCATCACCTGCAAGCATCGCATGTTCTACGGCTCCAGTTTGAATTGTTGCTGTTGTAGTAAAGTTTGCACTACCATCAAAGTTAGCTGAAGCTAATACAACATCACCTGAAGTAGTGATCGCTCTTGCAGTTGCAAGTTTAGTAGCAGTAGCAGCATTACCTGTAACCTCACCAGTTACAGCACCTTCAAGGTTTGCAACTAATGTACCAACTGCATAGCCAGTACCAGAAGTATTAACTGTTGTAGTAGGTTGTGCTTGCGTATCTTTAAATAGTTTCCACTTACCTGAATCAGAAGCATCTCTAAATAGACCTGAATATAAGTCTTGAGAACCTGATGTATCATACAAACCATATAAACCAATATCAACTGCGTCAGCTGAACTGTTATTCGTAGCAATTTCAATTAGTGAATCTGCAACTTCAATTGTTGTTGATGATACTGAAGTAGATGTACCAGATACTGTTAGGTTACCAGCAATCGTTACATTATCAGGTAAACCGACTGTGATCGTTCCCGAAGACTCAGCGACTGTAACCTCATTAGCAGTACCAGCAAAAGTGATTGTACCACCAAGAGCTGTAGCTGTTGTGTTTGAACCATCTGAAACTGTTATGCTTGAGTTAGCAAGTTTAGCGTTAGCAATTGAACCTGCTAAGTGAGCATTATCAACTGAACCATCAACTAGATGTTCACTATCAATTTGGTCATCAGCAATTAACGCACTTGTAATATTATCAGCTTGTATATGAGCTGTTCTTACAGCTGCATCAATAATAGCATCGGTGTTAACAGAGTTTGGTGCTAAATGCTCAGCATCAATTGAATCTGCAACAATATGCTCTGAGTTAATTACATCATCTGCAATCAATGAAGCAACAATCTGATCAGCTGCGATATGAGCAGTTTGAATTGAAGCATCAATATATGCATCACTATTAACACTGTTAGGTGCTAGGTGTTCTGCATCAATTGAATCCGCTGCTATGTGTTCACTATCAACAGCGTCATCGGCAATCAAGGCTCCAGTGATTTGATCTGCAGCAATATGTACTGTGTCAATAGAACCATCAGTATAGTGTTCACTATTAATTGCATTGTCAGCAATCAAAGCTCCAGTAATTGCATCACCGGCTATCTTCGCTGTTGTTACATTTGCATCAACAATTTTAGCTGTAGTAACTGAATCAGTAGCAAGATGACTTGCATCTACTCCGCCATCAACTAGTTCAGCCGAATCAACAGTATTAGCCGCTAAGCTTACCGCACCTGCATTGGTCATTGTTACATCACCACTTAGTGCAGCAGCAGTAAATCCTGTGCCATCACCAATTAGTATTTGTGTATCAGTAACTTCCTTAGCAGAAACAACACCAGAGCTGTTTGCATCTCTTACTAAAACTGTGTTAGCAGCTTGAGAAGCAACCTTTGCTAGTGTAACATTCGCATCAGCAATTTTACCTGTTGTAACGTTTGCATCAAGGATATGTGCAGTTCTTACCGCATCATCAATGATAGCATCAGTATTAACTGAATTAGGTGCTAAGTGTTCTGCATCAATAGAGTCTGCAACAATGTGCTCACTATTAATTACATCATCTGCAATTTTAGCCGCAGTAATAGCATCGGCAGCAATCTTAGCAGTTGTAACATTTAAATCAGCAATCTTTGCTGTTGTAACGTTTGCATCTAATATTTTAGCCGTTATAACCGAGTCTGAAGCAAGATGACTTGCATCAACTGAACCATCAACTAATTCTGATGAATCTACTGTGTTAGCAGCTAGTGATATTACACCAGTATCTGCCATTGTAGCATCACCTGACATTACATTATCAATCCACTTTGATGTTCCTGTATCGTATAATAACATTGCACCGTCAGCAGCAGATGTAATATTTACATCGTTGTCTTCAGCAAGAGTATTCTCTGCCGCAATTTGAGCATCTACATAAGCTTTGACGGATTGCTGTGTAGGTACTTTTGTGGCTGAATCACTTGAAAAGTTATCTTCATCAATAACAAACCCAACAGTTGCAGATGACGCTAAACTTGAATCAAGTAGCGTACCCGCAGCATCAGGTAATGTTATCGTTCTATCTGTGGATGAGTTAGGAGAAGCAATTGTAAATACACCTGTTCCGCCCGAGTCACCTTGAAATTTTATCTTTGACATTTTTTGTCTCTCCTAATAAATTAAACTACTGCCCATGTACTGCCGCTTCCGACTGTAAATGAACTATTTGAATCGATAGTAATCGGTCCAGCTGATATCGCATTATTGCCATCTTCCATAGCATAATTCTCACCAGAGGCCAATACAGATTCATGTTCCCATGCAACCTGTTTTGTTGAATTACCACCACCAACTAAACTCCATTCGCTTCCTGTATATATCTCAGCTCTTGGTATAGTTGTATTCCATCTTAAAAATCCAGCACTTGGAGAACCATCTCTTTGTGCTGTCGTTCCAGCAGGTATCTTAGCCGAAGCATTAGCACCTGATTCCATAACCGCGCCAGCAGCTTCTACATTTGTAGCATCTGTGACATCAGCATTTGTTTCTACTGTATCTAACTTAGTACCATCGGCAGCAACATCTCTACCATCAACCGTACCACCAACTGTTATGTTACCAGTTGTACTTACTGTTGCACCTTCAATGTTTGCAACTAATGTTCCTGTAGTAATCGATAGATTACCTGTTGAAGCACCAGTAAACGTTCCTGTACCAACCGTAAACTTATCTGCACTCTCATCAAATCCAATAAATGCATTTGCAGCATCACCACGTTCAATAACAATACCAGCATCATTAGCCGGTGTGCCTGAAGTTCCTGTACCATACTCTACTAAAGAGTCTGTTACCGTGGTGTTAGTTGTATTTATAGTAGTTGTGGTACCGTTAACCGTGAGATTACCAGTAGCTACAACGTTAGCAAACTGTACATTATCACTTGTTGCAACAGGCTGGCCGATAGCTACTGTAAGAGTATTACCTGAACCAGTTGTTGTAACACCTGTACCACCCGCGATATCTAATGTTTCTGAATCTAAATCAATACTGAGTGCACCACCTGAATCACCTTGGAAATCAAGATCTTGTGCAGTAACTTGTGCATCGACATACGCTTTAATAGATTGTTGAGTAGCAGCATGAGTTGCAGAGTTTGAAGCCATATTGTCTTCATCTTTGAAATCAACTGAAATGTGTACATTGTTACCAGAAACTGTTGTATTAATACCTGTACTACCACCGATACCTAATGTTTCACTATCTAAATCAATTGATAAAGCAGTATCATCTGTTTGTATATCTAAATCTTGTGCTGTTACTTGAGCATCTACATAAGCTTTAACAGATTGCTGTGTAGGTATTAATGTAGCAGAGTTAGATGACATATTGTCTTCATCAACAAACGCTGTTACAGTTATTGTGCCATCAGATAAACTTCCGTATGTAACTAAACCTGTCATATTGGCCGTTGCACCTGCAATACTACCTGTTATATCACCTTCAATATCAGCAACTAATGTGCCAACCGCATAACCTGTTCCTGAAGTATTGACTGTAGTTGTTGGTACAGCTTGGTTATCTTTAAAGATCTTCCATTTTTTATCTGTTGCATCTCTGAATAGACCAGAGTATAGATCTTGTGAACCGCTTGTATCGTATAAACCATAGAAACCTATGTCAACAGCATCTGCTGAACCATTGTTTGTAGCCAATGATAACATTGGATCTGCAACATTAACCGTAGTCGATGAAACAGTTGTTTGTGTACCTGCAACGGTTAGGTTACCTGCGATTGTTACATTGTCTGGTAAGCCGATTGTGATGCCTTGATTAGAAGCAACGGTTGTAATTTCATTTGCTGTACCAGATATTGTTAAGCTTTGACTATCTAAATCAATTGACCCTGTACCTGAATCACCAGCTGTATCTAAATCTTGAGCAGTAACTTGTGCATCCACATAAGCTTTGATTGATTGTTGTGTAGCTAAATGTGTTGCTGAATTCGTTGCGAGGTTATCCTCGTCTAATACTGGAACTACAAA
>Ga0228653_1000121_pt1 | contig 24952 bp, 55 predicted proteins | sample 65DmetaG_FD_182745 | JGI IMG/M metagenome (GOLD analysis project Ga0228653, IMG submission 182745) | Seawater microbial communities from Monterey Bay, California, United States - 65D | ecosystem: Environmental > Aquatic > Marine > Coastal | place: USA: California | collected 2016-11-02
TAATTATTTAAGTGTGTTAAAGGGGGTTATTGTGGGGTATCATCTACTCTATTGATGATAGTCTTTTTTATATCTTCAGTCAGGGATAATATCTTATCTTGTGGGAAGGGATTACAATGTAGTTCTTCTTCTATATCACATATAGCGTAGTACATATGGATTAGTTCTTTCTGAGTTATCATAGGAGGGGAGTGTATTATACGTTATCTAATATAACTATTGAATATATCTTCTTTTTATATTCTATTACATATACTCTTATCTTCTATACTATCCTTATTACTCCTCTTAGCTATATTTTTATTAGCTATGTTTTCCAACTTCGAGTTGGGATAGTTGAGATTCTATCTCTTCTTTGTAAAGTGGATTATCGGAATGGGATTTAACCAGCTCAAAGTAGTAGGATAGTTTATCCAAAACTCTCTGTCCTGCAGGTTGTGAAGTATCCCACAATTCTAAGTTATCAATGTGGTTATCATCTCTTACTCCATTTTTATGGTGGATGTTTTGATTTGAAGTTAAGGTAACTCCGTGGTACATTTCATAAATAAGTTTGTGTTCTGAATAAGGACCATGAAATACTTTACCATTATATTCTCCTTTATTTATTGAATAGACAACATATCCACTTTGATTGAAACACTTATTAGCTGAAGTAACTAACTTACCATCTACAATATCCAAAGTTGTTGGTAAAATTTGTTCTCTCTCACATCCACACTCAGTAACCTTTTTACTCTTAATAGCTTGAACCGAATAATCAGCTTCATTACCACAATCACACTTTACGATACATCTAAGTCTTGAAGTTACGGAACTCGGAGCTGAATTCTCCCCAACTTCTTTAAACCAATTTTCAGGAAAGTAAACGGAAGTTACTTTTAATTTTCCAGACCTATATCCTAAGAATGGAACGAAATCACATTTAGGTTCACCATCTGGAATTTGTTCCCAATTGGGTTTACGTTGAACAATACCTTCAGTAGCGAATCTAATTAAAGAACCTCTAACGAATCTGATATTTCCTGTTGTGTAATATTCTTCATCAGATAAAGACTCAACCCATTCATTCTCATTATCTCCAATGGAAAATTTATTCCATTTACCATCAGTTAAAATTTTATCAAATATTGTTTGTTCTTTTATTATTTCTGTCATATCATCAATTACAGTACTAACATACGAAATTATTTTGATATATCCAAGGAAAAAGTGAATTATTTTTCACTTTTTTTATACATAATAAGTTAGTAGTGCTTCTTCTCTTTGTTTGTGGAATCTTTTTGAATCAACATTCAAATCTAATAATTCGATAAGTTCTTCACCTCTATTCCAAGCATCCAATTCATTTATAAATTGGTACATATTATATTCTTTGGGTTTCTCCATATCATCCACATTTTTGTAATGTTCGTAAACACCTCCAACATTATCTTGAAGAACGTGTCCAGCTTCGTGGAGTAGAGCGATTAACCCATTTTTTTCTAAATCATAATTGTGGTGAATACATATGGATTGTTCATCCTCTGTCTTTATGTAATATGTAACTGAATCTATCATTACATTCACATCGTAAGATTTTAGAAAATCTACTACTTTTTGGAAATCTTTTGGATAGGTTCTCATTGTGATTTTTGGTTTAATCTTTCCAATTGAACCTGAGTTCTTCTTCTATGAATCTCTCTCATTTGTTGTTGGTTTCTCCAACTTCTATCCTCATGCTCTAATTCAGCTCTGAGTTCTCTTTCTTTCCAAAGTCTATCTCTATATCTCATTTGTTTTAGGGGTTTGTTATCATTAACTCAACACCTCTAATCTAATAAGAATTTTTATAAAAGTCAAGCCTTTTATTGATTATTTTTCAAATCATCGAAAAAATCTTCCAATGCTTTTTTGAACGCTACAGCAAATCCTATGAAAAATGCTATAACAGGAAAAGGCCAAAAGAGTGCCCACCTTATTCGTACTGCCCAAGTTAAGTTTGGGTCTTTAGCCATATCTTCCATAAACATAGCCCAAATTATTCCAATAAATAAATAAAGTAATATAAAATCTATCATATAAACTTTTTAATTTCAGTTTTTGTTTTCTTTGAAATATCTTTTAGATATTCACTCATATAATGTTTGGCATATTGTTCCATCAAAGTATCCAACATTGTATAATGAGAAAATGCATCCGATTCAATCGGTCTATTTTCCCACTCATTTTTTTCCAACCAATCTTTAGCTTTTAACATAACTCACATTCTGGTTGTATCCAAATCAATAGAAGTATAACTATAATGAATATGATAGTTATTACTATTCTCATCGGTCTTGTTTGTTTTTCTTTCCAACTTCTAAGTTTCATTCCCCATTTATAGGAAACTTCACCAGCCCAATCAAACGCTCTACCAACTAAATCAAATGGTGGTATTTTCAAAAGTGTTAAAATCAGTACCCACCAAGCTTCAGATTGTCCGTTGAATATAAATCCAATTGATAATACTAATAGATACCATCCAATATATTGTTGTAAGTGCTTTTTCATTTATTTTTTCCTTTTATTAAACATTCTACACAAATTGAATCCAATTGTAATCCAACAGGAATATCCTTCCCACAGGTTTTACATTTAGGTTTCCACTCTTTTTTCATTATTCACTTTTTAAGTTTATTTGAACCCATTCGAGTTCTTGAGTTTCTCTATTTAATGATAAAAGATAGTGGTTTCCATCCTCATCTACTTTTCTGTATAAATCTTCCATTAACCTCTCATTGTTTTTATGTACTCTTCTTTGAATAAACTTTCATACCAATTCACAATTTTTGATTTGATATTTGAAATTCCATTGAATATTTTTCCTAAGTAGATATCACTTATTCCTTCTGGTGTTAAATTATCCATTGGATTTGGAATCATATCTTCCCATCCATTTTCTCTCAGCCATTGGGTATCCACTTCTCCATATGTTGATTCATCAATTTCAATTTCTTCACCATCAACCGAAGTTATAGTATAGATATTTTCTTCAATTGGTAAATGTCTGTGTTCTAATATATAGGATTTGAATCTATATTCTGCTGCTCTAGCATTGGTTCTACTCTCCCATCCTAAGTAAGTATTCCAAACCATACTCACAATTAGTAAAGGTACAGCGAATCTCGTTGTAAACTTATCCCAAAATACTTTGAACTTTTTTATCATTATTTTAATAACCAAGATGAAGATTGAATTTTAACTCCCAATCCATCCATTAATTGAATACCATTTTCTCTACAAACCTCAGCTTCTGGAATTGTATCGTTATTTTGGTCTCCACCATTAGCAAATGCTAAATCATATACTTCACTAAACATTTCTGAGAATTGTTTAAGAGTTTCACATTGAGTTTTATCGGTATCTTGAGAAATCAGAGCGTAATCTACATATCTAATAGCTTTTACGATTTGTAATCTCTCATCCTCATCCATAAAATACTCAGAACCTTTCAGTTCTCTTTGTTTATCTGAATTTACAATCACCCAAAGTTTATCAGCATTTTGTTTAGCTAACTCAAATAACTCTAAGTGTCCTTTGTGAATTGGGTTAAAGTACCCACTAACTATAATTGCTTTCTTTTTTGCTTCCATATTAGTATTTTTTTGTTTTATCTGAAATATCCCACATTCTTCTAGCTAACATAAGTTCTCTTTTCAAATCTGAAATCTCTTTTCGTTTCAGAAACCAGTCATTTCTGAGATTATCAATCTCTTCTTGTTTCTTATTGAGAATTTCTCTCAACTTTTTATTTGTTTTGAACCATTTTATCATTATAGTAAATGTGGTTTAGCTTCATTCTGTCCTGCGTTAGTTACAATTACATATTCTGGATAAAAAAATCTTAATTCTTCAGCTCCAGCATAAGATAGTGCTGATTTTACTCCATCCAATAATCCATTTACAATGAATTTTACTCCACCTTTGTATGGAATTGTTGTAGATTCTCCTTCAACATTTCTTTCTTGCTGTCCGTGAGTTACTTTGGTTTCCAATGATGCTGAACCTCTATATCTTTTATATAATCCTTTTGGGGTTTCCAATATTTTACCAGGAGATTCATCGGTTCCAGCTAATAGTGAACCCAACATCACAGTTTCAGCTCCAATTGCTAGAGCTTTACTCATATCACCACTACTTCTAATACCTCCATCAGCCATAACTGGTACTCCACTCACTTTCAAAACTTCTTCTAATGAAGTTACATTTGGAACACCAAATCCAGTTTTCATTCTCGTTGTACAAAGTGAACCACCACCAATACCAACTCTCAAACCATCAGCTCCATAAGCTATTAAGGTTTCAGCAGCTGATTGTGTAGCTATATTTCCAGCTATGATATCTACCATTACAAAATCATCTTGTGTTTTACACCAATGAATCATATCAATAACATTTTGGTGGTCTCCATGAGCTACATCGATTAGTAGAACATTAGCCCCAGCTTCAACCAATGCTTTTGCTCTTTTCTTATCCTCTTCTTGAACTCCGATAGCAGCCATAATTGGAACGTGAGGAATTTCACCATGCCAATCATCATACATAACTCCCCAAGCTTCCGCTATTGAAGGTTCATTTACTCTTTCGTGATGAATAGCTGTATATAATTCTTCTACAATATCACATTGGTGAGTAATACTCATAAATCTATGAATACATCCAACACCACCCAATTGTGCCATTTTTAAAGCCATATCAAACTCACAAACTGTATCCATTGGTGAAGCTACGATAGGATTTAATAATCCATATCTTCTACTCAACTTTGTACGAAGATTGATATTTGTTCTTGATTTGATATTCGAAAATGCTGGAACCAGCTGAATATCATCATACGTCAATGCGTAATTCATAACTCTTTTCCTTTTTATAATTTAAATACTATTTTATCCTCCAACAATTGTGGAGCGTTCATTGTTTTCTCATAAACATACACTCTATGTGAACGAGCTCTTTCTTTAAACTCCCTTTGAGCGTATTGTTTAGCTAAAACCAAACTATCACAAACTCCTACGGGGTAGAAGTCTTGTTTATTAAATGCTATTACTATGTAAATTTTCATTTTACTTGATTTTTAAACCATTTTATCAAAATACTAGCAGTTTTATAATTTGTTGCTAGTGGTACATTGTGTACATCACACAATCTCATCAACATATTGATATCCACATCGTGAGGGTGTTTTCCCAATGGGTCTCTTAAAAAGATAACTCCAGTTATTTCACCTGTACTCACCATTGCTGCAATTTGTGCATCTCCACCAAGTGGACCTGATAAAAGTTTTTGAACTTTAGTAATTCCAGCGTGTTCACAATGAGCACCAGTTGTTCCAGTGGTTACAATATCTACATCTTCTCTATTGAAAAAATCCAATCTTTTGGTTACAAAAGCAACCATATCAGCTTTTTTATTATCATGAGCTACTAACGCAAACTTCATTTGTGAAAAATCATATTTAATTTTGTTCATCTACTACTATATTTGTACTAATATACGAAAAATATTTCACTTATCCAAATCTTTATACTCCGAATATCGTAAATATCCTGATAAAAGTCCTCCAAATATTATAATTATTATAAATCCTATATCTTCCATTATATTGTTCCCGAATCTACGTTTATATTTTGACCTGTAATTGAATTTGAACCATCAGATAGTAAAAATTCTATGGTATTTGCTACTGATTTAGTATCAGTTGGTTTTTTAAGTGAAGTTCTTTTGTAAATTCTATCTCTTTGTTCATCACTTAATGTACCACTCATTTCAGTTTCCATAAACCCAGCTACAATACAATTTGAACGAATTCCAATCCTTCCCCACTCTCTAGCGGTGTTCTTTGAGAACGCTTCAATCGCTCCTTTTGTAGAAGCATACATTGATAATCCATTATATCCTGTATGAACACTTATTGAAGAAATGTGAATAATTGAACCTTTTGTTTTATGAAATAGCATGTTCCTTAAACAAAATTTTGTGATAGAAATTGGTGAAAATACGTTAATTTTATACATATTTTCCAACTTTTCTACCTTCATATTGGTAATTATATCATCGTAAGCTAGCGCAGCGTTGTTAACGAATCCGTAAATTTTTTCTTTATTTCCTATATTTTCTTTAAGAAAACCTTCAATTTGTTGAGAATCTGATAAATCGTATTTTAACCATTGGAAGCCGGGATAATCCCAAAATTCATCATTATAAGTTCTACTTATACCAATTACATCCCATCCACAATCTAATAATTTCTTAGTTGTTTCGAATCCCAATCCTTTGGAAATTCCAGTTACTATGATTTTACCTCTTAATTTTTCCATTTTCAGTTAGTTCTATTGATTCTACAACTTTTAATTTCGTTGGAATCTCCCATTTTTCCAACACATTTTTCATATTACGCTTGATATCAATCAAAGAATACCCATCGTAATGAATTATTTCACCAATTAAGATATTTCCCAACACAGAATTCTCTTTTGAAGTGATTTTTACCAATTTTACACCATCCAATTGCTGGATTTTTGATTCAACTAGTTCTAAATTCACATTATATCCTCCAATTTTTACGATATTCGTACTTCTTCCAACGATTTTGAACTCATTTTTGTTTACAAATGTAACTAAATCACCAGTATTATACCAATTTCCATCCCATTTTATGTGAAATGAATCACCAACTATATCTTTGTGTAACCAAATTTCATCATTTTTTATCCTAATCTTATCCATAAATTTAGTAGGAATGGTAAAAGTATCACCATTTGAAGCAAATAAACTCCCACCTTCAGTTGATGCATAGATATTTTTAACTTTAGCGTTTGGAAAATAATCTGATATTTTGTGTTGTAAATCTTTTGAAGAACGTTCACCACCAAATGTTATTTGTTTTACGTTAGGATATACCCTATCTAATATCATTTTGTACAAAGTTGGTGTAGCAGATATATGAGTTACTCCATAACTTAGTATTCTTTGTTGTATCTCACTATATTGGTATCCATTCATATTTACCAAAGTATCTTTGTTCAAAAGAGCTTGAAAAAGAACTTGATAACCAGCCATTCTATTAATAGGATAAAATAATCCCCAAACCATATCCTCATCCTTCAGTTTGATATTTCTAATCATCTTTTCAAACGATTGGTAAATTATCTTTGGTTCTCCTGTTGTTCCTGAAGTTTTCAATTCAATATTTCCGTTTGTATCCTCCATCACATCAATCAAATGAGAATGGTTCTCTATATAAGGTTCAGAAGCTAATCGTTTGATGGTATCCAATATAAATCTCTCTAAATCAGAGTATTGGGAATCCCATATGGTTATCTGTCCATTTACATAACTTATTAAATCGTTATAAGTTATTTCATTTTTATCAATAAGAAAAATCTTATCCATTTAACTTTTGTTTTATATCACCAATCGTAAATACCAAATCTCCTTCAAAGATATCAATATCATATTCATCCTCAATCAATACAGTTAATTCTGCTAGATTAAATGAATCCAATCCTAAATCATTCTTTAGATGGTGTGAATCCTCAAATTTATCAAACGTATCTAAATCGTTCTCTTTTAGGATTCCATTAATTATTTCGTAAAGCTTGTTCATATCTTAATAATCTTTTTACTCTTTTACCTATTCTTTTTGCTGGGTTTCCTGAATATACTCCCCACTCTTCATAAGTTCCATTTAAAAGTGAAAGAGAAGAAACCGATACTCCTTCACCTAAAATTGTGTTTGGTAACACTACACAATTACATCCTATAATAGTATGTTTTCGGATTGTTACTTCACCACTCTTTATTCCTGTATATTCTTTAGGAACCATTGGATTTGTCATTTTAAGTCCTGTATAATCATCGTTTGAAGAATAAATCGAAACTTTTCCACTAATAGATACAAAATCCTCCAGCTTCACTGGTCCTGAACCAATGATGGAAGTATAACAACCTATGTGAACATAATCTCCAATAATCAATTCCTCAGATTGTGAAAGAATGGCAAAATCATCTATCCTAACGTTGTTACCAATCGTTATGGTGTGAGGTGAGTATATCGATGCCTTATCCGATATTAACACATTTTCACCAATGGATTTGAATCCTATCTTATCTAACTCTTTCTTACTTAAAAACATTATCCTTTATTACTATGTGGAAACTCCAAATTAGTGAATTCCATATGGGGTAAGAATTCGATTAACTTCTCCACTCCATCTTTTTCTATATCAAACTTTAATAACCTCTCCGCTTGTAAACCTACAAAGTATTCTTCTATAACTTTTTTGTGATACAACCATTCGGATTTCCAATAATCTCTTCTATCTAAGCCAGCTTGAATCGTAAATCCAAAGTTATCAGAAAAAGCCAGGGGATGTTTTTTATATTGTCTTTCTCTACTATCTAACCAACTATCAATATTTCTTACATTATAAATAAATTTCGACGTGGGGTATTGTTGTGCGAATATCTGAAATTGTCTTTGAACAAACCCAATATCACTAAAAAAAACGACGTGGGGGTTCGTACCATCCAAAAGGGGTTTATTCTCTTTTAGATTTTGGGTGAAGTGATTATCCCATTTGTAGTTATCCCAATGTACTGAGAGATATCCATTATTGGAAAAGAAATCCGAAAGGGATTTTGTACCACACTTATTAAAACCTATTTGAAATATTTTCATGCTATTGATTTATAAAGGTATGGTGAAGGAAATCCTCTTTCAATAAAATCCTTATCATTTAAATTAGTATATCTAAAATGACAAGACCATCTAATATCATCATTTAGTATAGTTCCCGATTCGTGTACTAATAAAGTAGAAAATACAACTATATCTCCCATTTTTAATGATGGTTGAATTTTATCGTAATCATCTTTATTAAATTCAACTTCTGCGAATCCACTTTCATCTACTCCATTTTTCAAAGGACCTAATAAATGAGATTGTGGATAAAATATAACTGAACCATTTTCTTTGGATACATCCATAAGTGGAATCCAAACTACCACCGAATCAGATGATGCTAACATTGATGGATAATCTTGATGCATTGGTGTTTTGTAGTATTGTTCTTTTTTAGCTAACTTTGGATGATTAAAGAAAAGAACTGGACGTGTACATACTAATGGATTATCTAACCCAAATAACTTTAGTTGTTCTATTAACTTATCGTGATAAGCTATATTGTATAACTCAATCAATCCAGATTGAATCAACTTACCACAATTTTGAAATGTATCAAATTGTTCTTCAAATAACCTAACCATAGATTCTTCAAAAGTTTCATCAGAATATCCAAAATGTTTGAATTGTATTCTGAATACATTTTTAGCTGATTCTCTCAGTTCCTCAATGGTTTCTGGTTCAAAGAATCCCTTCAATATTGTTATTCCATCATTTTTTAAGTCTAGCATATCCTATTCCTGTTTCTCCAAATTTATTACCATTATATAATAAGTGAATATCGTTATCATATTCAAATACTTCTGGGTATTCTACCATAATATTATCCCACTCACTATTAATATCTATATCTAATCCAAATTTTTCTGATTCTTCCCAATTAATTAAATCATCACTAACTGAACATTTAATCCTATAACTTCTATCAGAATTCTCTCTATAATCAGATTCCATTCTTGTAGAATACCACATATAATATCTACCTTCAATATTTAATACCGATGCTTTTGATATACCACCTTCACCTTCTTTCAAAGATACAGCTGATATATTTAGTGGTTTCCAATTTCCTAATCCATTTTTAGATTGAGCTATTTTGATATCATATATAGGTTCCATTCTCCCATCAAACTCTTTCCAATCCCTACAAGATAGGTAATAACCAAAATACATATTATCACCCTCCACTACATCAATCGTACCAGTATATCCAGTTTCAATATCATCTGAACCAAATACACTACCCTTAGATACCTTTTTCCAACTATCACCATTATCACTACTAACTGCTAATCCTATCGTATTATGATATGGAACATCCATTCTCTGAGTCCATCCAATGTAATACATATATTTTAAACCATTTAGATTTATAATATCCGTTGGCATTACTCCAGCAACATCAAATGAACCTGGCTTACCTAATTCTAAAATGGGTTTATCTGATTTACCTAATATTGTAGATGGGTTCTTTGGGTCAACCTCAATCCACATAGGTACACTCTTACCATTTAATCTAGTAGAGTAATAGATTCTCCACCTATCTCCAATGATATCAATTATTGGAACTTGTGAATGTTCATCGTTAAATATATTTTTTCTATCTACCCACATATTAATAAACTCTACTTGCTGGTGCTTTTTGTAATTTAGCAGGAGCTCCCATATATAATCCATCATCTTCGGTATTCTTTGTTACCAAAGCTCCCATACCAATTAATGAACCCTCTCCTATTGTAATATAATCTCTTATGGTTGCGTTTACACCAATCCAAGCTCGTTCCTTAACAAGACAATGTCCTGAAAGTACAACATGCGATGTAAAGAATACATGGTCTTCGATTTTACCATGATGACCGATATGATTACCACTCCACATAACAACATTGTTACCAATTTCAGTAAATGGTTGAAGTGTATTATCTTCTAAGATAAAACAATTCTCACCTATTTTGTTATCACAAACAGTTGCCTTAGAAGATACATAAGAAATATACTCATATCCCTTTTCCTTACCTTCTTCGTAAATTCTTTTACGAACATTATTCATTTTTACACCAGTCATTGGTGCGAAGAATAAATAATCAGATGGTGGATATGTATTTTCTAACTCTTCAAATGGTACAACTGGATATGATTTATCAGAATTTATTGGTGTAAATGTATCACCTTTCATATATTCTTTATTAACTGTAAATGCTACAACTTCATATTCAGAATCATTAGTTAAATAATAATGAGCTAACTCAGCTGTATCCAATATACCAAAAATTATAACTTTATTTTTCATATTAATTCGTATTTATTTAATTGTTTTTTTAGATGTTCTTTATCATATCTGAATAATAAATCTAAAATAGATAGATATGGGTTATCCACATCTAAATCTTTCATTTGTATAAAGTTTAATTTTAAACCAACCGATTCAAAATCATTTCTATAATACAAACTCTGTCCACCAATTGCATTAATGTAGTGGTTATCATTGAAGTGTTTAGTAATATCTTGTATTCCTTCATTCAATTTTCTTTCAGTTATACCAACACTTGTTGTATGAAATTCAGTATCAATATCTAAGTAGTTACATATTCTAATAATAGCACTGAAATTAAAATCTGATATTGAAATCTCATTTTTTAATAATACATTCTCTTTCCAAGGTTCAATAATCTCTTTCATAATCACATCATAAAAAGGTTCCTTCTTATATTGATGTTCTAATGTTTTATAAAACTTATCGAACCATTTACTATCGGATAAAGTACACACCTCATCACAGGTTCTATTTTGGCTAGCACCTTGAACACATATAGAAATGTTAACATCATTCTTTAATGTGTTTCTAACCATATAACTCCGTTTCATAAAAGATACATGGTCTAAATTAACATATGAATCTACCGCTTGGATAAGTTGAAAATATCCAATGTACGGAAAGAAATATGGTTGCATTATACCTATCATAAATCTACCTTAGTATAGACATCAAATTTACTTAAGTCAGGATATGGTAACTCCAAATCCTCATTATGTTTTTTAGTTCCATCCATATTATAGAATTGACCCATAAGTAATAAACCTCTAGCTGCAAGTTCAGGCATCATATAAAAGTTCCATCCAATCATATCAAAGTTATCTTCGTGATAAGATACTTCTCTTCTACCACTATATCTTGCTCTTCTAAACCAAAGATATGCTTCATAATCATCAGTTAGAATTGCTCCACCTTTCGATAATTTAAAATGTTTGTAAGGACCTGTAAATGATACACACATATGTGTACCACTTTGGTACATATCAGCTGTAAATGATAGAGCTGAATCCCATACATTACTATTCTCTAATTGGTATGCACCTTTAATAGTTTTACCTTCAACAGGTATCCATTTTATTTTTAATCCAGCGTGAATGATTTCACAAGGTACAGATGGATATGTTCTGGATAGACATGATACCCAACCTCCTTTAATACTTTTTTTAATATGATTTTCATAATACAATGCTAAAAATAAAGCATTACTCATATTATCTAATGTTACTGCGTATTTAGCACCAGTGTAATGTGCTAACTTTTCTTCAAACTCATCGGTTACTTTGTAAATTCCGTTTGCCATACTTTTTACCTAATTTATTTATACAAATATACGAAAAATAATTGAGAATTACAAATTTATTTAGATTTGTTTTTATGCATGAATGTACTATAAGGACTTTCTTCTCCCATAAATTCTAAGAACTTATTATAAGAATCTTTTTCTGCTAAATTTAAAACTAAAAAATCTTCCCTATCTCCAAAATAATCAATAACCTCTTCGTTATATTTGTTATATGTTTTTATTAATACTTCTTTGTTATATAAATCATCATCAGTTACATCAAACAAACTCACATGAGTATCGTACATCCAACCTTTTCTGATATAAATTGCTTCTTTCAGATTTTGAGCATTTGGTAATTTTCCATTTGAATTAAATGCTCCAGTTTTAGTTTGAAATCTAACTAATGAATCATACCATTCTTCAGCTGAGTTTCTTATTGTTAATATAAACTTAGCATCAAATACTTTATCCATTTCTTTGTAGGTATTTGGAAATGAAAATGGAAAGTCCTGAAAGAAATCATATCTTTTACAATAATCAATTATAACATCCCATCTTTTATTTTTCCAAGCCCAAAACTTTTGTTCAATCTCTCTTTGGTCACCTACATTATATCTCAATCTCATAAACTCAAATTTGAGACTTGTAGTACCTGTTTTGTTCATTCCAATACCAAATACTTTATTCATTGTTTTGCCTCAATCGTTTTACTACATTCATATGAGTAGGTCTTGCCCAAGTTAACCAAGGATTCTCACCATATTGTTCCCAAGGTTTGTAAATACCATTTGGTAAGTTATTAAACGCTTCAATATGTTCGTTCCTTACAAAGCTTTTATTAATATTCCAATCCAATGCTCTACCAACATCCATCTGAGATACATCAATACCTCTAATCTTATCAGCTAAGTAAAAAGTTAAATCATGTCCACAAGAATTGAATATGATTGTTTCTTTTTTCTTAATTGTATTTTTTAGAGTAACTATTGTTTCATCGAAGTTTTTAATAGCATTTGTATAAGATATAGGAATATGTATAAAGTTCTTTATGTTATATACAGCTTCAGCTATCTTAAAGTAAGGAGCTCCCACAAATATAACATCATAATCTAATTCATTAAGTAAATCAAATAATTGAAATATTTCACCTGTAACTGCATAGTGTCTAGCTAAACCTCCATGAAAATATATCTTATCTAAATTTTGACTTAAAGATAGAAATGCGTTACCTCTACTTATTACATCTTTATGTTCTACATTATCAGATGCTCTCCAAATTCCATTACATAACGATATTCCAAAATCAAACTCACTATCTTCATTAAGAATCTCATCATTAAAAAATTGTACAAAGAAAGTTAGTAACTGAATATACTTCTCATTCATATCACCATGCCATCTTCTAAGTTGAGGATGATGATGAGTATGATACTCAGCTACTTTTTCTGCTATCTTTCTATATTCTTTATTGGAAACTAATTTATTGAATTCGGTATTACTCATAGACCTAGCAAAAGGGTCTAATAATCCGTGATTACATCTGATGAATTTAAAGTTAGTACCACTTTTGATTAAATCTAAATAATAATCAATAGTTGGTACATACGTTTTTATTCCAAATCCTATATTAGTTGGATTGATATTTGGTATTTTATTTGAACCAGCCAATTTTCTTTCCTTCTTTAATTCGTTTATCATATTCTTCAACTGAACCAGGGTATCTAAATGCCCAAATTATAATCAGTACAAATGTAATAGCAGCGTACCCTACAACCCTAAGAGGAACTGTAAAGAACATTGAAATTAAAGAAATACACATAACTCCTACCATAGCCCATCTACCTCTAGTTGGATATACTTTTTTGGTTTCCCAATTGGTAAGATACTTTCCGAACAATGGATGTTCGTGTAACCACTTATTGAATTTCTCAGATGATTTACTAAATGCCCATGCAGCTAGTATTACAAAAAATGTGGTTGGTACTCCAGGAAGAAGTACTCCGATGTAGGCACAGCCTACGAAAAATAACCCTAAAGCTATCCATAACGATTTTCTCATAGTTTAATTTACTTTTTAGTTTCTAATGTTATATCACTTTCGATTGGCCATAATTTAAATTTACCACCAAACCTTCGTTCTAAACCTTTTAATTCTGAGTATTGACTTTCATGTTTATTAACAAAGTTTACATCACTAAATCCAATGTACTTTAACTTATAATCAAAGTCCTCTCTATCATACATATACTTATGCCAATAATTTGGATTATTTACCATCTTAATACTACCATCAGCTTCAAACTTTTTACCTTGATATCCAGCAGTTTCATAATAAATAAAATGATTAATAAATCTAGCTTTAGTTACTAGACCAGATTCTTGCTTCCACTCATCACTAACATTATCCCAATTATGATATACATCCATAGCACCATCAATAGATGGACATGATATTCTCATTACACCACCTGGTTTTAATATACGATAACATTCATTTAGGAAAGAGTAACCATCGACTTCATCGATATGTTCAATCATATGTTCGTGAAATATAAAGTCTACACTATCAGATTCATAAGGTAGAGTCTGAGTAACATCTATTATTTTGATGCGTTGTTCTTGTTCTTTGGTTAAGTTAGGTGGAATTACCATATCTGTATTATCCCAACCTTCTAAGAAGTTCCAGCCACAACCGAAGTGTATTTTTTTCATAACTTAATTTAATTTGATATCGTATCCACTAAACTGACTCATATAGGAAGTAATTTTAGTTCCATACCCATCCTTAAAAACCTTTCCGTTTCTAAAGTATCTTCGTACAGAACCCTGTCCTCCTAAGTGAGCAGCTGCAAGGATACCACTCTCAGTAATATATATTCCGTTTATAGTTTTACCATCATAAACATCAATATATTGTTGTAGTTTCTCTTTGTTATGGTTTAACAAAGATAACATTGCTTCTTCTTGTAAGTCTGGGTTATTTAGAAACTCCTTTTTGGATACTTTGTATCCTAATCCTTTTAGAGTACTTCTACCAAACTGATACTTTCCCATATAACCAAATGTATTAGTTATATCGTATCTATTACCACTCTCTCTAAATCCGATTGCTGATAGGAAATTATCCAATTCAACTTTGTGGTAACTAGCTATACTATCTTTTATAGCTTGTTCTTTTAATCTTTGTTCTTCTTCCAATTGTTCAATTGTTGGAAGGTTTTGCCCTTTTTCTTTGGAATCACTCATTCCAAACGATAGTAGAGCAACAACTATCAATAATCCTAATATAATGTGTTTTCTCATAGGTTTCCCTTTAGTTAAACAACAAAACCGATTTTCAAAACTATTCGGTTCATATAAATATCAGTTAATCAGATTCCTCTTTAGTATCCTTCATATACTGATATCTTAACTCATTCAAGAGTTCTTTTGTGGGTGTATCATAATAACCCGCTTCTTCAATTTTGGTAATTAACTCTCTTAATTTCATCACCAATTCCTCACCACCTTGTGTAAGCATATTATCCATTAACCAAGCATCTAACTTCTTCAGAAGGTTTGCCTGCTCCTTATCTAATGTATGGTGAACTGAGGTTTTCACTATGCAAATTCAGTTTGAATTAAACTCTCCAACTCCTTACTTTCCAATACTATTGGTTTAATAAACTCAACATCATGTTCGATGTACTCATACTTACAATGCTCATTGGATTGAGCAGCTACTAAAGTTGTAAGATGACTCTTTAACTCATCAGAATACAATATAGTATCTGAATCAATTACAATTTGAAATTCCTGTCCACCTTTTGGTTTCCAATAAGGTGTGTTAGTATCTGAATAATTTTCGAAATACTGAGCCATTACTTTTATCGTACAATTCATCATAATTTATAGTTTTAAGTTTTAAGATTTTACTAACCAGTTCCATAATCCTTTCCAATTCCAACCAATAAGGGATATGAATCCCATTGTTGAAGCAAGGATAAATACTGCCATCTCATTCAGAGGACCTGCGAAATGAACATATTGTTGTGCTATTCCAACCAATACCGAATAAGCGATAAAGAAGGAAACAAAAGTAGTTAAAACGATTTGATAATTTTTCATAAATAGTGTTTTAGGTTTTACTCTCAATTACAGTACTAATATATGTAAAATATTTGACATATCCAAATTATTTCGTACTTTTTTTTCGATTTTTTTGGATATTTTTGACCACATTTTTTAGGTTTGTGTGCCCCATTCTTACCATTAGGTTTAGGGTTCTAACTGATAATTTAAACTCTTCTTTTGGTTTAATCATTCCCACCCCAAATGCATGAGGATTTCCCAATTTTCCATCTCAACTATTTGTTCTGAGGAGAAATCGGTATTAGCTAACATCAATTCTTCTAAGTATTCGTTCATATCTTTACACCAATTTATAGTTATATTTGTATCCACAATCATCATCATACCACTCATCTTCAATTGCCGTAGCATGATAATCTAAGATTTCGTTGAGTTTCACTACATCCACTCGATTCCAATATCCGAATCGTAGGTAGATGGGATTACCACCACCATGAACTTGTCCGATTTCAAAGTTACCGAATTCGTTTTCAACTTTACTTAGAGTCTCAAAATCAATTTTATTATTTAACATATCTTATTTTTTTACAACTTCTAATACAGGATTAAACTCAGTAGAATACTCCTTCTTATGGTGCTTCCAATGAACCAACCCTATTACGGAATCGATGAACTCTTTCAACATATAAGTTCCATCAGAAGAACCAAATCCTTGGTCTTCATCCCAATCATTTGTCCACTCTTCAGCAACCTCAGTTGCTAGTTCTAATAGTGTGTGTTGTTGAACGCTTCCATGCGTAATCATTTCACTAAATCCTTTGATGCGAGATTTAGCGTTAAACATTAAGGTTTCAGGATGGATTAAATAATTCATAATAACATTTTAAAGGTTTTGGGAATATCCCCACTCAATTACAGTACTAACATACGAAAAAAAGTTGAGATATCCAAGGATTTTCCCAACTTTTTTTAATAAATTTTAGTAAATTTTACTACTCCTTTTCTGACCTGATTAAATCATCAAATTTTTGTTGTAATTTCTGAATGTAAGATTGAGCGTGCTTAGTTGCTTTATTCAACTTAGCTTCTAAAATCTTTTTTGCTAGAGTTTCTTTAAGTCCCATATTTAGATAGTGTTTATGTTAATAAATATAATATATTATTCATAATCCTCAGGATTATTTTTCTTATCTTCTAAAAACTCTAAGTAAGCTCCCTCTACTTCTTTTCCTAACTCAGCTATCTTATCATGCCAAGTTTCACGATAGAAATCATCTTCTTCATCTTTATCCCAATCGTACTCATCATCGTAATCTTCGATATCATCATAATCTTTAGCGTAGATAAAAGCTCCACATGGGTCCATCGATTCATCTTCATAAGTACCACAAATATAACAATCTTCTTTGATATCAGTTAGAATTTTTCCTAACTTCTCTAATAACTGAATTGGTACACTCCAAGCTGATGTTAACATTAGATGAATATGTTGAGGTTCTTCATCATATTCAAAATCAGAATAAACCCATTTAGCACCTAAGTTATCACATACCCAACCTCTATCGTATTCCTCAGGTGCTTCATCACCATACAATCTTTTATATAAATCTTCGGTACTAGTTTCGTAATCACCTTCTGGTGGTGTGAATATTTCTTTTAATTTTTCTGCTACTTTGATATCACCATTTTTAATGTTGATATACGTTTCCATATGATTTGCCATAATCTAAAAATCTATTTTTCTTGCGGTTGGTTTGGTTTCATTTGTTGGTTCTTCACCAATTAAATTCATTTGAATATTGGTACGATGTCTCATATACTGAGATTCAGTCCAACTTGCAGTTCTATCGGTGATAAACTCCATTGAGTAAGTTTCACCATCTTCTGTGATAAGATACGTTAATTTATTCATATTTTGGTGTGTATATTGGGTTAAATCCAGCGTATCTTCTATAATTATCATCAATCTTACCACCATCTACTACTACTTCATCACTTTTGTATCGTGAATCAAACATCTCTATTGTTGGATATTCTACAAATGTATCATACAATTTATTTGCCATCTCTTCAGAGAAATGTTCTTTGTTATCTTCTAAAAATTCTTCACCATCCCAAGAACTAAGTACATCTGAAATATATTCATAAAATTGTTCTTCGGTATCACCTGTAAATGGTGGTTCAACGTTTTTAAAATCATCCGAATTTAAAGTAATCGGTTTTGTTACATTGGTAATTGTAAATGTTGTTCTTGCTCTAAAATCTAATTTCATTTTGTTAATTTATTATATATTGTTCTAACTTTTTCACCTAACGTATAATTGTTAGGATTATCTTTTATGATTTTCTCAGAAATCATTAATACTCTTTCATCATCTTCGAAGTAATCATTCCAACATAATTCACATAGTTGTCCTGCTCCTTCTACATAATGAGAACGATATTCTATATCAGTACTCAGATGATATGGTGTTTCACTTTTACAAGTGATGCATTTTTCTCTACTCATTTATCTTACACTTTCCTTTTATTAACATCAACAACTCATCAGCATAAACTTCTGGGTTAGTTAGATGTGGTTTGGTTTCCATTTTTTTGATTAAACATTGTTTAAAGGTATCACCATTTCCATTGGATTCTTCTATACATTCTCTCATCCACTTTCTAGGGTCAACACCTTGTATTCTTCTACTAAGTGATTGAATAGCTCTAATACATTCAGAATTACTCATCTCCATCGTATTTTAATTGTTTGATTGATTCCAAAACTTCTGGATGAGCTAACAATAATTGTGGATTATTTTTCAAAGTTTGAATAGTAACATCATTTTTTAACTTTGTTGTACTCCAACCATGTGCTCTTGAAGTATATATAACCTTTGGTGGTAAATCATCACCAGTAAATCGTTTACCAATATAATCCTCACCTAAGATTCTAACATCAGGTTTGAAGAAATCTATCAAGTTTCTAAGTTCTTCTTCACTTTGATAAGCATAAACTGCATCAACCGATTCCATCTCCATTAATGCATTATACCTCTCAGCTCTTGGAACAACAGGTGTGTACTTATTTGCCCTATCCTTTGATGGGTCATTCTGAAGAAACACCATTAAATAATCACAATGTTTCTTAGCAGTTTGAAATGTATAGATATAACCCGGATGAAGAATATCAAAATTCCCAGCCGTAAATCCTACAATCTTTTTATCTCCGTTTATAATCATATTTTACAAATATACAAAAAATATTTTAAATATCCAAATTAATGTGTAACTATTATTTCACCAGTATTCCAAGTTGGGATATACCAATTAAACTCATGCGATTCCAACATCTTTACAATCTTTGTTGTCATCTTATATGAATTACCTGTAATGATTCTACATTGAAATATCCCATTGTGTGATTCCATCAATACAAAATCTTCAGCTCTATCAACTGCCACATCATATGTTAATCCGTGTAAATCAATTTCTTTCATCTCTCTTTGGTGTTAAAGGTTATTTCCAAAATATTTGTATTCCTATTAGAATTGCTGCAAGTACTAAAGATATTGTTGTTTTAGTGTTGATTCCTTCATTCAGAAAAAACCAAGTCATAAACGCAAATATCAGGATACCACTTGCCTGCCCTATAAATCTACCTGGCCATAATGCACCATTAAAGTGTTCTGCAACTAACCACGTTCCCTTAATGAAAACGTATGAGATTAGAGTACCACCAGCTAATGATACTAAAAATGGATTCTTTTTGAACCAAGGCCATACAAACTGTCCATTGGTTTGAATCCATATGATTGCTTGGGCTATTGTAAACAATAGTACCCCATAAATAAGGTTACGCATCTACTTTCTTGCTTTTCTCATCTTACTAACAAAAGTACCATCTAAAATAGATTGTAACTTTTTATCTAGCTTAGCAACCAATTCCATATTACCACCTAATTTAGATGATTCAGATTCTATTGTGTGCCTAAGATTTTTAATTATTTCGTCTCTTCTTTTCTTTTTACTTTTAATTGGTGCCATATGTTTTATTTAGATATTCGAATATTTTTTCTGAAAAGAGTCTATTGTAAACTTCTTTTCCAACCTCTTCAGGTTCAATAATGATAGATTTATGAGCATATTGTAGAGCATCAGAAATATCACCATCTGAATATTTTTTCTTAGTGATATCAATCTCTTCATTTACAAACGTAACATATGCTTCAGAGTTACTCCATTCTTCATATTCCATATCAAATCGTAAATCAGGATTCATAAACCAATGATGGTTTGGTAAATCATTTGATTCAATTTTCCAATCATCAAAGATGTTTCCATCATATAATAATTCCTTTGTCTTACCCATAATGTTTGTTAATTTGTTTTATTTATAAAGTGTTACTACACTACCGAAGTAGTTATCGAAGGTCTGAACTAAATGGTCATAATCACCACTTTTCATTTCTTCCATAATCTCAACTTCGTTTAATCCAAGTTGTTTAGCAAGATTCTTAGCAGTTCCTAAAAGGTAAAAAGCGTTACCTTGTGGTCCAGTCAAATCAATTGTTATTCCGTTACTTTTTGGTTTTTCTACTATCATAATTATTTATTAGGGTTTCTCATCAATTACAGTACTAACATACGAAAAAATAATGAGAAATCCAAATAAAAAGTGAATTATTTTTACAATTTTAATATTGATTTTACTTCACTCTTTTTAATCTCACCTATTTTATTACCACTTCTTACATAGATTGTACGACTATCATCCCAGCTATACTTATCCAAAGCATAAGTTTCAGTTTCTATTGTATATTCTGATTTTTTGGATACTTTTTTAAGATTTGATTGAAAGGTTACAAACTCTTCAGAATTTAATTTAAGTGATAAATAATTTTTTACCAACTGACCACCTATGAATCTTCCATCTGAGTTTTGGTCCTCAAATACAAATGATGAAATACCATCCGTTGTACTTAATTTAAATGATTCTCCATCAATTGATTGAGCTTTCAATATTGAACTGAAGAAAAATGGTGTTACAATTAAAAATAGTTTTTTCATGTCTCTCTTTTAAAATTAGTAGCCCGTAGGGGAGTCGAACCCCTCTTTCTAGGATGAAAACCTAACGTCCTAACCGATAGACGAACGGGCCAATGCTTGACTGGCAGTCTGTGGAGAATATCGGAGTCGAACCGATGACCTCTTCGGTGCAAGCGAAGCGCTCTAGCCAGCTGAGCTAATTCCCCTCCTACATATCCCCATCGGGATAGTAACCATAATCATCAAACCTTTCTCGGTTTTTATGTTTTGGTTTTCTTTTGAAATCCTTTTTAGATTTCTCTACTTTCTCAGTCATCTTCTTTCCGATATGATGAGCAGCTTCACCTTGGGTCATGTCATCCCAATCCAACTTCTCTTTATATCTTCCCTTCTTCTTCATAATACTTAAACTATCGTTCTTTATTTATTTATTGTGATTGAAAAGTTTTGATAAACTCATCCAATCTTTCGTTTGCTTTTTCACTTTTTTCTATAACTTTTCTAACTTCAACTCCAGAAGCAATATCACCTCTGAATTTGTTTTCTAACTTATCTAATCTTGAATCGATAAATGCATAAATCTCTTTATCATTTCCATCCAAGTGCCTTTCCATAGAATCCATTTGGTTTACCAATTGTTCTCTGGTTTTGTTAATTACGATATCGATTCTATTATCGGTATCTTCTAAGAATGATTCTAAATAATCTACTCTGTTTTTTAAATCAAATACACCCTTCGCCGCATACCCCAATAGGAATATAAAAATCGATGAGAATGCACCTAATACAATATATAGTGTTTCCATAATTTTATTTTTAAATTTAAATTCAATATTTCAATGAACGATAGTTTGCGGAAAGTCAGGGATTCGAACCCCGGGTACCTTGCGGTACGCTTGATTTCAAGTCAAGTGCATTCGACCACTCTGCCAACTTTCCTAAAATGAAGATGAAGGAAGCTCCCCTTATGAGAACACCCGTCGATGTTTTTTCTCATCAAAAACTCAGTTTCGGCCCAACCTTATAGTGTCTGCAGAACACAAGGATATTACGTTTTCCTCAACCTTCCCTCTTCATTGTGTAGGTTTATTCCACCTACACTTTATTTTAATGTTCGGTTACTAACAACTAAGTTGTGTTCACCAGTACACCCAATAGGAGTCGAACCTATAACCCTCGCCTTAGAAGGGCGATGCTCTATCCAGTTGAGCTATGGGTGCATTCAATATGTTGGAGAGGAGCTACCTACCGATTGGAGCCGGCTCTTTATTTTAATATGTGTTTATTAGTGGTTGTATTGGTACAAACTCATAAAGACCTCATTCTCTCCTCTCCGTTTATCTTTCTACGAATACCAAGTACCACAGGCGGGACTTGAACCCGCACGAACATTACTGTTCAATGGATTTTAAGTCCATCGTGTCTACCTATTCCACCACTGTGGTGTTCGGTATTCGTTATACTATCATCAAGTCAAAGAACCTCTTTTCTTATTAGTTTACTAATATACGAAAAGTTTTTTACAATTCCAAATCTTTTTTTAAATATTTGAAAATCTTCTCTTAGATTCCCAAACTACCTTTTTACTTCTACCAACCATAGCTTTTTTAGAAACCAATTTATTATAATTGTCTCTTAAAGAATTTAGTTGTGGGCCACTGCTTTTTTCTACCATTTTTAATTTAATTTTAGAACATCCTCCAATCAAACTTATCATTGAAATGATTGATTTTAGGATTTACTATTTTGTTAATATTACTTAAAGTTTTTTTAAATTTTTCCTTTAATTCCACATCTATTGTGAGAGTATAATTACTATCAAATTTAATTTTTATAATTTTTGATTTAAAAGTTAAACCATCTGGTCTCAGAAAGTCAACTTCATCTCTAACTCTGAAGATATCATCCCATAAGTTTACACCATTTATCTTCCTATCTTTATCAGTTACACTACCTTTATCATGCTTTCTAACATAAGTTAAAACTTTATTTAAAGTATTGTAACCTAATCCTAAATTATCCAAAGAACCTAAAAATTCTATGTCATCAACAAAGTTAGAAGTCATATTTATTTTATCTAACACTGGAAGAATTGATTTGGTTCTCATTACATAAGGATGAAAAATACAAAACTGATTTAATTTAGATGAATGTATTATCGAAGATGGATGTCTTGGTTCATCGAAGTAATCATGTGTATGACTCCAAGGTTTATTATATGGATATCCTTCTATATAACCAGACCAAGTTGATTTAGTTTTTGGATAATCAATTGGAGTTTTAGTTTCCATTATATCTGTCAACTCATCTCCATTAAATAAAACAGAACTTCCATAAGCAAAATCTAAATCAGGTGTTTCTGAAAATACTTTATCCACATATTCTAAACATTCTGAATCCAAAATATCATCATCATCCAAACGAATCATAATTTCACCTTGTGATATCTTTGGAGCTATCTTCCAACTTTCTTTGAATAAGTGATATTGTTTACCTGAATTTATGTAGGTTACTAAATTATCAGTTCTATCTTTGAACTCATTTACAATAGATTGGTTTTCAGATGTATCACCATCATCAAACACAATGACTTCCCAATCTTTATGAGTTTGTAATTGTATAGAAGCTAGAGCTTCTTCTAAAAAATCAGGTCTATTACAAGTCCTTACTATAACTGATATTTTCATATATCCAATGGGTCTTTTATATTATGTTTTTTTGGTTTCCCATTTTCATCCAAAAGAACAAATGTAATTTTCTCTACTTTAATTATATTGTTCTTAGAATTTTTATCTCTAACTGTAACACTTACGTTTATAGATGTATTACCTATACTATGTAACCCACAACCAATCTCAATGATATCTCCATTCTGAGGAGAACTTTGGAAATCAATCTCAGACATTGCTTTCGTTACAATATTCTTTTCACCCAATTGACAGATAGCGAATATAGCTGCTTCTTCATCAATCCATTTTAGAAGCTCACCACCAAATAGTGTACCTCTTGAATTTAGATGTTCGGGTCTAATAAGTTTTCTACTTCTATAAATCATTTACCAAATACTAAATCCACCACACTCTCTTAGGAAGTTAATGAATGTATCAATTCTACATTTGTAAGTTTTGTGAGCAGGTTCTACAACTTTACCACTTGGTAACATAATTACTTCTCTAATCACATCACCCCATTCGTATTGTGAATTTAGTTCCTTAATTTCTTTTTCACTATTATCAACGAAACCACCTTCTAACGTACTCCAACATTCAGTAAAGATACCCATCCAATCTTCATCATCAACCCAATCAATTTTAGATGTAAATCTTTCTAATCCATCAGCAAGTTTATCACACTCTTCTTGAGTTTCTAAACCAGCTCCATCATTGGAACCCCAATTCTCAAAATTAATACCTAATCCGTAGATGTTATCTACTGTTTCACAAAGTTGAACAATTGGTCTCCATCCCCACCAATTACTTCTAAAGTAATCACCAGGATTTTCTTTCTGCCATTTCTCATCCATCTCAAACCACTCATCCTTTTCCTT
>Ga0228653_1000127_pt1 | contig 24734 bp, 36 predicted proteins | sample 65DmetaG_FD_182745 | JGI IMG/M metagenome (GOLD analysis project Ga0228653, IMG submission 182745) | Seawater microbial communities from Monterey Bay, California, United States - 65D | ecosystem: Environmental > Aquatic > Marine > Coastal | place: USA: California | collected 2016-11-02
GTCTACCCGCAGCTACTACTTTAAAGCGTGTAGTGTCTTCCCAGACTTCTTGCTGCCAAGGTAACAGCTCAACTGCTAAATCAGTCAAGGGATTCCTTAAACGTCTTAGCTGTTTTAGCTTTCTGTTCTTTGTCGTCTTTACTACTTACAATCTTTTTAAACAAATTAGACTTGAACGCGCCTATTTTGTCGTATTCTGTATTAACGTCACTTAAGCTTGTTTTAATGTAATCTGTTATGCTTTGATCAGTAGGGTTGTTAATAATGTTTTCTGTAATGCTGTTACTTTTATTAAGGAGTCTACGAGCCTTTTCAACATCGTCTTCTGAAAAAGCTTTATCTATTTGTGACTCTAAGCTTTTAATCTCTTCTTTTGCTATATAATTAACAGCGGTAGAAACATCATCCATGTTTTGAGCACTTCTTATGTCTAAAACACGCTGACCTACTTCTTGTGCGTTTTTTGAACCAAACTTTGTAAAAGCTAAATAAGCATCCATACTACCACTAGACTTAGCTTTTTTATAGAGGCTTTTGTCTTTTTCTAACTGATGGCTATACTCGTGCGCCCATGTAGCAGGAGTAGCTCCCTTAGCTCCTATTACGTTGACTGTGCCAGGCTCTGCTGGAACCATAATCTCATCGCCTCCAGCGCCAAAACTAGCTGCGGATATATAATGATTTGCAGCTTCTGAGGGGGTTGAAAAACCCAAGAGTCCTGACTGAGCACCTTCAGGTAAAGAATGATAACGAGCAATACTAGGATCAATAGGGCCTTCGTATCCTGAGTAAGGAGCAACAGCCATCTGAAACTCTATGTCTGCCATCTGCAAACCTTGCAAGACATTTGTATAGTCTAGCCCTGTTTGTCGAGATATACGAAGTGCTTTCTCTTCGTTCGTTAGTTTTGCCATATCAGTACGTCCACATTACAGGAGACTCATTACCGTCAAGGTGGCGGATGTCAACATGCACAAACTGACTAGCAACTCCAATTCCTGAAAAGCCCATCTTGATAGCCTCCTCAACAATCTTAAACCGCTGTATACCGTCTGTAACTTTAATGTCCGCTGCAATGCCTTGGGCATGGGTTCCTGGTGTCTCCTTTTTAGCTTCTATGGGGTGGTCTTCACTTCTGAAGCCACTCGTGATAACGAAGGGGAAACCACACCTAGCACGCAACAAATCTAACTTCAGCAACAGCCTGTCACTAATCTCATTCTCGCCAGTGTACTGACAAGCAAACTCTTCCCTAGTAAAGTAATCTAAGTCTTGATTTATATCATACATCTGTATAGTCCCCTTCAATGGGTTCTTCGCCGCCAGAGATCACTGTAGTCTCACCGCCAACACCTGTAATGGAGATGTTGATGGCACTCTTGCCTCCGCTGGCCTTATCCTTCTCAAAATAACTAACAGGCAACAACCTGTCCATGCAGAGCTTCCATGCTGCTGCTTGATTCTTGTGGTCATCATCTAACGCGGCATTTAGGATACTGTCTAACACCTTCCTACTCTTAGGCGATGCTAACATCCTTGCTTTGTAGTCATTGATGATGGAAGCGTCACCTTTAGGTCTTCCTACGCCTCTACGACTGCCTTTAGTAACAGCCTTAACATCTGCCTTCTTAGGTCTTCCTATCTTTGCCACTGAATTGCCTCTTTAGAGATTCTAGTCTATAGAGACTGAACAGAGTTGCTTTCTAACCCTTTAGGGATACCTATAGGACAACTACTAGTAGTTAACCTTTCAGACCTCCTATAGGGCACTAAAGCGACATTAAAGCAATGCTTTTCAATCTATATAGTTATTATAGCATACTTTTTAGCAAATGTCAAGCACTATTTACTGTTAATGTTACGCCATAGGCTCCCCTGTTCCTTTCTAGGCGGATTCTCAGCCGTAACAGCGTCTCCGCAGTCGCCTTCATAGCCCTTTGTTATCAACAACTTAGACTTTATAGCTATATGTTATAACTGTGTTGCTTTTTAGTCTAATTTAGCCCTATTTTGTATCTGAGCTGGTACAGTAACAATCTCCGCAGCTACGCCACCTCCCCCGTCCCCTCTAGCATACCCACCTTAGTCTGTCTAGCCTGGAGTGTGACCAGCAGAGGCTGATTAGTCACCATAGATTCTGTACAGGCAAGAGAGAGTATGCTAGTAGGTACTGCTCAGGACTACTAACACTGTCTAGCCACCCCGTCAATGCTTTACCTATTTATTAGTGTGACTCAATAGCCTGGTCTGGTCACGTTAGGTTACATAGCCATAGCAGCTCCAGAATCGTCGTCTAAGCTACTTACCTGTTAGCCTATGCCATAGCATTGCTACAGGTGCTAAACGCTGGCATTTACTAAAGCCCAGCAATGGCGCGGCCTACAGCGCAGCTCTATATACCTATATATAGTAGGTAGATAGCTATAAGTTTGATGAATACTTTGTTGTTCCATTATATAAAATAAATATGCAAATAATTTGAACTAACTAGCAGCAGTGTTGACTAAGTACTACAACAATGAAGCGCATAGCGCAAAGGACTACAACAATGACCAACAAAATAAACTTTAAAGATCGCGATACCTTATCTATGCTGCGCGAAGCTGTAGGGCATGCTGAGATCAGGGTCAGTCAAAAGCGCAGAGAGCTAGAAAACCCTACAGATTTGGAAATGGCCCGCATGAGAGTGAGAGAATCTGAGTTTAGCCTGCTATCTTCTCAGCTACATTTAGAATGGCGTTTAAGTCTAAATAAAGAATATGCTAAATTAAACGATAGTATCGAAAGGAAAAAAGATAAGCTGCAGGCAGATATCGCCAGACTAGACGTAGAGAGGGCGCAGCAGCATCTAGACTCGGCTGAATCTACATATAGATTGATACTCTCTCAGCAATAGTTGATTTATATTAGGCATTCGCATAGAGTGCCTAGCATTAAACCAATTAATACAGACCAATAGAGGACTAAACAATGGATAACCAAAACCTATATCAATCGCTATTTCCCAGTGTATCTTTTAGCGACAAGGTAGCTGTATATTTTAAAGACGGTTCAGTTATTGAGCTAAAGCATTTGTACTACGATAGCTCGGCACTAGACCAAATCTGCTGGGAAAATGTAACCGATTGCCATGAAATCTAAAAGGGGCTTTATAATGAACACTTACATAGATATAAAAGAGCTGATACCCGAAATACTGGAACTAGGCTGGGCTGTTAAGAATGATACTTGGACGGATTGCCCATGGTCTGTTTATGACCAGTTACAAGCAGACTATGTAGCATATTTGTTAGAAACAGGGGCTTTATAATGGATAATCAACGTCAAATTGAGATTAACAGGGCTCACGCCTACCTAATGCAGAAAGAACTGGATAGGGAGCTAAACAAGATTAACAGAGTCTATTACTGCACGTTAACTCTGGCCGTCCTTACTATACTCGGTGGCCTAATTATTTATATTAATTCAATCTGGAGCGTATAAGATGAGCATTGAACAACTGAAAAACGATTTCTCAGACTTCGACAATATAATCAGCGATTGCAACCATGTAGTGCGTAGGTTCTATCGCTGCTATGTCAACGGCGATTACGGCGAAGATGTTTATACCAAGCTACAGACTCACTGGTTAGATGTTAACACTGACAAGCAGGCGCGGATGTTTGTTATACAATCTTTCGTTGAATATAACGCGCTCGACTACTCACTGAGCACCCAGCAAGTGCAGCGCTGGTTAGTTAACAACATAGGCCGTGATAAACTGGAGCAGTTAAACCAGCAGCTAATAAATGACGTTAGGGAATTGAAACAGGAGGTTGCAGCATGACCAGCAGAGAAAAAATAGAAGGTCTTTATATGGATTGGTTCAATAACTTTTTAACCGTTGATAGATTCGCGGAATACTACGGCCTAACAGTAGAGCAAGCCAGCAGAGTAATAAACACTGGCCGCGCTTTAAACCATAGAAGGCCGTCATTGTCTAACCATTGGCAACGCCTACGCGCAGATTATCCAGCTATTGAGCGCAACGCCTAAATATTCCCTGTAGTAGTCCAACCTTTGCCCAGTGTTAAAGCTGGGCTTTTTTATGCGCCTATATAATATAAGCCTGTTTAAGGCCCTGCAATGCCACCCAGTACCCTAGCACCTAAAACACTGTAAAACGGCTTAGACGGCTTTATATGGCCTTGTAGGACTATAGCTAGTGGTTGCTGGTAGTTGTTACACCATAGCATCGCTATTGCTGGGTGCTATAGACGCAAGAGTCCCTATGAGTACCGAGGCAACCTGTTTCCCGTAATAGAGGCAATAGAGAGGCAATAGAGAGAGACTATAACGTGACCAGAACCTGGCATTGGGTCACACTATAGGGCTATAGAGTATTGAACTATTGAGGGAGAGAGACTCTAATACCCTGCACTTTAACCAATAGAGAGAGAGATAACATGGCTATAAAGATTCACACGGTTGAACGCACTAGGAAAATACGCGCGCAAGATGTTTGGATGATTGTTTTGGACGTAAAAGCTAAAGGAAGAGGCTACAATGATTTTCTTGGGTTTCATTGTCATGGTATAGACATAGAAATTACTGGCACAACCCTGCACGATATATTTTTAGGCGCTTTAAGCCAAGACCATAATAAACACTTTAGGGCATTATTAAAAAAACATATTGATTATTTAGATGCAGAAGACAGGGAGGCTATATAGTGGATTTTGCAGATATAGAGAATGATCAGCTTCGAACTGAGGCTATAGAGCGCTATGTTGTATGGATTGAGAGCCTGCCCTATAGAGTAGGTAGAGCTGAGCAGGATAGCATCAGAGAGACTATAATTAACGACCTGGAGAACTAATATGCAACTATTTAAAGGCCCTAATGATACGTTACACGGTGATGAACACTTAATAGAGCTAGAAGACTGGGAGCTGCGGGAGAGATTCTTTAGCGTCCTGAGAGAGTTAACAGCAGCAGCAGACACTATAGAGAAACTGAAAAGCCCTAAATGGACTCCTTACCCTGAAGATATTGAAGCGCTACAGGATACTTTAGAGGAGCTGAAGTATTCTTTGAAGTAGAACTGCTAGTAGTTATTGCTACAGGAAGGCTGTTTTGTTACTATATAGTCCTGAGGGTAGCATAGATTTTAACAATTGACAAACAGGAATTTAAAATGTTTAAAGAATATATGGTTAAGGGGACTATGAACCCTGAAGTGCAGGCAGTGTTTAAAGCTGCCGCAGATATTAGCAACGGTGTTTTCTCACTGAAGGAAGCAGCGCAGCATTACAAAGTACATCCAGCAGTGATTGTGCAGTTTATATCAGAGAGTGCAGAGTATGATATGGTGTTCAGTAGAGGAGGCGATAATGATTCTAACTAGTAGAGATCGCTTGGTGTTAGAGGGAAAACCTGTTAGAGTGAAGGGTAGCTACAATATACCAGAAGAGAGGACGGCGTATTGCAAGCATCCAGAGCAGACAGACTGGACTAAACCCTGCCCAATATGTAAGCGCAGGATTCGTGTAATAGCTAAACACTTAGAGAGTAAATCAGCATGGTTATCTTAGGACGCAACTTAACAATAGAGTATAGACTGGGCGTAGGTTTTGATCTGGAGTTTCCAGACAGCAGGCCAGTGTGGATATACAATGTCAGCAAAGAGAGCATAGAAGTAATGCCTTTTCAGGGTGTTATCCTACATCTACCACTTTGCCTAATCAGCTTTGGCAGAGTTTATGAGGAGATTTTTGAATGAGTGTAGCAACCCATCAACCCTGCCCAGACTGTGGCAGCAGCGATGCGCTACAGGTGAACAAGAATAGCACCTATTGCCATAGCTGCGGGACATATACAAAGACTGAAGGAGGCTATCAACCTGTAGAGATACCGCAGGATGATCAGCCTACACCAAAGCCCAGCTTCAGTGCTGTGGAGAACATGCTAACCACGGGTAAGTATCAGAGCATAGTATCCAGAGGACTCACCACCGCCACAGTGAAGCATTACGGCATCCTAGAGACTCCAGACAGAACTTATTTCAGCTATCACAACCCTGATAATGCTTTAGTGCCTATTGCGGCTAAGATACGGCTACCTGATAAGCAGCACAGCATTGTAGGAGACTGGAAAGGCGCTGGGCTATTCGGTCAGCATTTGTTCTCTGCTGGCTCTGCCAAGTATGTCACCATCACTGAGGGAGAGTTTGACGCTGCTGCAAGCTACCAGATGCAAGGGAGCAAGTACCCAGTAGTGTCAGTCTGTAATGGCGCTAGTGGCGCTCTGAAGGACTGTAAGGCAGCCTACGAGTGGCTAGACAGCTTCGATGCCATTGTCATCTCTATGGACTCTGATGAACCTGGTCAGAAGGCTGCGAGAGAGATTGCAGAGCTGTTTGGTGGTAAGTCAGCCATTATGAAGAACCCACCAGAATACAAGGATGCCTGCGACTACCTAGCCGCTAATGACTCCAAAGCATACATTGCTGCCTTCTGGGGAGCAGAGAAGTTTGTACCTGATGGTATCATCAATGGCGCTAGTCTCTGGGATGAAGTGAACAGGCCAGTAGAGAAGTCTGCTGTAATGTACCCATGGGAGAGCCTGAACAAGCTAACCTACGGTATCAGAGAGGCTGAGCTAGTCACCATCACAGCAGGCTCTGGACTAGGTAAGTCACAGTTTGTGAGAGAGATAGTGTGGCACATCCTGAAGCACTCTGAGGAGAACATAGGCTTACTATTCCTAGAAGAGAACGCACGTAAGACTGCACTGTCTCTAATGTCACTGGCGGCTAACAAGCCCTTGCACCTACCTGATATAGAAAGCACTGAGGAGGAACGCTGGGAGGCTTTTGAGGCTACCATGGGCACTCAGAGGTTGTTCATGTTCGACCACTTCGGTTCTACCAGCATAGACAACATCATAGCTCGTTGCCGCTACATGGCTAAGGCGCTAGACACCAAGTTTCTGTTCCTAGACCACGTTAGTATTGTTGTATCTGCACAGAGCAACGGTGACGAGAGGAAGGCGCTGGACGAGATATGCACAAAGCTGCGTATGTTGGTTCAAGAGACTGGTATCACACTGTTTATGGTGAGTCACCTGAAGAGACCAGACGGTAAAGGCCACGAGGAAGGCGCTGCTAGTAGTCTGTCACAGCTCAGAGGCTCTGCATCCATTGCACAGCTCTCAGACATGGTGATAGGACTAGAGAGGAATGGTCAGGCTGAAGACCCAATAGAAAGGAATACTACCAATGTCAGAGTGCTGAAGAACCGCTTCTGTGGTACTACAGGGCCAGCTGGCGGGTTGTTATTTGACCAGAAAACAGGTAGAATGGTAGAAGTTAAGGAAGAGGGATTATAAATGAGATGCATAGCGTGTAACAAGAATTTATCGGACTTTGAGTCTACAAGGAAATCTGCTGAGACAGGTGAGTATTTAGATTTGTGCAATGACTGCTTCTTTTACACTGAGGATGACATTGCTACCATTGACAGAGATGACCTGAGAAGTGAATCTGACACAGTATTGGAGAGCCAAGAATATGAGCAAGATTGGAACTTGGGTAATGACAGTTCAGGAGAGTAAGGCTGAACTGAGTAGACTAAACCCTTTCGACAAACACAGTAATAAAGAAAACGCAGCGAGGCAGTATTATGTTGATTACGCTGGATATAGAAACCAACACCAGCCACGACACTATCTGGATAGTAGTAACTCAGGACGTTGAGACTGGTGAGATGCTAGAGCACTACTCTGCTGAGACTCTGGAGCCTCTGCTGCGTGGCTCAGAAGGCGTTATTGGTCACAACATCATAGGCTTCGATGCGCCAGTGCTAGAGAAGCAGTGGTCACTACAGATACCTACAGAGAAGCTAAAGGATACGCTAGTACTCAGCAGGCTCTGGAACCCGTCTTTGGAGGGTGGACATAGCCTGGACTCTTGGGGCAAACGCTTTGGCGACCACAAGATAGACTTCCACGACTATGACGGTGGACTGTCTGATGAGATGGTGGAGTATTGCAGGCAGGACGTAGCACTAACCACAAGGCTGTATAAGCATTTAACAGACACACTGAAGCGAGAGGAGTTTAAACAGCAGTGCGTAGATTTAGAAGAGAAGGTGTACATCATTACGGCTCAGCAGGAGCGCAACGGCTTCATGCTAGACGTAGAAGCAGCTACTTCGCTATGGCAAGACATAACGCACAAGATGAGGCAGATAACAGCGGAGCTACAGAAGGTGTTTCCACCGATAGTGGAGGAACGCTGGAGCGAGAAGACAGGCAAGAGACTGAAGGACAAGGTGACTGAGTTTAACGTAGGCTCTCGTAAGCAGATTGCAGAGAGGCTAGAGGGTGTAGGTGTTAAGTTTAAGTTACAGACTGAGAAGGGCGCTATCATTGTTAATGAGAAGGTGCTGGAAGGCATCGACATCCCTGAAGCTAAGATGATATACGAGTACCTGATGCTACAGAAGAGAGCAGCACAGATAGACTCTTGGCTGTCTGCTGAGAAGGACGGCAGGGTACACGGTAGGGTGATTACCAATGGCGCTGTAACAGGCCGTATGACGCACCACAGCCCTAACCTAGCTCAAGTGCCTTCTGTGTCTGCACCGTATGGTAGAGAGTGTAGATCATTCTGGACTGTGCCTGAGCACCACAAGCTAGTAGGCTGTGATGCCAGCGGCTTAGAGCTACGTATGCTGGCACACTACATGCGTGATGAGAACTACACCAACGAGATACTCAGCGGTGACATCCACACAGCTAACATGAAAGCAGCAGGGCTCACTGACCGCAACCAAGCCAAGACCTTCATCTACGCCTTCCTGTACGGTGCAGGGCCAGCTAAGATAGGTCAGATAGTAGGTGGTGGCTACAAAGAAGGACAGAAGCTCACAGACTCTTTCCTACGCAACACACCAGCACTGGCTAGGCTGCGAGAGCGTGTGTCTAAGTTCTCAGCAGGAGGTACACTTCCAGGTCTGGACGGTAGACGCTTGCGGGTCAGGTCAGAGCATGCAGCACTTAACACGCTGCTACAGGGTGCAGGCGCTATAGTAATGAAGCAGGCACTGGTGTTGATGGTAGAGTCACTAGACACGTACGCTATTCCGTACAAGCTGGTGGCTAATGTGCATGACGAGTTTCAGATAGAAGTACCAGAGAATTTTGCTGATGTAGTAGGCAAAGCAGCAGTAAGAGCCATCAAGAATGCAGGAGAAGTGTTAGACCTGCGCTGCCCTCTTGATGCTGAATACAACGTAGGTAATAACTGGGCAGAGACGCATTGACAAATGTGTACGAAATGTGATATAATATACGTAGATCAGTTGTGATCTAAAACAGCACTTAAACGCAACAATTCAATCAAAGGTGATATTATGAGTGAAGCAAAACCAGTAACAGTAAACGCAGAGATGATGTGGTCTAGCCTACAAGAGGTAAACCGCATGTCAGGTAAGTACCAAGTAGACCTAGCACAGCTATCCTCAGCAGCAGTAGAAGCTCTGGAGATGATGGGCTTGAGTATCCGAAACAAGGAAGGACAAGGCGACTTTGTAACTGTAAAGTCTAATCATCCTATCCGCGTGTACGACACTGACGGTAAAGAGATTACAGGCATCCTAATAGGTAATGGCTCTAAAGCTAAGGCTGTACTGTCCTACTACGACTGGAAGTCTCCAGCGGGTCAGGCAGGTCGTAGTCCTAAGCTGTTCAAGCTAGTAGTCACTGACTTAATCCCCTATGGCGGCAAGGAAGAGTTTGTCGAAGTAGATATGGAAGAAGCCCTGTGATATTAATTGATGCAGACATTCTAGTCTATCGTGTAGGCTGGTCATGCAACGAAGAATCTGAGAAGACGGCCATCAGCACCATCGATGGCTTTGTCTCAGACATTCTGTTGCAGCTCAACGTAGACGAAGAAACAGACTACTATGTTCTGTATCTCACTGGCAAAGGAAACTTCCGCAAGGAATATGCCGTTACTGCTGAGTACAAAGGAAACCGTAAAGATAAGGCAAAGCCCGTGCATATACAGGCACTACGCCAACACCTTATCGACAAGTGGGCTGCTGTAGTTACTGAAGGAGAAGAGGCAGACGATGCCATAGCTATAGCAGCTACTACACACGGTGACAAGGCTATCATGGTCTCTCTCGACAAGGACTTTGACCAGATTCCAGGATGGCACTACAACTTTGTAAAGAATAGTAAGTACTACGTAAAGCCAGAGGACGGCTTACGCTTCTTCTACCGCCAGATACTGATGGGTGACAGGATTGACAACATCATAGGTATTAGGGGTATTGGTGAGAAGAAGTCAGAGAAGATTCTGAAGGACTGTACTACTGAGCAGGAACTCTACGACAAGTGCGTAGAAATGTACGATGGAGACGAAGACAGAGTGATAGAGAATGGTAGGATGCTCTGGCTGCGTAGGTACGAAGGTGAGGTATGGAGTTTCAATGAAACCAAGGAATAACGGAAGATGGACAGAAGCGCGTTTCCGATCCTTTATCGTCTCTGCACTCAGACAAGCTCACGCTAAGTGGGGTGTAAAGCACGATGTCAAGTCAGCGGCTAGGGTAGCTAGAGGGATGTACAAGTGTGCCAAGTGTGGCAAAGGCTCTCCAGCTACTCTACCACCGCTAGAAGGAAAGAAACGCAGACGCAACAACGCAGCAGTAGACCACATAGACCCAGTAGTAGACCCAGCAGTAGGCTTCGTAGATTGGAACACCTACATAGACAGAATGTTCATAGAAGCTGAAGGGTATCAAGTACTGTGTCACAAGTGTCACACTGCAAAGACTAACGCAGAACGTAAGAGGCGTAAAAAATGAACCAAGTAGAAATGTTTTATAGACCCACTGACCCTGAGACAAGTAGGTTAGCAGCGCAACAGATGTTTAGTTCTGGTGCTATGGACACACAAAGAGCAATGGTGTATGACATTTTAGTTGATAATCAAGGACTGACAAGTAGAGAACTGGCTGATTTGTCTGAGGGAGATATGCATCAACAACGACAGATATTTAGCCGAAGACTTCCTGACTTGAAAAACTTAGGACTGGCTAAACAAGGACTGGCTCGTGTATGCAGTTCATGCAATAGAAAATGTGTTACATGGTATCTAGCAGAGGAGTTTTAAAATGACCAAGCATCTAGTAATACCAGACACACAAGTAAAACCTGGACACAGCACTGCTCATCTAAAATGGGCTGGAGAGTACGCAGCAGAGAAGAAGCCTGACGTTATCATCCACATAGGCGACCACTGGGACATGCCTAGCCTAAGCAGCTATGACGTAGGTAAGAAGTCCTTTGAAGGCAGACGCTACATCAACGACATCAACGCAGGCATTGACGCTATGCGTACATTCCTAGAGCCTATACAGCGTGAACAGGAAAGACTGAAGCGCAACAAGTGGAAGCAATGGAACCCTCGCCTAGTGTTCACTCTTGGTAATCACGAGCACCGTATAGAGAGAGCTATTGAGGCAGACCCCAAGCTAGACGGACTAATGAAGTATGAAGACTTTATGTTAGAGGAGATGGGCTTTGAAGTTGTACCATTTTTGGAACCTATTGTCATTGATGACATCGCCTACTGCCACTACTTTACTTCAGGTGTTATGGGCAGGCCAGTTAGCTCTGCTAAGTTAATGCTGGCTAAGAAGTATATGAGCTGTGTGATGGGCCATGTACAAGATAGAGACATAGCCTATGCCCGTAAAGCAGACGGCACAAATCTACTAGGGCTGTTTTCAGGTATATTCTACCAGCATGATGAAGACTACTTAACTCCCCAGACTAACGGAAGCTGGGCTGGTATATGGATGTTGAACGAGGTAGCCAACGGCGGTTGTGATGAACTACCAGTCAGTATAAACTATCTAAGACAGAAGTACGGAGAAGAGGATGGCTCTAACCTATTACGATTTACTGGATAAGCTGAAGCTACTGGACGAACTAACACTCATAGAGATATTAGACATAAGCTCAGAAGAGTTAGTAGATGCCTTTAGCGACAAGGCCAACGATAAATTAGAACAGTTACAAGAGGATTTTAGACATGAGACTCAATGACGCAACACCAGCAGACTGGGATAGAGTACGTAAGCAACACCCAGCAATAGAGAAGACAGGACTAGAGGCATGGATGAAGGCAGCACACGATGAAGATGCAGACCTCTGGGAAGACGAGTCTTTGGAGGACATAATTGCTAGGCAAGACGAGGAAGAAGAAGAAGACATGGTAGGTGCGCCTAAGCACTACAACTCAGGCAACATAGAGTGTATTGATGCAATAGAGGAATCCATGTCCAGTCATGCATTCAAAGGCTACCTCAAGGGCAACTGCATGAAGTATTTGTGGCGCTATGACTACAAAGGCAAGCAGGTAGAAGACTTACAGAAAGCTGGTTGGTACTTACGAAAGCTAACAGCAATGGTAACAGAGGAGAATAGCTGATGGACAGGAAGCCAGTGTTTGAGTTTATACACTACCCAGAGTTCGGAGAAGCAGAGAGAATATCTCCAGCAGTCAAGATAGTCTATACGCTATATAGTGACGGGCAAACAATACATGACATGAGAGAGCAGTTTAATTACTTTTTAAAAGCATGCTCCTATCACATACCACTAGATGAGGAAGAATAATGGATCAGTACCAACAGTTTATACACAAGAGCCGCTACGCACGGTGGCTACCTGAGCAGAAGCGTAGAGAGACATGGGCAGAGACAGTGAACCGCTATGTAGCCTTCTGGGTTGACAGAGGTCAGCTAGACCAGAAGACCAGCAGTAAGATGTTTGATGCAATACATAACATGGAAGTCATGCCTAGCATGCGCTGTATGATGACAGCAGGAGATGCTCTGGCCAAGGACAACGTAGCAGGATTTAATTGTAGTTACTTAGCCATTGACTCACCACGTAGCTTTGATGAGCTGATGTACGTATTGATGTGCGGCACAGGCGTAGGCTTCAGCGTAGAGCGTAACTTCATCACCAAGCTGCCAGAGGTTGCAGAGACCTTCCACAAGACTGACAGTGTTATTGTTGTTAGTGACAGCAAGATAGGCTGGGCCTCTGCCTTCCGTGAGCTGATAGCTATGCTGTATGCTGGTAAGATACCTACGTGGGACATGAGCAGGGTACGACCAGCAGGGGCTAGACTGAAGACCTTTGGCGGACGTGCAAGCGGACATGAACCACTGCTAGACCTGTTCAACTTCTGTGTAGAGATATTCCAGAAGGCAGCAGGACGTAAGCTGACAAGCATTGAGTGTCATGATGTAGTGTGTAAGATAGCGGACATTGTAGTGGTAGGTGGTGTGCGTAGATCAGCTCTAATCAGTCTCTCTAACCTGTCTGATCCACGTATGGCGAAGGCTAAGTCAGGAGACTGGTGGAGGCATGAGGGCCACCGTAGGCTTGCTAACAACAGCGTAGCGTACACTGAGAAGCCAGACTTTGAATCCTTCTTAGGCGAGATGCAGAACATGTACGAGAGTAAGGCGGGAGAGCGTGGAATCTTTAGCCGTATAGCAGCTCAGAAGATTGCAGCACGTAACGGTAGGCGTGATCCTGACCAGGACTTTGGTACTAACCCATGCTCTGAAATCATCCTGCGTAGCAACCAGTTCTGTAACCTGTCAGAGATTGTAGTACGTCCTGATGACACACTGGCTAGTCTCAAGAAGAAGGCAGAGATGGCTGCTATCATTGGTACACTACAGGCTACACTGACGGACTTCCGCTACCTGCGTAACTGCTGGAAGAAGAACACTGAAGAGGAAGCGCTGCTGGGTGTCAGCATGACAGGCATCATGGATCACTACCTGTTGAGCAAGGGAGAGTCTAAGGACTTGTCTAAGTGGCTGGAGGAAGTACGAGATGTTGCTGTGGATACAAATAAGAAGTGGGCTGAGAAGCTTGGCATTAACCAGTCTGCGGCTATTACGTGTGTTAAGCCTAGCGGTACTGTATCTCAACTTGTTGATTCTGCTTCTGGTATCCATCCTCGCTTCTCTAAGCATTACATTCGCAGAGTACGCAGCGACCACAAAGACCCGCTTGCAGTCTTCATGGCACAGTCAGGATTCCCTGTAGAGCAGGATGTGATGTCTCCTACGTCCTCAGTCTTTAGCTTCCCTATCAAGGCTCCAGAGTCCTCTGTGACCGTCAAGCAGGTAGGGGCTATGCAGCAGCTAGAGCTTTGGAAGGCTTACCAGAATCACTGGTGCGAACATAAGCCAAGTATCACTGTGTACTACACGGATGACGAGTTCTTGCAAGTAGCACAGTGGATATGGGAGAACTTTGATCTGTGTAGTGGGATTAGTTTGTTGCCATATAGTGATCATGTATATCAACAAGCTCCGTATGAGGACATTGACGCTGAGAAGTATGATGAGTTAGTAGCGTCTATGCCGCAGGGGGTGGATTGGAACGACCTGGAAAAGTACGAGGAAGAGGATAACACGACAGGAAGTCAAGAGTTAGCGTGTGTAGGTGGTGCGTGTGAGATAGTGTAGACTCTGTAGGTACTAAAAAGCCCTGTGTAGATAACTACGCAGGGCTTTTTTGTTTATTGCTGTTGTTGTGGTTGTTTTCCTGCTCCCACCATAGAAGATAAAGCAGTAGTGGGAGTTATTATTCCTGCTTTGATTGCGGCTTTACCTAACATCTCTGTTGATTTAGCTAACGCTTCTGTGGATGTACCTGATGGAGCGTTTAATACTTTATTAACTAATGCTAATATCTGTGGTTTATTTGCAAGAGACCGAACAAGAACAGGACTGGCTAAGTACAAACCAAGCAAAGTCATTCCTGCTGCTCCTCCTGCTCCCGCAACAGCCGCTCCTGCGCCTCCCAAAGATAAAACACCAGCAGCAGTGTAGTAAGCAGATAAAGACTCTATTCTTTTAGCAATCATTCCTTTAGGACTACTAGCTAGGCTTTTAACGTATCTAAACTGCTGTGGAGATAATAGTGCTTCATAATGCTTAATGATGTCAAAATCTTGGGTTGTTTTAGGATTCGCCACAGACTCTAATAACTTAGGCGAACTAATAACATCAGACAAAGCGTTAGCTCTCAAGGGGGCTAAGATTTCATCTGATTCTCTTGTAGACACTTTAGCTTCTACGGCCCAAGACTTTATTCTTTTCTGTAGATTTAAAAAATTACTTAAACTAGACGAGTTTTTTGGTAAAAACTGTGTAGCAAAAGTAGGGTCTAAAGGTTCTCCTTTAGCTATCTTGGTTACTAACTCTTTATTAAGAAGCTGTCCAGTTTCAAAACCTTTTACAGCTTGGTCTATTTTTTTGCGGGTAGTTCCTAGAGTGTTTGCCCCTAAAATACTGTCTAAATGTCTATACTCAAAACCTTCTAAATCCTTTAGTCTTTTAGCCAGTGTAGCGGCTTCAGCAGGAGGTAGCTGTTTCTGTAAATCCCAAGCTGTTTTATACATCTGGCGATAAGTGTCAAAAGTTACTTTATCTGGTTTTTGTAAAATAGATAGTATGTTTTTCTGATCTGTTAATAAACCTTGAGTACCATCTATTATTCCCTTTAAAGCTCCCATTGGTATTATCTCAGGAGCGTTGTCTTGATCTGCGTTTCTCGTTACTTTTGTTTTTGTAGCTTCAATAGCCGCATCTAAACTTTCCCGCCAAGAGTTATAAGCAGATGAACGAGAATTTGCAGCATTTTGAGCAATTTTACTTAATTGAGGCTCTAGTTCTTCTCCTAGTTCTAAAGAACTTTTAGCTGTTCCTCCCATGCCAGCAACGTTGTTCACTAACCCAGTAGAAGAATTTGCTACTTTTTGAGCTAGCTTATAACCGCCAGCCCCTAAACCACCACCTATGAAGCCTCCCACACCAAAACCCAAAGACGCTTTTGTTAGCCTGTCCTCTAAACCTTCTCCCGCACCAAAGCCAGCCAGCCCTGCTTGAGTAGCGCCAGCTCCTGCTGTTCTTAAAGCAGTTCCTCCTAGTGTAGCTCCTTTTCCGCCTACACCAAACAAAAATTGACCAGCTTTTCCTAAAACACCGCCTAAAGGCAAAGTAGCTAAACCACCAGACACCTGTCCAGCAAAGTAAGACTTACTGTTGTCTTTTCTATAAGCATCTAGCAACTCGTTTTCTGTTTGTTTTCTACTATCGTACAACTCTGAAAAAGTAGAATTACTTGGGTTATTAGAGAAAAAATCACCAACCGCTAACGCGCCTGCTTTTGCTTCGTCATATAATTCAAAAGTAGCTCCTTGAGCAATTCCTCTCATATAAGCAGACATATTAGAAGTGTCTTCACTAATGTCTTCGTCTACTTTAGAAGAAAAATTCATAAAAGAGTCTGCTTTTTGTTCGTACTCAGTAGTTCCTTTTTTATCTTCATTTTTAATAAGCCACTGCCCTAGTTCATTTCTGCTTTCTTTTTTTTGTTCTTTAGAGTCTAAGCTCATAAACAAATCAGCATTTACAGAATACTCAGGACTACCTTTTAACGACTCGTTAGCAAGCAACCAGTTAGCTACTTCGTTTCTAGTCATTGTCATTATTGCGGCCCTCTTTTCCTTGGCTTGGTTTGACTATCTTTAAAAGCAGCCAATCTTTCTTCTAAATCACTTTCAACCCAACTTCTTTCTGTTGTTGAAGGGTCTAATAATTCTTCAGCTTCTTTTTTAAGAGCAGGATCAATTTGATACGCTGTATAAAAACTTGCAAGTTGGGTTTCTAAATCAAGAGGAGCAAAACCACCGTTTTCTTTAATGATTCTTGCTTGCTCTCTATCAAGTGCTTGACGCATTTTATGTTGCTCTTTAGCAAGAGCGATCATTAGTCTATTGCCTTTTACAGACTTACGTAAACCTGGTATAGAAGCAATCAAAAAATCCAAGTCTCTGTTTGAAGTTGCTCCAGGTAAGCCCATACCAGATGCAGGGTTTCTGACTTCTAATGCTAATTTGTTTGAGATAGCCTCTAATGCTTCTGCTTCTGCTAAGCCCTCAATTTCCACACCTAAAACACTAGATAACACGCCTTTAAAAGATTTAGACAGTCCCGCCAGAGAGCCTGTTTTTAACCCAGTATCTAATAAACGAGACATTTGATTAAAAGAAGATTGTCTTTGTGCAGAACTAGATAACCGTTCAGCTCTTTCACCTATCTTCTTTACAATATCTTCTGATGTTTTTACTTCAAAAGTTTTCTTAACTAAGTCGATTTCTTTTAATAATCCGTAGTCTTTTTCTCCAGTTTCTTGTAAGTTTTCAGAAAACTGTTGTAAACTTTCAGGAGTGTACATTTGAGGATTAAGTTTACCTATCCCTGCACCGCCTGCTTCTGCTTCCGTAGCGGCTACTTTTCTTTCTTCTAGGTCTAACTTTTCTTGATATTGTTTAAGAGCTTCTATCTTACTAGCGGTCTGAGCAGCACCTGCTAAGTCTCCACGAGCTTGTTGTACTTTAGCCAGAGTCGCTAGATCGTCTGGATTGTTCAAGTCTAGTTGACTCAAAGCACCCTGTATCCTCTCCTGCGTAGAAGGCGCACCACCACGCAGCAGCCCACCTAGACCAGCTCCTAAGCCTTGCGCCCTAGCTGCACCAAACTGTCCACGGAATCCTGGAGTGCCTGGAATAGGCTGTACAGGCTGCTGTGTGCTTTCTATACCTGTTAAAAATCCTGCAATATCCCTAGCCATTAGCCCTTACCTCCACCAAAGATTGATCCAAAAAAGCCACCTACATTATCAACTAGGCCGCCTAAGTTACCGAACAGACCACTGTCTCGTCCTAATTTAATGCCTAGCTCTTTAGCCTGTAGCTGCTGTGCATACGTAGGCTGTTGACCCAGTAGACCACCTAGAAGCTGTCGCTGCTGCTCAAGGCGTAGCTGGTTAGCTAAATCTTCAGCTTGTAAACGAGACTCTATGCCAGCTCTTTGTAGTTGAGACTCAAGCTCAGTACCTTCTCTGCGGCCAATGTCAGCAAAGGTAGCAGAAGGAACGGCTGCGCCTAGAAGACCCAGAGCTTCTCTCTGTGGCTGATAACCAGCTTCTAGCAGTCCTGTAGCGCCTGCTAGAGCCTGCTGCTGCTCTGTTAGTGCCTGAGTTCTAGCACCTAAACTAGCTCGTGCCATAGCTTCCTGACGAGCAGTCTCTTGTGCCAGTAGCTCAGGAGATGCACCGCCATAAGCAGCAGAGGATAAACCTAGACGGCCTTGTGACAGCATACGCTCTTCTAGTGCTAGACGCTGACGCTCCTCTTCAGGACGCTGTGTAGCTCTAATCTGCTCAAAGATAGCTGCCTGCTGTGCTGCTGGGTCTTGGCCTACCTGTCCAAATAAACCTGCTGCTTGGCCCTGTAGTTGCGCCTGTAGAGCTTGCTGCTCTGGAGATAGCTGTACAGCAATGCCACCAGTAGGGTCTGTGACAACCTGCCCTAGACCGCTAGTAACAGTGTATGGTTTAAACTCCGTGCCTGCTCTCGCTCTTTCGGCTAAGATGGCTGCTTGTTCCTGCTGTTCACGGCCTAGTCTTTGAACATCTTTTATGTTTTCTCGACCTAAGTAGTATTCACCACCTGTGCGTAGTGCTTGGTTAACATCAGACCTGCCTAAAAAGTTAGCTATGTTACCAAAGAAACCACCTGCTGCTTGAGGTATAAGTCCTGGCGCTGCTGTTTGAGCTTGAAAAGTAGTATCTACAGAAGCAGGACTCATAGTAGGTGTTAATACGTTAGGCACTGGGTTAAAGTTAGGCGTAGTTCCTGCAAAACCACTTTGTAAAAAACCATTAGCCATTAGTACGACCCTCCAGTAATTGTACCAGCCGTTAATGTACCTGATACATCTAAGGTTACAGCGGTAGTTGTTCCAGTTAGCGTAGCGTTAGCTGAATCAGCCTTTGTAGCACTCGCTATCTGTATGTTGTTAAACTCAGTGTCGATCTCTGTACCTCTCACAATCTTCGCAGCATTGCCTGAAGGGAGAGAATCCTTTGTAGCAAAGTTAGTTGTCTTAGTGTAATTAGACATTTAGATAAGTCTCCCTAGTAGAGCATGTATGTCGATTTTTTGAATTGAGAATGGAGCGCCATTGACCTCTGCCTCTAAGCCAATGGTTACTACTTCACCACTACCGCTGGTGTTAACCTTCGGAGTGTTGATGAGAATAGAAGAGGTGTACTCGCCTGTGGTATTGTATTCAGCTATACCATACTCAGCAATGTTAGCAGAGCCAAATGTAAAGGCTTGCTTAGTGTAGTTAGCTGTGTAGTCATAGCCCCAGTTAAGTGTAGTAGGCGTGTTCTGACCACCAATGATAGTCAAGTTAAACTTCTTCAGGAACTTCAGATTAGATGTATTACCAAAGTCCATAGGGTTACTGAAGTAGCGCATCTCGTATTTGTTAGCACCGTCCATGTAGCCTGTGTACTTAACAATGCCTGAAGAGATGCCTATGTATATATCACCACCCTCCAACACAGCAAACGACAGAGGATACATACCAGACCACGTAGTAGCTCTGTGTGAGCCATCCTCTAGCTGCCTACGCATATCAAAACAGTACACAGTGTTGCTGTCAGGCAGTGTTAACAGGTAGAACGCTTCTTCTGAACTGTACAGTGACTTGATGGGGTTAGTCTGTAGCTGTACTAAGTTTATTAAGTCAGTGCGTACATTCTTACTGATGTCACGCATAGGCATGGACTTCTCTTGTATAGTCCTGCCAAAGCTACGTACACCTGTTTCAGACAAGAAGATGATGTCAGTGCCTGTGTGCTGTACTGAGTCACGAGCTATGCAGCCAACGCCTTCTATGGTGTCTGTAAGCGTCATAGAGGCAGGAGAGGAGGCTCCTGAGTACACCAGTATAGACTTCTTGCCAAATATGATTAGGAAGCCATTGTGAGCCGCTAAAGCCGTTATCTCGTCAAAGCCTGTAGGCCACACCAGAGTAACGTCTAACGAGCCTGACGTACCACCTGTCCAGTGATGTCCGTTAAGTGTATCAGACCAGTAGACAGTGTGCTTGTTACCTGTAATGTCTGCTGCCCAGAGACGACCGTATGCTGCTAAGACTTCGTTAGCCTCTGGCGGTGTACCTGTCGCGTGACTGTGTGCTGAGTGTTCTTCCAGTACAAACGAACCATCGTGGTCTGTGCCTATCACGTACTCATGGTCTCTTTGAAATAAGTAGACATGATTGTTTAGTGTCACAGCTTTCCAGTTATTAGCTGTAGGCGTGTACCCTGTTGGTGTAGCATCCGTTAACGTGGTAACGCCTGTAAAGATTTTATTGTTACCTGCTGACAGTATCACTTTATCGCCAGAGTTATCAATGTACTCGTATACAGTCTCTATACCGCGGCTAGTACCTAGTACAGAAGAGCCGTTAGTAGACACCTCTACCCAGCCCTTACGCGCACCAATACGGCCTAGCTTGTCTATAACACAGTTGTCTGCAACAGCAGCAAACGAGGGATCAACACCAATAGGTGAGTCCTGTGTGTTTAGACCAAAAAAGCCTGGAGCAGCTACTGTAATGTTCTGTAGTTGTTGTGCCATTAAGAATACCAGATAGTTTCTTCAGGATGTTGTGACGCATCTATAGCAATAGCATCAGACAATGTTCTGTCAGCCAGAGCAAACAACTCTGCTGCACTTGTACCGCCAGTCTCTCCACGCTCTCTAGCACCCAGTGCTGTAGCAATCTGCACTACAGGTGACGAAGGTACTGCCAGAGTCTCTGTGTCTTCTGTGAAGTCTGCTGTACGTAGTACCACGTTAAAGCGTAGCTGATACACACCGTCAGGCTTAGGGTAGATGTCCACAGCGTTGTCACCAGCAGCGTTAACACCGTTGAAGCTGTAAAACTGTGGAGAACCCAGAGGCGGTGTCTCAATCAAGAAAGCGTTGTCCATCCAGCGAGAAGGACGGTACTGCATGAACCAGTCTGAAGTGTCGTTAATAACGTCCAGCAGCTTCATTCTGTTCTGTGAACCAGTCAACACATAGTTAAAGGTTGTGTCGTCTGTGGTTACAGTCAATGTAGTACGTAGGGCTGTCCAGTCGTAGGAGTCTTCTACAGAGCGTTTAGCGTCATTAACAAACTCTCCAATAAGTTTAGAGTAGCTGTTCTGAGAAACTGATGTTACTTCATCTTCTCTGAGTCTACGCAATACGCTGTTTACGAGTTGTAAGTATGTCATTACAATGAAACCTTCTGTGAGTCTAGCCACTGCTGTAGCATTTCTTCTTGAGTTAATTGTCGTGGTGGTAAGTTAATCTGTAAACCACTATCGTTTGTCAGCATACGAGGCTGTGTAAACTGTTCTAAAGGCCGCTGCTGCTCATACTGGTAGGGCATAAGCTCTGGTGTAGGAAGCAGGCTAAAGGGCACTAGCTCTTGTGTAGAGCCTACTTGTGTTTCTAGCTTCAGCATGTCACCAAAGAGAGAGTCTGTGGTGCGTGTGGCGTTACCAGCTCCTACGCCTGTGCCTATGCCGCTGCCTGATCCTCTTCCAGAACCGTTACCGTTACCATCTCCGTCACCAGTGCCATCTCCAGTACCGTCTCCAGTGCCTTCCCCTGTACCAGTGCCATCTCCAGTGCCAGTGCCATCTCCTGTACCAGTACCGTCTCCTGTAGTACCAGCAGTACCTGTAGTGCCTGTAGTGCCTGTAGTTCCAGCAGTATCTGTAGTTCCTGTAGTGCCGTCTACAGGTGTAGTATCAGACGGGATTCCTGAAGTAGTGTCAGTAGCGGGAGTTGTTCCTGTTGGTGTAGTAGTGGTTGTAGTAGTTGTGGTTGTACCAGTATCTACTGTAGTGTCTGTAGGCAAGCCTATAGTATCATCATCCGCTGTTTCTGCAAAAATATCTAAGGAGTATAACGGATCAGTACCTTCTTCCTCCTCTCCTGTTTCTGTAGCTTCGGCAGCCTCTTCAGTAGAAGTTGTTTCTGTTGTTGCTGGGCCGTAAACATCATCAGCAGGTACATTCCTTCGTAGTTCGTCTACAAAGATACCACCCATGCGTATGTAATCTTCTAACATACCTTCGCGAACATCAGCGTCTGTCTCTGCTAAAACTGCTTCATACACTTGTCTAAATATTGGGTTTTGTTCTGGAGTGCCTTCGCCTTCCGCAGATACTCCTGCTCCTGCTGAGCCTGAAGCTGCACCACCACCTCCTGCTCCGCCGCCTGCTTCGGATTCGTCTTCAGTAGGTAGCTTTACGTCTACTTCAGGAGGATCAGCAGTAATAACTACTTCTTCAAACTCTGGGTCTACTTCTTCCTCTACTCTAGTAGTCTCTGGTTCACGGCCTGTAACATCTACTTCTTTTCCGTCACCATCAGTAACAGTAACTTCAGTCTGTCTTTTAGCTTCAGCTTCAGCGGCTAACCTGTCTGCTTCAGCTTGCTCTGCTGCTACACGTTCTGCCTCTCTGCGTTTAGCCTCTGCTGCCGCTGCTGCTTGTCTTTCTGCTTCAGCTTGTGCAGCTCTCTCAGCAGCTATTCTTTGTTCTTCAGCTATTCTAGCAGCCTCTGCTTGCTCGTCAGCTATCTGCTGTTGACGTTGGCGTTCTGCTTCAGCTTCTTTAGCAAGCCTCTCTTGTTCCAGTGCCGCTGCTGCGTCAGCTTCTTCTTGTGCTGCTCTTTCTGCTGCTATACGATCTCTCTCAGCTTGCTCTGCTGCTGCCTGTGCTGCTGCTCTAGCGGCCTCTGCTGCTGCTTGCTCTTCTGCTCTACGTCTAGCTTCTTCTTCTTGAGCAAGTCTAGCAGCTTCTATTGCAGCTAGTTGAGCTTGTCTTTGTGAGTCTTCTTCTACTTGCTCCTCAGCTACGCCTACAGAACCTGCCCCAATAGAAACTATATCACCTACTTCAGCCATCTCTGCTAATGTTCTAGGAGCTGTAGTACCAGTAATGGGGGAACCGCTTGATGCTGTAAAACCGCCTGAACCAGGCTGTCCTGCTATGTTGACACCAGACAATGCTACGTTTATAAAGTCACTAGCGTCAGCATCTCCTGATATAATATTAGTAGCTGATATAAAGCCTTCAGAAAGACCACCAGTAGCTACGCCAAGAGCAGCTCTTAGATAGGGGTTGATACCTGCAAAGACACTCTCAGAAGGCGTGTAAACAGTAGAGTAAGTACCCGCTGGGCCATAAGACTGATAAGACCCTGATGCGCTATAGTCATCACCCAGTGTCTGTGCTAAAGCGTTCTCACCTACGCCTGTTGTGAAGTACAGAGTTTGTCCATCTACTTCTATAGAGGGCGGTATGTCGTTCTCTTTAAGATACTCAGCTATTCTATCAGCAGCAGCTTGACCAGCTACAGAGCTAGGGCCACTAAAACCTGCTCTAGCAAAGTCACCTGGATCGTAGTTGTTGTAGTTATAAACAGAAGCAGTCTGTGCTTGTTGCTGTTGTACTTCCTCTAACAAAGCATTGTAGTGCGACAGTGCTTCGTCAGGAGTTTCATAAGTAGGAGCAGAGCCATAGTCTTGAGAGCTTATTGTCTGAGTATAAACAGTAGGAGTGTAACCCAGCTCTTCTGCCTCTTGTTCAGGTTCTACAGCTTCTGGCTCAAACGCAGCTAAGGCATTAGAAAGCTCAGTATCTGCTGCAAAGTCTGAGAACACAGGAGGCTGCGCTCTAGGCATGTCAAAGCCTGCTGGCTGTGTAGTAGCAGCAACGGGACGCTTTTCCTCTCTAACAGGAACGCGAGTACGACCAGTTTTTACTTTAACGCCTCTTGCCATTATCGTTCTCTTTGTACGTTCTTAGTCTTTTCTACTGTGCGCATAGCGCCTAGTCCTAACATACCCATTAACACACTAGTAAGCAGTGAGCTGTCAACAGGAGGAACAGTAAACCATATACCCAGAATAGGGGCTAAGATAGTAGAATATAGAAGAGCTAGTCCACATATCCATCCTATAGCAGGTCGCCAACCCGCTACAAACAAACTCTTATGTGCTGCTTCAGTCTTGTTGACTTCTAATTGACCTTTAGCTAATTCCTGTGCATGTTTCTCTGCCATAGTCGCTAACTCAAACGCTATAGCATTTTTCTTGTCTTTATCCTCTATGACTTTATCTAAGAGGCTAGTAACAGGTGCTATCAAGGAACTCAATATAGACATATATTATACACTATTTTTAGTTATTTGTCAAGTGGTTTGTTCTTGCCCAGGATACCCTGCACAGTATCTGACTCGTATATCCTAATACCTAGCCACACAATAGTCAGCAAAGACGCTGTAGGTGGTAACCAAGCCGCTAGTGACATCACCGCTGTAGATGCAGCAGCAACGTCTAGCATGTCTTTAGTAGACTCGTCCATCATCATGATAACGTCCTTGTTTACTGTTTAGCTTTGTTGTTTAAGAAAGCAAACTGCTCTAGGACTTTGTAAGCCTTAGCAACAAACTCGTCATCCTTCGGAGTCTCTGTGTAGTTACACACAATACTGGCTATAGTGACCAGTGAAGTAGCAAGTACATACAAGTCTAATAAGTAGGCCATTACCAAGGCACTCCAGCAGTAATCGCAGGAGCTTTACTGTCTGCAATCTGTGCAGCGATAGAGTCTTCCAGAGCTGTTACTGCTTCTTCGCCCATGCTGTCCTTCACCCAGCCAATAGCCTGAGCTTCTGTGATGTCTGCATAGGCTGTGTAGCCGTCAGCAGAG
>Ga0228653_1000129_pt1 | contig 24545 bp, 33 predicted proteins | sample 65DmetaG_FD_182745 | JGI IMG/M metagenome (GOLD analysis project Ga0228653, IMG submission 182745) | Seawater microbial communities from Monterey Bay, California, United States - 65D | ecosystem: Environmental > Aquatic > Marine > Coastal | place: USA: California | collected 2016-11-02
ACTGCAGATAGTTGCGGATATCCCACACCAGTTTGAATCCTAGTAGTGCAAACAGACCCGGGACCAATGCCCACTTTAACAATATCAGCTCCTGCAAGGATAAGTTCCTCCGTCATTTCTCTAGTTACTACGTTACCAGCAATGATTACCAAGTCTGGAAACTCTGTACGTACTTTGCGAACGTGTGCTGCAAAATGATCGCTGTAACCATTAGCAATATCTATACATACATATTTAAGTTTATGTTCAACTTCTTTCTTTACTTGCAATAGTTTGTTGTAATCACTATCACCTGTGCCAATACTCATGGCTACATTTTCGGTGCGTTCTATAGAATCGCCATCTAAGTCTGCACCATTGAAGTACTCAATTAAATATTCTGCACTGTATGTCTTAACCAAACAAGTAAACATTTCGCCTTCAGCAAGTTTGTCCGCCATGCGCATTGTACCAACACCGTCCATATTACTTGCCATTATTGGAATACCTTCGTAGTGATATTCATCAGGTAATGGTGTTGCAATGTCGTGATCGTAATGCCTAAATTGGAACTTACGATTAAGTTTAACTTGACTACGACTTTTAAGTGTACTACGCTTAGGACGGATCAACACATCCTTGTAGTCTAATTTAATATCTTCTTCAATTCTCATTTATTCTCCTATACAGTTCATCAGCCCACAGGCTGTAACCGTTAGCGTTTGGATGACCATCCTTACTAAAGTACTTTAAGTTTACACGATCTTTTGCTGTTTGTCTACCATATTTTTTATGTACATAACTTAAAGATTCATCTACTTCTCCGCACCGATTTCTGTCACCATCTAAAAAACTGCGCATAGTTGTGTTAGTAATTATTTTATCTTTGTTTAACAACGAATAAACAGTTTCACTGTTGTCAAAATTATATGTGCCGTCAATACGTTTAAGATCATCAAAGCTAACAAATGCCAAACAGTCTATGTTGTTATTCATACAATAGGTTTGCCAACTATGTAGCATTACCATTGATTGATACTGAACTGCTTCGTCACTATAATACTTTAGCATAAAGTTTGAATCAAACTTGTCATTGCTTATAGTTTGAAACTTACTATTGATTAGTCGACTAAAGGCTGTTAGGCCCCATACTGCTATGCTGTCTTTATGAATTGGCTGTTTTAAAAAACTAAGATACTGTAACCAATTACTATCACCTTGTCCGCCAAGGTTAGTATATTCGCATCCTAGTTTATCTGCTAATCTGCCTACCCATCCGCCTAAACGAAATTCATCGTCAGTGCCTTCAGTCCAACTACATCCTAATGCATAAAGGTGTGTTACCACTGATCCTGAGCTTTTGCACGTAGTCTCTTATAACGTCGAATAGCGGCTTCTTTTTCCTTGCGGCGCTTTGTACCTCTTGATTCATAGTACTCACGTTTACGCAATTCTTGTAGTAGTCCGTCATCAGATACTTTCTTTTTAAATTTGCGTAATGCCTTTGTAAAGTCGCCGTTGTGTACTACAACATGCAATCCTCTAAGTTCTTCGTCACGTTTCTTTTTGTTAAATTTCATCTAATCCTCGTTTGATGTAGTGTTCTAAATATTGCAAGTCGTATATACGATTCGCACTAAGTTTATTATACGGGGTGATCCCGTCATTTGTCAAGTAAAAAGTGTTAGGTTGCGAAATAATCCAACCTGCTATATTTTTTGTTACAGGTGTACAAAAATCAAGATCGATAATTATCATGTTAACTTTTTTAACATGGTCGATCATCCAATCTATTTCTAAATCATCTTGGTGATCATACAAATAGATATTCACAGGAGCGCTGGTATGCGATAATAAATCGCTTACTGCATCTCTAATTTCTTGTTGTGGATATACTAACATAATGCTATAAACATCGTTATTAATACTATCGGGGGGAGTTATTAAAGTAATATCACTCATTGCGTTTTTGTAGTTTACTCCAAAGGCTTGATTCGTCTTGTTCATTGTTTTGAACATAAGGCTCCTGATGCCATGGCAAATCTTCATCCTTACCTTTTATATATCTGTCTTTATAGTACTTGATATTCTGTTCTGGATGGTCTGTTTTCCATGCTTTCTTTGCTGCCTTGTAGTCTTCATCGCCCTCGAGTGTTTCTACAAAATTACTACGTTTTAATTGTTCTCTATCCAGCCCTTCGGCAGGCATTCCTCTTTGTTGTCCGGCTCCAGCTGTGTTACGCAACTCGGTAGTGGAGTTGGATTCTTCTCCGGTGTCTTCTGTGTTTCTATTGATAAAGGTTTCTCCATCTCCGGTTTTATCTGAACTAGTGTGGTGTGCATATTTAACATGCTTATTATCATCGACTGAATTGTCATTTTTATTCTCCTTGCTAGTGCGGCGCATTTCAAATGTTGCCTGACTAGCTATCAGCAATAAGACTGCAAGTGGATCAAATACAAATATGATTGTAATAATAACCCAACGAACAGCTTCTTCTAATATATCTTGATCAGTTTCTCCGTATATAAATTCTGCAAGATATTTTATCGGTCCTACTTCTGCTTCTAATTTTCTGTATTCTGCTTGTAGAGTATACTTGTCTTCAGTTAAACTGTCAATAGTATTATTTGCTTCTACAATCTTGTTTTCCTGTGTATCTATAACAGCTTCGATATCTGCATCTTTTCCTATAGTGATAGTATCACGTAATCTTTGGATAAGAGTATTACTTGCGGCAATTTGTGCGTCTGCACTTGCTCTAAGGTCTTTAATTGCTTGTCTTGCTGTGTTGATACGAGGATCATCTGCTTGTCTTAAGGCAGTAATTGCGTCTTGTGCAGTTTGCCTTGCTTTTCTGTTTGCAGGAATGTCTATGTCTAAGACTGTGTCTATCTTTGTCTGTATATTTGCTCGCATTAATTTTGCTTCGTCAACAGCGCCACTTCGGATACTGTCAACTGCATTTAACAAAGATTGTTTACGTTGTAAAACATTGTCGGTCTGTGTGCCACGCAGATCTTTTACTAGATCTGTTAGTCGTGTTCTTTCGGCATCTAAGGTGCCTTGTGCCTGTGTTCTTAATTGTACTGCTTGTGTTTGTAATGTGCTTATACGTGATTGCTGTGCGTCTACCCATTTGGCAAGAGCAGTTCTTGTGTTGCTACCAAACAAACCGTCACTGGTAACACCTATAACAGCCTGTCCTTCTTGTATCTTAGCACGTTCAGTACTTTGTAATTTATTAGTTGTAACTACAATTGCATTTTCTATGTCTGCAATTTGTTGTTGCAATGCTTCAATCGCACTGTTGTCAATGCTTACTTCGCTTATGCGTTGTTCATATTCATTTGCTTGTGTGTTGATGCGTTCTAAGTCTGCATCTAGTTGTGCAATCTGATCACTGTATGGTTGTACTTGCGCTTCAATACTTGCTACACTTGTACCAGCAAGTTCGGTTCTGTAGCTTTCTACTACACTATTTAAACGCTGTAAATCAGCATCCAAACTAACTAGCTCTTCTTCATACACATTCACTTGATCTTCAAGTGCTTGTAATTGTGTTTGAATTATTGTATTCTGTTCATCAATAGCAGGCTGTATACGTTCGTAGGCTGTATCAATTCTGCCTTGCTCTTTATCAATTTGATCTTGTACTGCATTATTACCAGCGCCTACACTTGCTTCTGCTTCTACAATACGTTCTCTTGCACGAACAATAACTGCATCTTGTCGAACAAGCTCTTGTTCAATGCGTTCAATTTGTGCAATGCCTTCGTTGGCTGCACTAGTTTGTTCAATATGTGCTTTACTTAGAAAGCCAAAAATACCCATGCTTGTAATAAACATCAATACAACCACAGCAATAGCTAGATAGTATTTTAGCCACCAACGTGCTTTGTGCCAATACTTGTGCAACCACACTGCTGTAACTAACTTGCCTATTTCTAAAGCACCGCCCATAATAACAATGGGTAGGGCAGCGGCGGCAAAAATTGCCACTAGTCCGCTGACCGAATAATATATTGCAACGGCACTAATACATAGTGCAGTTATTAAAACTAGTAAACCTAAAATCATCGTGTAGTATTTAGCCTATTCCCACCTATAGAATATATGCGCACCTATTCTTCCGACTAGTTGTAGTGTCTTAGCCCAACGTGGATTAACATATGTAGCGTGATAATGCGTAGAGCCTTCCGTAATGCCGCGATATTTGTTTTCTTCAACCATATTCCAAGCAATACTTTGTGCTTCTACCCAACGATCTTCGTCTTGTGGCCTGTCATGTTTTCCGTCACAGTACCAACTGAATTGACACTTGTTACGTAGCATATTTCCGTTAGCATCTTGTAATCCTTGCTTGACTACACCACAAACTGTATCTGGATAACGTGTATCATTTACACGATTCAGCACTACGTCTGCTACTGCTGCCTTGTCTGCTAGGTTGCTTCCTCTTGCTTCATAGTATACATTCAGTGCCATACACTGCACTTGTGGAAATAGTTTTTCCAATTCAAAGTTTTGAGCCGATGCTGGACCGGTCACGAAAAGTAGCATTACTGCTGTAATAAAATGTTTCATATTTCTACCTCAATGATTGTTTTGTTATCTACGCATACTTGAGATGTCTTTTGCATCTTCTTTTCTGTCTGCGAATACTGGTACCATATTACTCTTATGCATTGTTGCAATACCAAGCAACTGACGTTCGCCTGAATATACCATAGACTCCTTTGCTGGACCATGTCCTGCAATCTTGTTGCCTAGTGGTACTGTGTCACGTGTTTTGTAATCTGGTATTTCGTTGGTGTGTTGTGCTGTACTTTTGCCTACACCCATCTTTACAAGCCACTGCTCGTGTTCAGCTTGTGCTTTTTGTAGCTTCTTACTCTTGCTTTGTTTCTGTTTACGATTGTAACGAGTGGTGGTCATATAAGGACCAACTAGTGACATTGTCATAAAAAAACTCCTGCTAATGTTTCTACTCTAAGTAATATAGCAGGAGTTTAGTTGAATGTCAACCTTTATTTTGCCATTTTAGCAACTGCGGCATCATAGTCTTCACGACTTACTACACCTTCGGTTAGTAGACGTTCACGGTTTGCCATATGTGCAGCCTGTGTGTCGTCTTTTGATCCGCCAAAGTAAGGAACACAATGTCCTTCTATTTCCATAATCTCTGTAACTTTTTTCATTTCGCCGTTGTATTCTACTTTGAAATCTCCTAAGATACGTCCAAACTTGCCTTTCATATCTTCGCCTTTGCGGTCTTCCGTAGTGATAAGTTTACCGCCGTGCTTCATAAGTTCTTTCAAACGTGCTTTAGCCGCTTCGCCGAACAAGTCTTCTACTTTGTCTCTTGTGCGTGACTCAGGCGTATCAATGCCCATAATTCTTACACGCTCGTCTGTTAGTGTTACACCAAAACCTAGATCAATGTCTACGTCTACTGTGTCGCCGTCTACTACTTTAATGACTTTTACGTCATACTCATTATGTTGCATTGTGTTTCCCTCTTAACTTAGTTTCTTTTTAATCCACATGTAGATTGCATACACTACTAATAAGTATGCTGTGGCTACTGTAACGTCTACAATATGTTCTCGCATGTGATAGATAAATTCTATACCTGCTTGTACATCGCCCTGACTTCCTGAGTTTTCAGTAATGTTTATTGTCTTACCTTCAAATCCATCAAATGCCCCATCTTCAATAATAATATCACATTCGATACAGTCTTCTTCGCTAGTAGGAAATTCTACTGTTTGATTTATGTCTGCCATTGCCCTGCCCTGTTATGTACTATGTTTATTTAGTCATAAAAAAAGGCCGCATAAAGCGACCTTTTAGTTGTTATGTGTTTAACTTAGAAGTTGAACGATAAACCTGCTGATGGTGTAAAGTCTTCTGCATCTGTGTCATAGTCAACACCAGCAGTAAATTCTGCACCTGCATAGTCCATTGTGTACTCACCACCAATGTGCTGTAGTGTGTTTGCATCTGTACCGTTTACGTATGCTGTTAGTGAGTTTACTGCAAATGTGCCTTCATATGCAAATACTTCTGCATCTGTGTCATATGTTAATGCACTACCTGCTGTTGCTACACCTAAGTCTACGCCAGATACTGCACCACCGAACACTGTGTTTTCACTGTCCATGTTGTAGTCCATTGCACCTGTAATAGCAAAACGATCCATATCAATTGTGTATGAACCTTGAATGTTGCTTACATCAGTTACATCTGTTGTCCAGTCTGTTAAGCCTAGTGCTACACTTGCACCAGCTACTGATACTGCTAATGATTCTGTCATTGCTGGTGTTGCCAATGTTCCGTCAGCTGCTGCATTTGCATCTGTTTCTGGCATTAAGTTGTTGTCGTCACCAAACGCTAAGCCTACGCCTGCTACTGTAGTTCCTACAGTCCATGTGTCTAGTGTTAGAGCACTACCGTCTGTTGCACTAAAGTCTAGATCTACTGTTGCCAATGAACCTGCATCGATGTCTAGTTCGATACCCATTGTGCCACCGTAGTTGTCACCAGCTGTTTCAGCAAAGTCTAAGTTTACTGCACCTGAGATAACTGGGCCTGTTGGAGCCGCTGTTGTTGTGTCTTCCGCTGAAGCCGCACTTGCAAATGCCGCTACTGCTAAAATGGTAAATACGTTACGCATAATAATTTCCTTCTTGTTTTGTTATGTGTTCATAAAGTAAAGGGCAAGTTCGACGCTTGCCCTTTCACTGTTTTATTTATAACATACTTTAGTAAAAGTGCAACCGTTTAGGTGAATCTTTACTGAAAGTGTGTTCTCTTTGCAACAGTTATCCGCCGCCTTGAAATGTACCGTCATTGGCTCTATACCAATTCTTTTGGTTGTGTATTCTACCCAACAGTTCTTGTATCTCTGTCATTTCATCATGCAGTTGTGTTGATACATCACCTTGTGCAATAGCCATACCTCTACGACCTGCTTTTGCTCTTAGTGCTGATTCAATAACTTCAATGTCACGAATCGATAATTCAAACTGTTTGTTAGGTTTCATATCACCAAACTCCTAATGTTCTTCCGTTGCCTGCTATAATAGCACAACATGTTAGTATATGCAAGACAATCCAAAACGTTCTAAACGCTAGTGCTCGTCTTACATCTTTTTGTCGAATGGGCAAGAACTCTGGTTTGTCATCGTCACTAAGTCCGATTGGCATTCCAACTGTCCTTGCCCACATTTTTAAAAAGCGTCTTTGTCCGCTCAAGTTCTGTTTCCTCGCAGAGCAAAGTACATGCCACCTACCCAAAGTAGTACATGCAGATTGTCATACCATAAGACGTCCCAGAAACTTTCGGGTTCGCCTGTCCATATAACACCTGTCATAATACTGGCAATAGTAATACCACTGAAACGTGTAATAACATCGCCAAACTCTTTTGTGCGTTTGATATAGTCTGCCATGCCGCCGACCAACAATCCTGCGGCAGCACCAAGCTCTCCAAGTACAACAAACGTCCAAACTAATAGTGTAAGTTCTACTGGTGAGTCTTCAATGTTGATTGGCCACTTGTTCATTCCTTGCTGAAAGAATACAACAATAAGCGGAATACGAAGCAGCCAATGAGTCATACAAAACTCTGGTATTCTGTGTACTAAAGTTTTAATCATTACAGATCAGCCAGCAACTCCTTGAATTTCTTTTTTGACTTGCCTTTTACTTTTGTTTTGGAAATATCATTATCTCCGTCACCTACAACTACAATAGCAATCATACCCATTGTTTTGTGTGGAGTACACTGATACAAATACACACCTGGTGTGTCAAATGTAATCGCAACTTCTTTTGATAGTTTTGATTTACGTGGTGCGTCCCATCCGTCCGGACCTGCAATAAATTCTACATTGTGTCCTTTTGATGTTGGTACCCATGTGATTGTATCGCCTACTTCAATACGTGCGATATCTTCACTATATACCATCTTAGCGCCATCTTCACGCTTGTTTAGCATATCGATCGTCATATCCTCTGCGAGTGCCGGAGTGGCAAGGGCGAGGATAATACTTACTGAACTTAATAATTTTCTCATTTCTTATCCTTTACATTGAGATTGGACGGATTGTATTGTTCGCCATTATAGCCAGGGTAGGTGTCGTCCTCTACCCCAAAGTTACATGATGCCACAATAAACAAAAATGCTATTGATGCATATGTAGTTCGCTTGCTCCATGTTATGAAGCCTTCGAATGTCTTTTCTGCTTCTATTTGAGCGGCTGCTCTTACTTCATTGTCTGTCATTCTAAACCTATACACGGAATAAGAATAGATTGCTTACAATTTTCTGGGTAAGCAATAGCTGAGCCAAGTATAGGTAGACCAACCATACCAATAATGATAATCAAGAATGCCCAACCTAGGCCTTTTGTAGTGCAATATTGTGTTTGCTCACTCATGCTCGCCACCATTTGCTCGGCCGTTGTACTTACGTCCTGATTTCAAAATGTTGTTAAGTGACTCTGGATTATTTTCTGCTTGACGGAATGTTACAACTGTAATTGTAATACCACTAATCAAAAGCAAGTGAAAGGCTGCGCTTAGGCCAAAAGCCACGTAACTTCCTACCATTAGGGCAAAGATGCCACTCCAGATAAAAAACAGACACTGGAAGATCATGTGTCCTACCATAGGGTCTAAATTACGTAGTGGTGACTTTTCTACTGTCATTACACTGTCCCACATTTCACGTGGAATGTTTGCAATTTCAGTTAGTGTGGTTGCCCAACCAATGGGTTTTGGATTCTTCATAGTTTTCTCCTGTGTGTCTTTTGGTGTGTACTATATATAGCATAAAAAAATACAGAAGTCAACCGTGCAAGGTGTGTTAAATTGTAGCAGGCATAGTAAATAATGCATGTACACCATCATCGGTTGGCCTACGTGCAAATACGCACCACTTGATTACATCTTGATTAGGATAATGTTCGTCACAATACTCTCGAAAACTTGTTCCTGTTGTGTACACATCATCTGCAATTAATACAGGATCTGTTGGATCTCCGCTTGCATATTTGTTTAGTGCTTCGCCTAGTGCCATACCGCCTCTTGGGATACCTTCGGCTTTGTAGAAAGGACGTTTTTGGTAATCCATTATCATACGTGCAAGTCCTTCCCACCACTCTGGGCGTATAGCATCGCACTCAATCTTCCATGCTAGTTTTAGTCCTGCATGACTTGTAAAGTCGCCAACTTCAAATAAATCTGCGCCTGTTCTAAATACCATTAGTTCTCTTTCCAATTCTTCAATATAATCTGCTGCTTGCCAAGCAAAATGTTCTGTGCATCTTGTCTTCCATTCTTCGCCTGCTTGATTTTTTAATCTTACAACCCATTCACTTTTTTGTTGTCTTGGTATAATATCTGTATATACCTTATCAACTACATCGTGTTCGTTTTCTTCTAATTCGAATCCGTGTGTATTATGCGTCATTATTAGCACCTGTTATCATTTTAATATTCTGTGACAACTTTGCGTTGAACTCTGCATCTGTTTGCGAATGTGCTAGTCCTTCACTTAATGCTCTGCTAAAACTTGCTGTGATGTCATTATTCATTGATAGCCTACGGCATGCTTCTTGTGTAGCATATCCGCCACTAAGGAATACAACCTTTTCTACGTTGTGTTTAACTGTCAAGTTATGATACAAGTTAGGTGTTTCAGGAGGTGTTAGTTTAAGAATAACGGAAAAGTCTTTGCCTTGTAAATATATTTCTAACAATCGATACAGCTCATCTTCAATTGCGGCTTTGTCAGGATGATCAATCGGCACTTCGGGTTCGACAATTGGTACAAGACCGTACTCACTAATTGTGTGTGCTAGTTCAAACTGCTGTTTAAGAACTGCACCTATCATGCTTTCACTTTTAATAATGCTACGCATCTTAGTGCCGTAGATTCGAGGACCAATGCCGTTTGTAGCCCATTCGCACATAGCACGTACATCAAATTCTTTGAGCATACCGTTGTCTTCGCATCCGCTATCAACTTTTAGAAACGTGTCAATACCTTTTTCATCAAGCACATTAACCATGCCGCGGGTGACTGTGTCTTGGTAGAGGATTGCTCCCCAGATGTTTGAGTCGTTGAAGTCAGGACTGTTGACCATTCTAAGACGCATAGCATGAACTTTCTCCATCTTGTTTTCTTCTGTGTATTCTTGTCCGTAGCGTTCTAGTACGCCACCTGTTGAACCACCACTGTGATCCATTGCTGCAATAAATCTATGATCACTCATATGTTTCGCCTGTTTCACGGAAGAAGTTTTCACTCCAAAATGCTTTGTCGTCAATCCATACATCGTAGTTTTCTTTTTTGCCTACGCTGAGTTCATGATACTTTGCACCCCAACCCTCTAATTGGTTCTTGGTTAGGTCGTAATAGTCAACGCCACTAACACACCCGCGAGCAGTCATATACTTAATTGTATGTCCTGCATCGTACAATGCATTTACTCGTGCAATGCGTTCTGGCATTGGAATATGATTTGCATAATCCTTCTTGCCGCCGCTGTCTGGAATAATTACTTCCTTGCAGATCGTACCGTCGATATCAATTACATATTTCATTAAACGTCCTTTATATTAGAGTGGCACTTCTGTTGCTAGGCAGTACCCGCCCCCACATACCCTTAGGCTGCTAATGCCATTTCTGGCGCATAATTGTTATTTGCAATTATAAAGTTTGACCAATAACGCAGTCATCCGGTTAACTCCACTTCACTTTCACACCTGTCGATCCTAGTTCTGCCCCATCATAAACATACGACTTGCGGCTTTCGGCCCTTGTCCTATGCACAGGAAAGTAGGTGCATCTACTCTCATATGTTTATGGTGGAGCAGCGCGGTACTGCCCCGCGGTCCAGTATGTGTCTACGTTGCTTCAACGTCAACATATTATTTATAACATAGTTTTGTAAGCATGTCAACCACGAAGATATAAATATTAGCATGAAACCATTTAGTATAGGCGATGCTGCTTTTAATATCAGTATGACATGCAATCTTACATGTGAAGGCTGCGAAAGTTTTAACAACTACAATTTTAAAGGGCAAGTAAAATTTGCAGACTATGCCGATTACTATAAAGAATGGAGTAAAAAACTTAATATCGAAACTGTAACTATTCACGGAGGCGAACCATTTACAAATCCAGACATATTAAATTGGGTTACGAATTTAAAAAGGTTATGGCCAACTGCTGATGAGTATTATGTAGCAACCAACGGCACTATATTACGTAACAAGATTACAGTTGCAAGACAAATTATAGATCAAGGATACTTTATAAATGTAACTGTTCACGATCCTGCAATGTATGAAGACATACGTAATCAACTAGAAGAAGTATTAGAACCATACGACTATCTAATACGTAAAATGGATCTTGGTTACGAGTATTATGATAAGCATACTGAACAGATATACGGATTGATAGAATATAATTATCACTTTAAAAAAAGTGCTATCGATTATATAAAAGACAAAACATGGTACATGCATCGTAGCGATCCTGTTCAAGCCTATAAAACTTGCTTAGAAGATCTTAGTCCTTGTAACTTCTTTCATAAAGGAATGTTATACCAATGTCAATTAACAGCATTGCGTGATGATTTATTTTTGCAGTTTAGTATAGAACCTGATGCAGTTGACTTACTAAAAAAGTACAATCACGGGGATCCATTTTATCCTATGAATAAACTACGCAAGTTTTTTAGAACTCATAACTTACCAATTCCACAGTGTACTCTATGTCCTGGTTGCCCTGACACACATCCTATATTTCCAATGGCTAAAAAGAAAATTAAGTTTTAATTACCACTTAGTGGCACGTACTTTAGAAATGTGTCTTTGTGATTTTATTGCATTCATACAACTTAGTATGCGTCTTGATTTTTGATGGGGTCTATGATAACCATTTTTACTCTGCCAATGTTTATCTTGTTCCATTTCTTTAGCTAATTCTTTAGCCAATAATTGTTCAATATACAACAAATCTTCGTCGCCTAGATTGTTAAGCTCTTTTGACACCATTGTGGAATCTCCTATTATATGCTTGTTCAAAACCTTCTTCATAATCACATAACGGAGCCCCATTGCAACCGTCGACCCATAGTCTTTTAAAGTAGCTATCTGCTGATTGAAATGCTGTAGCATCACTCTCTGGAATATGGCCTTTTACCATCCAAAACAACCGATATGCTTCTTTATGTTCTTCCATAAAGATATTTATACTAAGCCACGCTTGTTGGCGCTAACAAAGATTTACGATCCTTCAGGAAAGAACCAATAGAGCAAACCTCCACCTGAATCAATTTCTTTTTCAAGCTCTTCAGTTCGCATATAGTTAATAGTTTGCCCATGTACTTGTATTGCCCACATATCGCCTGGGTCGTAAAAAGCAACGCCTTGCATTGCATTTCTTTTAAACGTAATAGCACGATAGGTTAACTCGTCATCTGCCTCCTGGTGTGGCGGGATGCCATAGTTACTCATAATGTATTTTTTTAAATCAGCTAGTGTGTTCATTTTATCAATTCCTCTACTGTTATTTATTACATATCACGTTTCTTGTCTTGAATTTCTTTACGACGATCTGATATTAAATCTTTCATTTCAGTCAAGGCTTGCCTAGCACGAACAGCAGAGGCTTTTACTCCGCTTTCAAACTTTTCACTTTCTTTGATATAGATATCAACAGCCAGCATAAGCTCTTCGTGTAGACTTTTCTTTTCCATTACTTGCCTGTATATGCATTGCTAAGATTAACCTTTAGGTCCAACAAGCTGTCTTGGTTTGCTTGATACCTAATACCAATACCGCCTTTGTTGCGCCAACGATCAATGTTGCTAGGTTTGTCATCAACTAAAATATTTGGTTCTCCTGTAATTTTATCAACTGCATATGCTTCTTTAGCCCCAGTAAAAATAAGATTATGTATTTGCGGCATGAATCCGTATCTAGTTAGCCATACACGTTTATGATACGAACTGTTGTCTTTGTCTCCACGTAACGGACTTGAACAAATGCCATACTCGTCACCTGCAAGTTCTCTACAGTGATCAACTAGTTCTTGACTTGTTGGAAACAGCTCAAGTGTATCAAAAAAGTTTGTGTGTTTAAGTGCCATGATTGAGCTATCGCGATCTGGTAAGTCTTTCCAGTGTGCTATGTTATAAAAACGCTCAATACCACCGAAGAAGTCAGCAATGACTCCGTCCATATCTAAATATAATTTCATGTGTGCCTCTCTATTTGCCTAAATTATGCTTTATTATAACATAGGAGACTGCGTTGTCAACCAGTTTATCACCAAGGTAGTGCAATATTGTATGCGTATACTACTCCGGTTTTGTCTGCTACGTATAGTTTTGTTCCGTATCCATTATACCATATTGAAGCTGGTTTGTTATTTGCTATCATTGGAATGTCTACACTTTCTATTGCTGTGATAGTACCGCCTAAATCCCACGGAGTGCTATTTTCAAACAAATGCAACTTTCGTTGATTAGTTACAAATAATATATATTTTCCGTCGTGACTAACCTCAAAGCCATTTATTTGATAATCGTCGCCAACTGGTATTTCGTGAGTTCCTCCACGTGGTATTACAAACTGCGCACTAGTTCCAGTATCAAGAGTCCATCCGCCTGTTGCATTTTCTACACTAGAGTTAGTTGAAGTCATTTGTCTTAACCAATAGATTTCTGGAGATGAAAAATCACGTAACAATACAAATAATTTATAGTCAATATTATTATTACCGTCTGCATCTTGTCTATAACGAAGATCAATAACATCCGTTGCTGCTCTATTAAATGTTGCATCACCTGCTGGGCCATTATCTTCTACCCACGATGTAATATTTCTTGTAGACGGTGGACCGAGAGGAGCAAAGGGAGACGGAGGTTCGCTTGATATATATGTCAAGTGGTACTCTCTGGATTGTCCAGTGCCTTCGGTTTGAATTGTAACAGCCCTCTTATCTGTAGTACTAGTCATACCATGCATAGGCCAGCTGTTGTGACTGGTGTTTTCTTTATAACCAAAATCTGACAAGCCGCTGGTGCCTAAATTGTCTTGGTTGAAGCTCCATGTTTCTCTTAACAAAGTACCCGTGCCGTATTCTTTGAAAAAACTTAAATATCTAGAAGGAGAATTATAGTTTAAATTATTTTCCATTAATAAAGCATTTGAGTTTAAATAATAAGCTGGTAGGTTTGTCTGCCTAGTTCCGGTCATTATACCTAACGCTTCGTTTGCACCTCTTGCAGGAAGGAAAGTCAATGTACTCATATCATAAGGTGTGCTCAATGCGCCTATATGTAGTGTATTGCCTGTGCTCCACCCTTTGATAAGATAAAAAATAGATCCTGCCGGATCGCCGTTTGGAAGCACACCACCATTTAACTCTTCATTCCATGCCATTCCTACCATTAATCTACTTCCATGGACATCACCTAAATCGTGACTAACTACAGTTTCTGTTGATAGTGTGCTTAAATCAAAACCTGTACTCATAGTTCTTGTTCTAAAATTCCAATCTTGTATGTCATTACAATAAACTACTTTTGTTCCGTCATTGGTGATATAACCGCCAAAGAATTCACTTGAAGTATCTGATTGCGTAGGTGTTGAAGACATAGTAGTCAAATCGTAGCCTGTGCTTAATGTATATTTAAATAGTCCGCCGCCGGTACCATCTGTACCAACTATTAATTCAGTACCGTTACTATTAAATTTTAATAATGTTAATGTGCTGCTAAAAATACTAATTCCATAACCACCAAAAGTAGTTGTCTGTGTGGGTGTAGTGTTAATTGATGTAATATCCCATGCAGTATTAAGAGTGTATTTTTTAATATAGTTTCGTGTTGAACCAAGTTTAGCTGTTATAATAGTTGTACTATCAATATATATTGTATGTGTTCCTATATCAGACTGACTAGCCACGGGTTGTTGTTGTTGTGATTCAAATAGTCCTTGCCGATTTTGTAGCCAGTCAGGATCTGCATCAGTATCGCCTGGAAAAAATCTAAAATTAGATTGATAATACTGTTTGCCGCTGTTGGCAGAGGCAGATGCAAGAAATCCTCTATTGTTTGGCATAACACTAGGATTGTAAATGATCTCTCCAAGGCCGCCAGACCCTACACTCTTTAATCCAGTAGCTTCTAAGCCATGTAGTCGAGGTCCTACACCGATACTTGGATACTCGATAGTAGAAATTTTATATAGTCTTGGATTAACACTTGTATTATTAATAGTAACCGATACTGATGTTGCTAAAACATCAGTACCTGGTGTATTTTGAATGTACGTATATAGTTCTACTCTAAAAGTTTCTGCATCATCATCAAAGCTACTAGCGTCTGCGGTAGGAGTAATTGTAAAAGAAGCAGCATTACTGTTAATAGTTATTACTCCATCTGTGTCATCTAGCTCACTTTGATTACTTGCTTCCCAGTATAGATCGGTTCCATCAGATATATTAGTTGTAGTCACATTGAACGTTAATGCACTTCCTTCATCGATATTGTTAGCTGTTGGAACAATTGCATAAGTGCTATTGTATCCGGTTGAGCCAGATGCTGCCATGAGCATTTTGGTTATAATCATGCCATTGCGTCTCCGGCTTGAAACCCAAACCAAGATGTGCCATTGAATGTAGTAAACACATAAATGTCCAGTTCTCCATTATTTGGCACGTCAGGCTGAACGCCACCAGACCATAATACACTAGACGGCCAAGTAATGCTAAAAGTTGGATTACTTGAGCTCCTATTTAGATATAATGTAAAAGACTCAACTCCAGATGCATATCCTTGAAATACGAAAGTTGTACTGCCGACTAATGTTATAGAAAAATGATTTGCACTACTAGTATCTAGAAGCTTTGTTGATTGCACTGCGCCTTCGCTGCTAAAAAATTCAGTTACATTAGACTTTAAATTAATACTGCCTCCACCGTTTGCAGTAATATCAATATCGCCATTAGTTGTTGAGGTAGTAAGACTATAAGTTTGCATGTCAAGATTACCGCCTAATTGTGGCGATGTATCGTCAACAACATCGCCGCTGCCGCCATCTGTAATTCCATATCCGGCAAGTGTTGTTGGTGTTCCTGTTAGATCAGAAAATGCAACACTTGTAAGATAGTTACTATCGTTTGTCCACTGGCTAATGTTACCACTTTTATTTATTAATGTATCAGTTGAACTTGGTGTAAATATAATGTCACTTGTTAATGCAAAGGTTCCTGGTGTTCCACCTGGTATACTATGAGTATTAATTGTGCCTAAACTTGTAATATCATATGTTTGTGCGTCAAGGTTACCACCTAATTGTGGAGTAATGTCAGCAGCTACACTAGCGATTCCTTTTGTTGTCCAAATATAATCGCCGGTGTTACTGTTTAAAGTTGGATCCCAACCTAAAACGTCACCTGAGCCTGCAGTACTAGTATTTAAATGCGCATCTACACTTGCATCTGCATATCCTCCTCCACCGCCGCCGGAAATATCAGAAAGTAAGGCATAGGTACCTCCGCTACCTGTAGGAAGAGTGTGTCCGTTTAGACTACCAGTAATTGTAACACCATCGTTGCTGGTTGCTAATCGTTCATTATTGTCGTAGTATAATGTACTTGCTGAACTTTTAAACTGAGCAAATTTACTTCCGCCTGAAGATTGGACAATAGTTGTAGAGGATATAATTTTTGTTGTACCAGAGCCGTCGCCAGCTCCTGTATCTTTTATAATACTATCAGTGCCATCATGAAATATTTCAAAATCTGCCGATGCACCTAGTGCTAGTTTGCCATTATCAGCAAAGGTAATACTACTGCCATTTGCAACAGGTGTTGTGATAAATCCTGCATCATTGGTTAGATCGCTATTATTAAGTCCTGATATGCTTGTAATGTAACCGCTATCATTGGTTAACTGGCTTATATTTTCGCCATTTATACTAGTAAGATAGCTGCTCAAGTCAGGTGGTGTATATTGAAATTGTCCATTAGTGTTGTCATAAGATACACTGCCCGATCCACTTGCGGTTGCACTAGCAATAAAACTTAAACTGTTTAATTGTATGTAACCTGGGTTACTAAAATTAACAGTAATGTTACCTTCTATATCACTAGTTGTTGATATAGAAGTTCCGCCTTTGATGCTAAATGTTTCACCTCGAGAAATACTAATGCTAGTAGAATCGTCTGCTGTAATGTTAAAAACATTATCTTCAATACGACTAAACCTATCAATAACTGTAGTTGCAAAATTTGGATCGTCTCCTAATGCTGCTGCTAGTTCATTTAACGTATTTAATGCACCAGGAGCACTATCAATTACATTAGCAATAGCACTATCGATATTTGCTTGATTAACTCCGTCAGTGATACCAAATCCTGCTAAAGTTGTGGGCTTGCTTGTTAAATCGGCAAAAGCCACACTAGTTAAATAACTACTTAGATCGGGCGGAGTGTAATCAAATTCGCCAGTAGTGTTGTCGTAGGATAACGCTGCTGTTCCTACTGCATTTGTTGTTACACTAATCTCTGTTAAATTAATATAGTTAGCATCATTTGTAAATGCACTTACATCCGTAGGAACTCCTGTGAGACTACTGAATGCAAAATCTTGTGTAAAACCATTTGTGATTGTTATACTATCGGTTGCAGAATCTGTTGAGATAGAGATGTTTGTTCCAGCTACTAAAGTGATTGTATCTGTTTTACTATCTGCATCAATATTTGTTTGCCCAGAAACTGCAAAGGTACTAAAAGCATTTTGATTTATCTCGCCGCTTGCTTGAGTAGCTGCAAGTTGATCCCATCCTACACTAGTATACCCTTCAAATAAATTAAGTGTATTATTATATCTTAAAGAACCTAAAGTAGGAGAACTATCACGCTCTGCTGTACTACCAATTGGAATTTGTACAGAACCACTTACACTTGTGCGAGGTGCAATAGCATCAAAATTATCATCCATTTCTGTATAGGTTAACGCCGAACCTTTAGTAGAACGTTTTGTTACAGCCATTATGTTTGTTCTCCGTTATCATTGTAGTATTTACCCACATATGAATTTAGAGAATTTCCAACTACACCAGGATTGTCTTCGATGTAATTAGATGTTGTATACTCAAACAGCTCTATTTCAGCTTCGGTTAGTGCTGTGTTAAACACATAGGTCTGAGCTATCAAACTTGCTTTAATTCCTGGATCGGTTTCTACTGCAATCTGAGCCAGTAAACTAGCATAGTTTGGATTTGCCATTATTCATTTACCAACACAGACGCAACACCGTTGAGAGCCGAGTTTGCTGGAAAACTACCATGTCCTCCTGTAGCATCGCCTGATCTATGAACAAGTTCGCCTTCGCAGTATACGTTTGGACTTGTGCCTACTACTGGATCGCCACATGATGTTGCATCTCCATCTCTAATTACGTTACCTAATCCAGCAAATACGCTGGTTTGTGAGGCAACATATTTTGTTTGGTGGAAAGGATTTGGAGTAGGACTTGCGTGTCCTACATGTTTATATTTGTCAGTAACTAACTGAGGCATTTATACTCCTAGGCCATTTGAATGCCTGTGGTGCTAGTCATATATTGTTTGGCCATTTCTGGTTCTGTTTTGCACACAAACATCACTGTACTCTTATTTATCGGTACTTTTGCATCCTGTGCAATAGTAAATGCAAATGGTGCTAGACCCATTCCTTGCTGTGTTGCCATTAGTGCAAGGGGCTTACTAACTGTAATAGTTTTGTCGTTTTCTTCAACAAAACGTGCAACAACTTCGTCGCCGCTGGTTGTTTTGATTGTAATTGTATCGTTTGTTTTGTATGGTGCTTCGATAATCATTCGTATCCAAATCTTTCTTTTGTTTTTTTAAACTTATTTTGTATGTATTCTAAGTGTTCGTCACTTATTTCTAAATCTGGGTAGTTGTAATGGTTTCCTGGGCCGTCTTTTGCATTAAATTTAGTAGTACTTAATAATGTCTTGAGAAACGGATTCTTACTTTTTGTACCTAGTCTTACTATTTCCATATCATCGGTATATTCATCGCCAATATCGTGTACACAGTGTCGAAAGAAAGCAGAATCATGTGCCAATGGCGATGCTGGATTTCTTTTAAAATCAGCAAGTTTTACATTATCATATTGTTTTACTAAATTCATATGTACATCAAATGTGTATTCAGTTACTAGTTTAGAAGGCAGATGGCGATTATCTACAAAATATTTTGTCCTGTCAAAATTGTGATTCCAATGCCTCCAGTAGTGCCAGTAACCACTAATAAATCTTTCTATTGGATCGCGAACTAAAATATACATTGGCTTTCTGTTTGGAGTGCGCCTCATATATTCTTTTACACTAGTTCTTCCTGCTGCTGGATAAGCCGAATCATGCTCGACCCAAACATAGTCTTTTGACACTGTATGTCGCAACATAGTAGTGCCACACTTGTTAAAGAAAAACAGTACGCCCTTGTCGTTGTACAGGAATGCCATTTATTTTTTACGCTTTTTAGTAATTTTTGTTGCTCGTTTTGCAGCAACTTTCATCTTAGTTTTTGTTGCTCGAGGTTTACGAAGTGCCATTATAAAGTATACCCTGTTCCGTTATATCCAGTATCTTCTAAGTATTTTACAAATTCATCATAGCCGCCAACTGCTTTGCCACCGACTGTAATTTGAGGAAATGTTCTAGCATTTGGAAATACTTCAAAAACTTGTTCTCTAGTAAAGTCTACGTCTAATTGTTTGTAGGTGTACTCGTACTGCCGTGTTTCGCATAGGCTTTTTGCCCTGTTGCAAAACACACAATTCTCTTTACCCCATACCTCAATCATAGACTAAAGCCTTTGAATGTATCTGCTTCAACATCTTGCTTTGTGCCACCTGAAACATAACTTGTAATCTCTGTTTCTTGTGGAGCAACTTGTACATCTGCACCTGAGATCCATTTCTGTGTCCACGGCAGTGGGTTATTCTTTACACTATAAGGCGACTTTAGATTTACGTTAGTCATTCTACGTGTGCAAATCCATTCAATATACTGTCCTAGTAGTTCAGTATTCAAACCAATCATTGAGCCGTCTTTAAACAAATACTTTGCCCATGCTTTCTCTTGATCAACTGCATCTACAAACATCTGAATACATTCAGCTTCTGTTTCTTTTGCAATCTTAGCATAGTCTGGGTCGTCTGTTTTAAGAATCTTTAGTAGCATTTGTGTACTTGCCAAGTGCAAGTTTTCATCACGAGCAATTAGTTTAATAATTTTAGCATTGCCTTCCATTTTCTTTAGTTCAGCGAATGCCCAACTACACGCAAATGATACATAGAAACGCACACCCTCTAAGATGTTTACACTCATTAGTGTAAGCCACAAGTTTTTCTTTAGTTCATATAAATCAACTGTTTTCTTTTTACCATTGACTGTGTGAGTGCCTTCGCCTAACAAGTTGTACCACATGCTTTGCTCAATTAAGTCGTCATAGTACTTTGAGATATCTCCAGCACAATCTACAATCTCTTCAATGTCCATTAGTTCATCAAAGATTTTACTAGGGTTGCTGTATACGTTGCGAATAATGTGTGTATAACTACGTGAGTGAATTGTTTCACTGAATGTCCATGTCTGGATCCAGTTCTCAATCTCTGGCAAGCTCACAATAGGAGCAAATGCTTCTACTGGTGCTCTACCTTGTACACTATCCAACAGGATCTGACGCTTCAAATTACTTGTAAAGATATGACGCTCGTGGTCAGTAAGTGCTTTAAAGTCCTTGCTGTCTTTGGTTACATCAACTTCTTCTGGTCGCCAAAAGAAACCAAGTTGCTTATCAGTTAGCCCGTCAAAGCTCTTATATTTTAGTGTATCGTAGCGTTGGATAGTCGGACCGCCCGACGGATCCAAAAACGCTAGAACCTTTGTGTGATCAGTTTTATTTGTTGTATCAAAAACGCTCATGTGTGTATCCTTTTTTTAAGTTATAGCATATGTTTTCTAGTTTGTCAACTAGATAACGCAGGTTTCGCAATATTCGTCTTCGACGTCAGCTGATTCAAGTTCTGGTAAAGCTTCTGCACCCATCATTTTGTTGATATCTAATTCGCCTTGACCATCGTGTGTGTTAAAATAATACAGTTGCTTACCACCGTATTTATAAAACATAAGCATGTGTTGTAGCATTGTACTCATTGGAATCTTTTCATCATCATAGAACACTGGATTGTAACTTGTGTTTACACTGATGCCTTGGTCGATGTACTTCTGCAACACTGCCATAATTTTTAAGTAACCTTCTGGCGATTGCTGATCCCACAGTAGGTCGTACTTGTTCTTTAGACGCTTGTACTCTGGTACAACCTGTTTAAGAACACCGTGCTTTGATTGCTTCACACTAATCAAACTACGTGGAGGTTCAATGCCGTTGGTTGCATTTGCAATCTGCGCACTTGTTTCACTTGGCATAAGTGCCATTAGTGTTGAGTTACGAATGCCTGTATCTTTTAGCTGTGCTCTAAGTGCATCCCAATCCATACGCTCAACATGCGGCACCAACTCGTCTAAGTCTTTCTTATACGTTTGGTTAGGTGTAATACCGTGTCCGTACTTTGTTTCCATGTTGCCACTTGGTGCGCCAACTTCTGCTGCTAGGTCTGCACTTGCTTTAATCAAATAGTAACTCCATGCTTCTGCATACTCGTCTACCATTGCTAACCCTTCAGCATCGATATTTTGATAATCAAGACCGTTCTTGGCTAACCAATATGCAAAGTTAATAATACCAACGCCTAAAGGACGGCGTTTCTCTGTAGATAACTGTGCTGCTAGGATAGGATAGTTTTGGTAATCTAGTAGTGCATCAAGTCCACGTACTGCTAGTTTTGCTACACGTTCAAAGTCTGCCGGAGTTCTAACATTACCCCAGTTGATTGCACTCAGCGTACACAAACTAATTTCACCATCAGGGTCATCAAAACTCTTTAATGGCTTTGTTGGTAAGTCAATCTCTGCACACAAGTTTGATTGTTTAATAGGTGCAACGTCAGGAAGGAATGCGCCGTGGTCATTAGCATTATCAACATTCTGTAGATAGATACGACCTGTGTTCTTACGCTCTTCCATAAAGCTACCAAATAGTTGTGCGGCGGGAATAGTTTTTTTGCGTAGTCGTGTATTACGTTCAGCTGTTTCATATAGCTCACGGAATTTATCTTGGTCTGCAAAGAACGCATCATACAAGCCCGGTACATCACTAGGCGAGAAAAGAGTTATATCGCCGCCTGTAACAAGTCTTTCATACATTAGTTTGTTAAACTGTACACCATAGTCCATATGACGCACACGATTTTCTTCTGTGCCTTTGTTGTTCTTTAGCACAAGCATTTCTTCTGCTTCTAAATGCCAAATAGGATAATAAATTGTAGCTGCTCCGCCACGCACACCGCCTTGGCTGCATGACTTTGTTGCTGCTTGAAACATCTTGTAGAAAGGGATAATACCTGTATGGTAAGCATCGCCCTTGCGGATTGGAGAACCAATAGCACGGATACTGCCGCCGCCAATTCCAATGCCTGCTTTTTGACTTACATACTTTACAACACTGCTAGTAGTAGCATTAATGCTATCAAGACTATCGTCAGTTTCAATAAGGACACAAGATGAGAATTGACGCTGCGGCGTGCGTACACCTGCCATAACAGGAGTAGGCAAACTAATGTCGTGTAAACTAATAGCATCATAATATTCCTTTACCCATGTTAGTCTAGTTTCTACTGAGTAATCTGCAAACAATGTTGCTGCTATAAGTATGTAACACATCTGCGGTGTTTCAAATATCTCACCAGTTACTCTGTTCTGACAAAGATACTTACCACGGAGTTGTTCCATAGCAACATAAGTTAAGTTTTCATCACGCTCGTGTTTAATAAAATTATTAATTTTATCCCACTCTTCGTCACTGTATTTTGTAATTAATTCAGGATCGTAAAACCCAGCTTCAATGTTGCGTTCAACTAATTCTTTTACATGGCAAGGATCGTAGCCGTCATAGACTTCCTTACGCAATGCATAATTGATAAGTCTACCACCGACATATTGATAGTTAGGAGTCTCTTCACTAATAAGATCTGCTGCTGCTTTGATAAGAGTTTCTTGAATTTCGCTTGTCTTCATACCATTAAAAAATTGTATTTGACTTTTAATTTCTACCTCGCTTGGGCTAACTCCTGTAATGTCGTTACATGCAAAAAATACAACTTTGTGTAACTTTTCTACGTCTAGTGTTTCTTTATCGCCGTTGCGCTTGGTAACTTGAATCATTCTCTCTTTTCCTTCTATCAATGTTTGGTATTTAGTATTCGTTCGGTAACGAATATACTGATTCGACAACTAAATTGTCGGGTAAATTTTCTTTTTTAATGATGCTTCCTCGGTCATATCCAATCACATTATCGTCAACAAAAAACAAGTAATGTGAAGTGGATCTATCTTTGTCTTGTGTAATATGTATCTCTTTGACACTAGTAGAAAAACGTTCAGTTAACCCTAAAGTGTAACCAATTCCTAAAATATATCCAAACTCATCGTACTTGTTTTCTTCAAGTAGTTCCCAAGGAGTTGGCCAGTTCGAAGGAGTGTACGGATCAATACAAAAAGCAGATATTGGCGCAGTATTATATAACTCTACTGTGCTTTTAAAAGGCTGTTCATCTGTTTCTAGATGTTGTCTAAAATCATACCAGGCACGAAGCCGGTCTTCAATATTTTTATCAAACATAACTACGCACGTACACGGTAAGAGTAAGTGAATAGGTCTTCTGTTAATGGCGTTAGGTTTTTGCACTTGACAACAATGCTAGGCGATAACGAACCGTCGATGTCGTCTGTTGTTGCTGAAAACACAAAGTTCGCTAGATAAGTTGTGTCACCTGTAAAATCAGTTGTTTGATTCACTAGCAAGGTAGTGTTGTTGCTATCGTAATGAAATTCCATAGTTCCTGTCTGTCTTAAAAAAATGTTTGCATCTACGCCGTTTACTCGTTGTCCTTCGTAAAGATAGTCTAAGTAAACTACTCCTTCATTATACAACGGTAATTTAAGAATGTCAACCGGATCTGTGCCACCATCTACCTGTGTATTTCCGATAGTGATTGAATGGCGTGTTTTGTTATCAAAATTTACTCTACCTGCAACATCAGCTATGTAGTTGGTTCCAATGTGCGGATCAATTATACTACTATCGCCTGCTGATCTATGTGGTGACAAACGTAGTGTTCTTTGGAAGTGATCGTTTTCAGTCTTGTTGTCCATATCATTTGTAAAACTAATAACAGGTGTAACACATTGGCCTTCGTCGCCACCATCGTTGCCACAGTTTAAGAATGTATTGTTTTGACTGGTGTTGTAGTTTCCATTTTCAAATAGAAGTGTGTCTCTATAAACTAGATCAAATTTACTATCTTGAATAATATTATAACTAGGACCAGTCA
>Ga0228653_1000139_pt1 | contig 23702 bp, 17 predicted proteins | sample 65DmetaG_FD_182745 | JGI IMG/M metagenome (GOLD analysis project Ga0228653, IMG submission 182745) | Seawater microbial communities from Monterey Bay, California, United States - 65D | ecosystem: Environmental > Aquatic > Marine > Coastal | place: USA: California | collected 2016-11-02
CATTTTGAGTAACAATAGTTAATTGATTAGCTACCCCATCCAGACAAACATCAGAGTCTAGAGGTTGAGTAACAATGGTTGGTGTTGGATTAACTATCACTTTTAAAACGTCTACAGGATCACCAATGCAATTATTTAAAATAGGTGTAACTGTGTATACAACGTTTCCAGGTATATTACCGATATTAATTAAAGTTTGACTTGGAATTTCAGCAGTTGAACCACTGGAAATAAATCCTGTAATATCAGTATTATTAGGTACAGTAGTTGAAGTCCACGTATATGTGGTATTGGGATTGCTTGAAGTTAAAGGGACTGCAATAGTACTTTGATTTGAGCAAATTTCTTGGGTGGTTGTTAAATTTGTTATTACTGGTTTTTCCAAGACTTCAAATTCTTGAGTTGTAGAAGTTGTACCACATTCATTTGTAACCTCAAGAGTAATGGTGTAAACCCCTGGAGTATCATATGCGATATTTTCTGGGTTTTCTATCGAAGAAGACGAGGGTGAGCCTCCTGGAAACGACCAGTTGTAGGTTACTCCTGCTAAATTATCTGTACAATTTTCAATTATTGCAGTCGGGTTTATTAGACCGGGTTGGCAGAAATCTTCTATTGGATTAATACTAACCGTTGGAGGTTTTTTTACAGAGATAATTTTCTGAGTTGAGAAACTCCCACAATTAGTTGTTACATTTTGTGTAACCGTATAATTTCCTGGATTATTAAAGAGAAATTGAGGGTTTTCAGAACTAGCATCGGTATCATTAATAAATTCCCAATCACTTATTGAATTACAGTTTATATCTTCAAAGGTAACTGTCCAATTATAAGTTGGATCACTACATAATTCGCTTTCATCAATTGTGTTTTGGGCTGCAACAGTAAGAGGCGTACAACCTTCTTCAGCATCTAAAGTATAAGATGCCGTAATTTCGGGTTCTATACACACTTCTTCTGAGTATGTTTCTGTTCCGCAATCTCCTATCACAGATAATATTACCGTATAAATTCCAGGTTGAGAGTATGTATGACTTTGGTCGTCAGCAGAAGAGCCTGGAGGAAAATTTTGAACAGTTCCATCGCCCCAATCCCAACTAAATCTTGCGGTATCTACACAGTCTACATTATCACCTATAATGGTCTGATTGTCAAATTGAAGAGGAACATCTACACAACCATATGGGTCTACATTAAAAAGAGGTACTGATGGTTCCAGTACCACTACGTTATTTGCTGTTGAAATTTTATTATTACAAGCATTTGTTATTGTTAGCTTTACAATAAATTCTCCATTTGGTTCAGAACAGCTACCTGTATTATATATGTGAGGGGTTAAAAACACAGAGGACATTGAAGGATCTGTCGGGTTATAACTTGATGAGGCTTCCAAACTTGCTTGAGTATAACTTTCTATAGTTCCGTCTCCAAAATCTAATTCATATGTTGTTTCTTCAGAGTTTTCACCCCAGCCAACAATTCCAAAGCCTATTTCTTCCGAAGGATAGCAAATTCCAGATGTGTTTGGAGGGCTTTGCAAACCTCCACCCGGGTCGTTTCCATAGATAACCTCAAATTCAACTTCGTTGCTACATCCCGCAGTATTTATAGCGGAAATTACAACAGTAAATACTCCAATATTATATGTATGTGAAATTGCATTTGCATTGGCTGGAAAATCAGCCCCAGTTATTGTCTCAGAAGAACCATCACCCCAATCAAATGTATAAGAAGTAATGTCTGAACTACTAACAGAGCTGTTATAAAATTCTACTTCAAATCCATCTCCTTGAGCAGCACAATTCTTAAGAGTACCCCCAGAGAAAAAACTAATATTAGGTTTGTTTTGGACATTTATCATTTCTACAACTGAAGAAGTACAAGTGTTATTGTCCGTAACTGTAAGTGTTACCGAGAAATTTTGTAGACCACTACCTATACTGTTATAGGTATGGCTCGGATTTTCTTCTGTTGAACTATTCCCATCACCAAAATTCCAAGTATAAGAGTAGGGGCCATCACCAGTAACTGAAGATGTAAAATCAATTGTTTCATCAGAGCATGCTCCATCATTTGTGAAAGTAAAAGAAATTGTAGGTGGATCTGTGACTGTAATCACTATTTCCTCATCTACATCCTCAATAGTTCCATTACCATCCTCAACCTTTATTAATTTATATGTAAAAGTTCCTGAAGTTGTTAACTCCGCAGTTAAAGTAATAGAATTTTCATCATTTATGGTTGAGATTTCTTCTTCAGAGCCACCATTTATTATATAGGTAAAAGTGTAGTTTGGAGTTCCGTCAAAACCTTCAAATGTAATAAGTGCAGATTCTCCGGGGCAAAGCTCGTTATCATCAACAGTTATTGAGGCATTTAAAGGTAAAGTTAAATTGTTTTGAAATTTTTCAATTTTTTTAAAGTTTAAAGCTGCGTCAGAGTTAAATATAGAAAATAAAGATATTAGAAATAGTACTGCGTATATTTTATGTTTTAGGAGAAGCTTCACTATTTTAAACAAGTTTTTAATTAAATCTATGTATCTTTTGGATTCTTTAAAATACAATAAATAATTATATTTTGATATAAATTTGACACCAATTAGTTTAAGTTTTCTAAATAAGTTTAATTATTTAATTTCCTGGCCTTATATTGCATTTAATACTTATTATTACCTTGATTTAGATATTTTTTTGGTATAAATTACCTCTCATTCTTGAATAATTTTTAATTGTCTTGTCCGCTTACTAATAAAATCATTGAATCTGAACCTTCTTCGTTAAGTGGCTGGTTTTTAATACAGGCTATTTTTTAGCTTATTCTTTTAAAGTGTTTTAATATTTTGATGTACGATTAAATGAAATATTATATTGTAATGAAGCCCCTATACTGTAGTAAGAGGTGTCATCAAAATTCGAGAGATAGTCGCAGAAAACTGATAAATTTATAGAATTTGATTTGCCAAAACTTTCTGCTATTTTATCAGTTCTTAAAACTGAAAAAACAAGTGATGACAGAGTTAGATTATCAAAATTATCACTAATTGTAGAGCCATGTTTTACTTCTAATGGTCCAAAAGAAATTCCAAATTGTAACGAATTAAAATCATTTATTGTATTTTGAATCTCATTTGATCCTGATAATTTTATAAAATTATTGGAAAAACTCTTGTAATTAATCGAAAGGCCAAACCTTTTTCTTGGACTCAAGAAATAATGAATTAAACTAAATTCGTAAGAGGGTAAAATATATTCAAAATTTAAATTACTATCAAGTTGATCAATATTAATATGACCAGAAGAATTATTTATAAAATTGAAGGTGCTCCCAGCGTTTAATCCAAGCCTTAAGGCATTTCTAGCATAGCCATTCCGCTTGCTAATTTGACGACTAAATGACTCGTATTTTTCTTTTTGATTCTTGTAAAAGATTGTATATCTGTAAGTAGTTAATAATTTTTCAGTTTCTTTATTTTTCAGTCTGTTATTTATTGCTTTTTCAATATCCAAATCAAGTTTCTTAATAAAACTCTCAAATTTTCTTTCATAGCCACTTTTAAAGATTATTAGCCTTTCACGCTGATTTGGATTAAGTTGTTTTTTTGAAAGTGATATTAATTCAAGATAAATCTTTTCAAATTCATTGTTTAGCAAAAGCATATTTAATTGATTAATTTGATTATCAAAGTTGGAATTTGATAAGTTATCAAGCTTGAAATATTCAGTATTTGCCAATGCAACGTCGCTAATAATTTGATTTTTATCTGCCTCTGAAATATATCTAGATACTGCTATAAGTTCAGCAGCGTTTGATAAATATAAATTTGTATCACTCAGTTTAGACATTTCGTCATTATCATAAATTCTATTTTTAGAATTTGAAGAATTTATTGCAAAACTAACTTTAGACCTAAAAATTTTAAGCCTAGCTTTGGTTTCATTAAATAAATCGACTTCAAAGTCTTTAATTGGCACAACGCAATACAAATAATATTTACGTCCCGATGTGCAATAGATAAATTCTGGGTTGTTTACTGAGCCAACTGAACTTACAATTGATTTATTGTTAAAAAACGAGTAGTAAGATCCAGTTTCACCTTCTTCAGTCAATTGTTCGCTAAGTCTTGAAACAACAGATATTTTTTCTGAAATTTGTTTCACTAAATCTTGTTTTAAAGATGTCTTTTCAGAAGTAGTAACAGACCTGTTTTTGTATGTACTTTTTTTAATTACTTTTGAAACAGAATAATACTTAGAATTTACAAGGCAACTTTGGCTTGTAGAAGTATTTTTTACTCCACCACAAGAAAAAAATAATATTGTAATTAATAATGATAAAAAACACCTCAAAATTTCAATTATTTACTCATGACTTGATCAAAAATAGCTCTCATTTTTTCACTATTTGCTCTAATGCTATTTTTTTTGTTGCTGTTTATGGATGCAATATAATCGTCAATCACATCTTTAGCTGACATTTCTAGTGCTATGTAATGTTTGAACATCCCGGTTGAAGTTACTCTTGTTGTCTTTTCACAAATAACTCTTATGTTTTGAAGTGATCCAGAAGAAATCTTACGAGAAAAATCTTGAGTCCGAGTTGTGAATTCTCCACCCTCACCATCTTCAATTTCTTCAACGTACTGGTCAGAAACTAATGATATAGTATTCCTTATGTCTGAAATCAAACTCGCTTCAGCTTTTCTTCGTGCAGCTTTACTAGCTGAAGAATTGGAACTAGCAATACCAGATGCTCTGTAAAATTTATTATCCGTTCTGTAGTCTTTTCCAGTGCAAGGTTTCACGTATGCAGTCTCATTCTCGGGTAATTTAGTAGTTCCACAAGAATATATTAAACTTAATATAAATCCTGCACACAACAATTTTTTCATAATGTTTTATCTTTTTATCAAATATAATAATTTTTATTTATTCAATATGCTTTGATTATTTAATATCAATTCTTTTCAACCCTTATTTAAAGCTCTGATTTTTTAGAGTATGGATCACAATTTATCCTCAACAATAAAAAAATATTCTGGGAATAATGCCGTGGACCAAATGGAGTAAAATCGAACTATTTTGGGGAAGATTTGAGTGAACTAAATCAAAGTTAGTCTTTATTTCTTCCAAGTACCTCCGTATTTGTAGGTTGGGTTGTCTTTTTTAAGAGATACTAAGCACTCTTTACACACAAACACCCATTCTTTTGGGTGTTTGTATTGCACCCTGTATAAGGTAGAAAAATCTTCCTTACAGTTGTTACAATGTTTGATGCGTTGTGTCATGTGCTACCATTCTTCTTCTAATAGTTTTAATACTTGTTTACCAATAGTATCACTTAATTTGTTGTCTTGGTCCAAGACACTCACAAATCCAGATTTGCATAAATGAGTAATCGATGTTGTCTGGTCATTTTCTCTAAAAAAGTCTTCGGTTTCAAAGCTTTTAAATGAATTATTTCTTGATTCACCAGGGTACAGAAGCATTGCTTTTTTGGCGTTCCAGAAACGGTTGTAGGCGTACATTTGTCGTAAATCTGAGATAGACGAAGATTTATGTAGAGGACGTTTCCATTTGGTGTCAATGATATATACTTTTTTTGGATCCTCATCATGTTGGATTACAACATCAGGCTTTAGATAGTTAGAGCCAATGAACGTTTGACTGTCTTGCCCTTTTACAGAATAACTAGTGCCAGCCAATTCCTTTCTTATTTGAATTAATATAAATTCTTCCCAGAGTCTATTCATATCAAATAACAATGAAATCATTTTTTCTTTCCCTGTTGATATATCTGGCGAGTAATTTAGTATAATGAGTCTCGCAAGCTCAAGAGCTTGGCTATATGTTGCTGTTTTCCGATTTAATACTATACCTTCAATCTGTTTTTTTGTAACCTTTAGAGGGGTTGTATCTGGAAAATTAAGAAGTACTCTTTTGCAGCGGTCAAACAAATAACTTCCTTTGCAAAATTGTTCTAGAATTTCTAGAGCATGCCCAAGGGTTTGGTGCAATAAATGGTCATAGTCATAAACTTGATGCGTGGTGTAAAAACGTTCTTTATGAACTAGGTTATAGCGTATGTTTCCTGCAAATTCTAATTTCCCTTTTAACGCCTTCACATTGCCGGTGTTTTTACGGTATTTTTTTACAAGACCTCGATGAATAAGTGATTCTATTTCAGTTAAATACAACTCAAAATAGACCTCCAACAAATTTAAATGTTGGCGTTTTACATTAGCTGCTCCAATAGAAGATGCTTTTAAGTGCCCACAAGCCTTTAGCATTTGAAGTAGCAGTCCCTTCCAATCTGCAGAACTATTGTCTTTATCTGATTTAGGTAGTATCTCAATACTCAGGCCGTCAACTTGTATAATACCTACATATTGTTTGAATTTAACTCCATTAGGGATGGGGTCAAAATGATCAAAATTATGATACTCATTTAGCTTCAACAACGCATTTAAATGCCTTGTTTTAAAAGAAGCATGATCGGTGGTTAGCCTATCGTGTTCATAAACAGTTATTTTAGCCTTTGAATTCAATTTTAATTATCCTCAGGTTTATTTAGTAAATTTTTTAAGGCATTGATTATATCAAAAGTGTCGTCAATAGCAACTAGGTCATAAAAATCTCTATTAAGTTCTTCTTTACCTTCATAATTAAAACTAGCAAAAGGATTTTTGGATTTAGAGTGAGACTTTACAAATCCATTTCCAAGAACCAAACCAATTTTACCATAATCACCATAAAAGTACTCCTGTAGTAAAGGTAAAATCTTATCCTTAAAGGCTAATTTTAATTCTTTGCTGTTATTTATATTCATAAAATAGGAGTGACCAATGGTGTGGTCTCTATCTATTAAAATTTCAATACGGTTATTAATAGTGCTTAAAACATCTTTTAAATTTATAGCATCTATTTCATTTTGTTCTAATAAGTCAGCGTTAGGCATCATCTCCACAAATGAGAAACGACGTCTGAGGGCAGTATCTAAGGCTTCTACAGAACGGTCAGCGGTATTCATGGTGCCAATAATATGTAAGTTGTTAGGAATTGAAAAAGGTTCTTTAGAGTAGGGGAGTATAACCTCTAGTTCTTCTTTATTTCCCTTTCTTTTATCCTCTTCAAGTAGTGTAATGAGTTCCCCAAAAATACTCGACACATTTCCTCTGTTGATTTCATCAACAACTAAAACGTATTTTTCTGACGATCGTTCTTTAATTTCTGATTTAGTGAAATAACTTAAATCAAATTTATTTCCAGACATTTGATATATTGATTGTTGTGAAAAATAACTACCATAAATCTGCTTTATTGGTAAGTCAATATCGGTATATAGCCACTCAACTTCTCTAAATTGTGAATATCTAATTGGTGTTGTATTATCACAATAATATCCACCAGAAACAACCCCAATTGCTCTCAGGCTTTTATTACCATTAGAGATAAAAACCAATTGACCTTTTTTCATCCAAAGGACCAATCTTTCAATCGAGGATATATTAAAATCCATTGGTGATGAGATTTCAATACCATTTTTTTTGTAGCGTTCTCTTATGTCATTACGATTTTTGACTCCACTAAAATCAATATCTTCTCCGAAACCTAAAGCTATACAATTATTTTTTAGACAATATTGATAAATCGCTTCGTCCTCAGATTCATTGCTATTACCCAGAGAAACTTTGTTTACATTGTTTTTAAACTTTTCTTCATCAATGACTATATTATTAGAAGATTTACTTGAAAAGTTAGTGTTACCTATTATGTTACTAACTAATTCTTTTAATATACCATCCTGAATTTCATACTCTAATTCATTACTGTTGTTTTCGTTTGAAATAACAGGCTTAATGCCTTCAATAAAGTCCTCATAACTCATGCTTTGATGAAAAGTTGTAAATACAATATTTCCTTTTTTAACGTATTCGTTAAATTGTCCTTTTAGGTTTTCTCTGTTAGCCCTATTAAGTTCATAAAACTCTGGATCTATAATTTTTAATGCATTGTTTATTGTATTAAATGTTTTTCCCGTACCAGGAGGTCCATAAAATATTTGATTTAGCGGAATTTCTGTTGACATAGGCTTCTTTTTTAAATCAATGTTAATTTCATCTGTTTCAATGTTGTTGAATTTATTTCTGTAGTTTTTATCAAATACATACTTTCTAAATATTTTATTATCATATGATTTATCTTTTACATGATTATCCCTTCTTAATTCAAATGCTACAGACTCTTTGATACTATCATAATTTTTCAGAAAAACCTCCGAACTACTTTCTCTAAAAAATGCAGCTGGGTCGGGTTTTGAAAATTCCTCTCTTTTGAGCTCATTTATATTTGATTCAATAGGATTAATAAAACCAAACTTATTTTTTTTAAGTAACAAACAGTAACGTTTTCCAACTTGAAATGTCAGTTGATTACTCCCTGTACTAAAAACAATTTTCTCACTATTTTGAATTTCTAAATCATTAATTAATTTGTCTAGTACTTTAAAAAATACGCCATTAGACCTTGCAGTATTTGACCTGATTCTTTTTTCAAAGTCGTTAGAGTCAATGTCTAATTGAAAATCAACACCATCATTTTTCTCTTCCCATTCTGGTTTTAGTGATCTAAAACCTTCAACTAAATCATCCAAAGACTTGAAAAGAATCCTTGGTTTATCATAAACTTCATCTTCAATATGATCACCCTTGAAAATTCCTCCATAAATACCCTCATGATTCATCCTTAAAAATAATTGGAAAGCAGATCTTACACTTCTTGCACCGCTAGGATATATTGCAGCCCATATTTCATCATCTCCATAATTTTGAGGACCTTCAAAACCTACAATATGAGTTTTAACATCCTTTAAATTCAAATCCATACTGATTTGATTCATTATTGAGGCTAATGTTTCAGTTGTGGTTTGTCGCTCAGTTTCTGAAATTAGATATGGATGCAGAATTTTGAATGGTTCTTTCCACTGGGGAAACATACCTTTTTTACTTTTTTTATATCCATCAAGCAGTGCTTGTTGACTTTCTGACAATTCAATGAAATCAGAAACATTTCTTCCTTCAATAGCAGTTTTAAGATTTTTAATAAAATTTTCATCGATAGATAGACCATCTTTAACTGATTTAGCAATAACAAATCGAAAGAATTTTACGGGTTGGAAATCTGACGAAAAAGTGTTATTGGAGATAATTTCATCCAAAAAATCACATGTGTTAATCGCTCTAAATAAAGCTGTAGAGTCATTTCTATATAGATGTAATTCTTTTGCTTTTTGTAGTAATATAGTGGGTTGTTTCATGATGTCACTTTTATTATCTATTCTTCTTAAAATTCTCTGCCTGTTCAAATATCTCTTTGTAGACTTCATCTCTGTCTACGGGTGGATAACCATTATCACCCAAGAGAATAATCAAGTCTACTTTTAGTTCTGCTTTGATATCACTACGCTCACTCCAGTCTGTGTATTTGGCTTTATCGTCAACTATTTGTTTTACTTCTTTCGCAAGAAATAACAACTTATCTTTCGGGTAAGTGAAATCATACTTTTCGGCCAATGCTTTTAAAATATCGAAAAAGGCTTTTTCTTCAAAGTCAATACCTAAATCATCACCAGCTTTAAACTCATCTTTGAGTTCCAAAATCAGGTTTGTTAGTTCAGCTGCAATGGCCTCAAATTCCTCTCCCGTATACACATTGTCTTTTCGCTCATTATAGCGGTCCAAGACTGCTTGCATTTTCTTTGAAAACACAACTCCTTGAATTTTATTAACCTTTCGCATTTCTCCAATTGCCTTTGCCAATAGCTTTTGAAGTAATTGAATCTTTGTATTTGGCAATTTGATTTTATCAATATTCGCCAGATAGTCTAAATCAAAGATGTCTTGTTCTTTATTTTCTTCATCACCTAACTTGATGATTTCTTCAATACCATCACTCTCTAATGCAGCAGCTACTTTATCACGCACATAAGCATTCATTTGCTCTGTGTCTGGTGCTTCTCCTTTGGTCAGTTTGTATACGATTGAACGAATGGCTAAATAAAAATGGATATAGTCCTTATGTTCTTGATTCAATTCTTCACTGCCACAACAAATATCGTAAGCCGACTTTAATCGCTTTACCATGTCCATGAATCGCTTTTTATTCTCTTCAGAACGCAAAACAAATTCAGAGGCTCTATTTAAACACTGTAATTGTGCTAAAGGTTGACCATTGAAATAATCACTGTTATCAAAGCCATGAAAGAATCTATCTAATAAATCCAAGTGATTTTTAACGACCACAACCGATTGACCTATATCTTCAAAATTCTGACCATCCACTTTATTGTAGATTGCTAGAGCTAAGTTCATTTCTTTCTTAATACCTATATAATCGACAATCAAACCTTTTCCTTTTCCAGCAAACTTTCGGTTTACCCTTGAAATGGTTTGAATCAAATTATGTCTTTTGACAGGCTTGTCTATGTACATGGTGTCCAAGAACGGTACGTCAAAACCAGTTAGCCACATATCTACTACAATGGCAATTTTGAAGTTAGACTTCTCGTTTTTAAATTGTCTGTCTAACTCTTTGCGATAGGCTTTATCTCCAAGTGTATTGTACATTTCTTCTGGGTCATCTTTCCCACGAGTCATAATCATTTTGATACGCTCCATGGGTTTGATTTCTTTCTTATCCTTGTCCGATAATTCAGCACCATCTTCACATGCTTTTACTTCTGCCCATTCTGGACGTAACTTGATAACCTCTTTATAAAAAGCATAAGCCGTTGGACGACTAGAAGAAACAAACATGGCTTTCCCTTTTACGGTTGAACCTTCTGTAACTCTAGTTTCGTAATGTTGTACAAAGTCTCTTGCAATGGCTTCTAAACGGTCTGGATCGCCCAATACCAAATTCATATTAGAACTTTCCTTCTTACTCTTTTCTACATGGTATTCAGAAGCACCATCAGCAACTGCATTTTGGTAATAATTCTCAATGTCTTTCAGCACCGAATTATTCAAGCTCATTTTTGCCGCTCTACCTTCATAAACAATTCTAACGGTAATCTCATCCGTTACAGATTCAGTCATAGTATACGAATCTACTATTGGACCAAACACATCTAAGGTTGCATCTACAGGTGTTCCTGTAAAACCAACATAAGTAGCATTCGGTAAAGAATCGTGAAGGTGTTTAGCGAAACCGTAGGACTTCTTTACCGTTCCTTTTTCATGATCAATCGTGATTTTTTGATTTAAATTGGTCTGACTTCTGTGTGCTTCATCCGAAATACAAACCACATTGGTTCTTTCGGTTAACTCGTCTGTATCTTCGTTGAATTTATGAATGGTAGTTAAGAATACACCGCCACTGTTTCTGCCATTTAGTTTCTCTCGTAAATCGGTTCTGCTGGTAACAGTTTGCACCACATTGTCTCCAATATAGCCTTTAGCATTGGTGAATTGTCCAGAAAGTTGATCGTCTAAATCCGTTCTATCGGTAATGATGACAATTGTTGGACTTTCCATTTCCTTACTCTTCATGAGTAAGCGAGTCAAAAAGAGCATGGTAAAACTCTTCCCACAGCCAGTAGTTCCAAAATAGGTTCCACCTTTACCATCACCATTTGGTTTTTGGTGCAATAGAATGTTTTTAAATAGTTTCCGTGTGGCGTAATACTGCGGATAACGACAAACTATCTTTTCATCTTTTTTAGAAGTATCTGGAATGAAAACGAAATTGCGAATAATGTCTCGCAAACGAACATGGTCAAACATTCCTTTGATAAGGCTAAGCATAGAATTGATTCCTTCAACCTCATTGGGTAAACCTTCAATTTTCCGCCAAGCGTAGAAGAACTCATAAGGCGCAAAGAAAGAACCTGCTTTAGAGTTGGCACCATCACTAATCACACAAAAGGCATTGTATTTAAAAAGGTCTGGAATGTCTCTTTTATAGCGAGTGGTAAGCTGCACATAAGCATCATGTATGGTTACATTTTCATTGATGGCTGTCTTAAACTCAAACACCACCAACGGCAACCCATTGATGTATAAAATACCATCTGGTATACGCTTGTGTGACCCTGTTATTTCTAATTGATTAACAATTTTGTAGGTGTTGTTATTCTTTTCAGAATAATCAATAAGGTAAATCCAAATGTCTTTTTGAGAACGATCTTCACGTTTTAAGGCAAAACCATCTGAAATGAGTTTCATAATGGCTTTGTTACTTTCGTATAAGTCAGAAGAAGAAAAAACTTCTAGTTGCCGGATAATTTGAACGGCTTCTGATTCGGTTAAGTTGTCTGCTTTATACTGTTTGAGTAAAAAGGCTTTTAAGTCTTCTTTTATTAAAACTTCTTCTTCTGAACGTACGATATCACCACCCAACACATGAGGAATATCCTCTTGCCCCAATAGCTCAATAAAAGCCTGTTCTAATTGTGCTTCTGTGAATTTCATAAGACTTGTTCGGTTTTAGGAGATTCCGTCTGAGAAATTTTTGATAGAACAGTTGTTGCTAAATCCTTAAGTTTTCTATTCTGAATGATTCTCTCTTTTGCAAACTGGTGTAAAGAATTTAGTTTAGAGTTAAAATCAATTAAAACTCTATCAATTGGTCTGACCATCTTAAAACTATTTAGCATTTCTGTTGTCATACTAGGAACAGCGGAACCAACATTTAACGCCATAAAGTCTAGCTGCTTTAGATAATAAAATGAGTAAAACGCGAAACTCTCATTTTTTAACTTTGAGTAAAACATTGTATCCACTGACCAAAAAGGATGATCTACATACATAATATTCGAAAGTGTACCCTTTCTTGGTATGAGGATTGAGGGTTTATCATATAAAAAGTCATTTACATATTTCATGATCCCACCAGACCCATACAATGGAATACTACCTTCCTCTAAATGCTTATAATCTTTACCATATTTAACCTCTAACAAGTCAGGTAACTTCATGTCTTCCCAAAACTTAGGAATCTCTTGATCCAACTCTGCATTATAAACCATTTCTCCACCAGATGATTTATAAGATTTTCCGTTTTCATTTGGGAATTCAAAATCTACAAACCAATGCTTGTAAAGTGCTTGAGCAGTTTCTTCTAATTTTTGGTTGAGTTGTTCGTTGAGTTTTATGCGATTAATAATGGTGTTGTATTCTTTTACAATTTCTCGTTGTTTTTCGATAGAAGGAACTTTGATTGGCAGGCTACAAAACTCTTCCCACGTAATCCTCCCTCTTATATCCGCCCCACTTTGAAACCACTGAAACCTATCTGATTCTGATCTTGAAAACCACATCATGAGATACTCGGGGTTTAACTCATTTTCATCAATTACCTCGAAAACAAAGTAAGCAGAAGAAATTATTGCCTCATCATAATTAGTAAGTCTAGAAATAGGGACTTTCTTATCTCTACCAACACTCATTAACTTACAGCCAAACTGCCCTTTTTTAATGACTTTATATTTGGTTAAATCAACTCCATTGAGATTTGCAACTGAAGGCATAAATTTTTTATCTAGATTAACTCCGAGAAGTCTATCAATACAACCATCTTCGTTTTTAAGCTTTGACTGCTTAATAAAATCTCCTACAATCCTATAGTTTGACCTCATAACCAAGTTTTTTAAAAACGTTTAACAAATCTTTTTTTGATTGTTCTTCCTCTTTTAATAGTTCTGTAAACTCACTTTTTAATGACATCATTTTATCATCAAAATTTATATTTTCATCACGGTTAATGAATTCAATGTATTTACTAGGCACTAAAGAGTAGTCTTTCTTCTTTATTTCTTCAATTCTTGCAGAATAACAAAATTCTGGAACGTCTCTATATCCTGAATCTTGGAGTTGCCATTCGTGATAAGTAGAAGAGATTTGATTTATGTTTTCATCAGAAAATTGAATGAATTTTTTCTCGAGAGGAATCCCTATTTCTCGTAGATCCATGAATAAGACTTCATCTTTTCGTTCACGATAATTTTTAACCACGTCATTTAACTGAACTGTTCTTTCTGACTTATTTTTATTAACAATCCAGAGTGTTACACTAATTGTTGTTGTATAAAACATATTAGGAGGAAGAATTACAATAGTTTCCACCAATCCATTTTCTATCAACTTTTTTCTAATCTTATATTCTTCACTACCTCCAGATAATGCTCCATTTGCTAGAATAAATCCAGCAACACCATTATCAGATAATTTGGAAACCATATTTAGAATCCAAGCGTAGTTGGCATTACCTGTTTGTGGTACCTCATAGCCACGCCATCTTGGATCATCCAATAGTTCGTTATCAGCTCGCCATGCCTTTTGGTTAAAAGGAGGGTTTGCCATAATGTAATCCGCTTTTAAATCTTTATGTTGGTCTTTGGCAAAAGTATCAGCAGGCACCGCACCTAAATTGGCCGCAATCCCTCTAATGGCTAGGTTCATTTTAGCCAGTTTATAGGTAGTAGAAGTGTATTCTTGTCCGTAAATAGAAACCTCTTTTTTGTCGCCATGGTGGTTTTCAATAAACTTCATGGATTGCACAAACATACCTCCCGAACCACAGGCAGGGTCGTAAATGATTCCCTTGTAAGGTTCAATCATTTCTGCAATCAAGTTTACAATACTTTTAGGCGTATAGAATTCTCCTTTTCCTTTACCTTCAGCTAAAGCAAACTTGCTTAAAAAATATTCATACACACGTCCAACAATATCCTGTTCTTTATCTTTAAGTGTATCAATATTGTTAATGGTATCTAATAAAGCAGCCAACTTACTTACGTCCATATTCAAACGAGAGAAGTAGTTATCTGGTAGGGCTCCTTTTAAAGAGGGATTGTTCTTTTCTGTGGTGTGAAGTGCTGTATCAATAATCAAAGCAATGTTGTCTTGCTTTGAGTTTTTGATGATATGGCTCCAACGAGATTCTTCTGGTAGAAAGAAGATGTTCTTCATGTTGTAGAACTCCTTCATCTCTAAATATTTCTCTTTGCCTTCTTCAATCAGTTCTTGTCGTCTCTCTTCAAACTTATCACTTGCAAACTTGAGAAAGATCAACCCCAATACCACATGCTTGTATTCAGAAGATTCTACCGTTCCTCTTAGTTTATTGGCAGCATCCCATAGCTGCTCTTCCATTGATTTTTGTTTCTTTTTAGCTTTTGCCATAATTTTATTTACTGCTTACTAGTAATTCTTTTATATCTACATCCAAAATTTCTGCGATATCATTTAGAACTTCTAAACGTGGTTGCTGTCTATTTTGTACATATGAGTTCACCATATTGTAGCTCTTACCGAGCTTATTAGCAAGCCAAATTTGCTTAATAATTTTTTCATTAAGTTCTGTAAGAAAAGGTTTCATAGCTATAAAAACGAAATTACAAGGTATTAAATTTTTCAAAATTTAAGAAAATTAATTTGTAAGTATTCAAAAATAGGTAATGGCTTAAAACTAGTCAATCCTTCTAAATAATGAAATTTTCACCTCCCTATTTATGGGGAGGGGCAATGATGATAATTCAATTCTTAAAAAAAATCAAATAAAAAAACCCTTACATTTCTGAAAGGGTTATTTTTTTAGGGTTACTTTGTTTAATTCTTTATTGCATAAGATGCAGCAGAACCCAACTCTGTTAATACTTTGATCATTCGTTTTAATGATTCTAATAATAGTTTCTTCTTCATAGCAGTTTTTTTTTACAAAGAAACATCAATAATTAGTTCCAGTCAATCCCGTAAATTATTGAAATTTCTTCCTCCCTATAAATAGGGAGAACCACAAGAAGTTTATAACAAAAAAAGAGAGAAGCCCCAAAGCAACTCTCTTTTCTTTCACAATTCGTTAATAAAACAATATAGTTTGGTAAAACTAACTATAATGATTCACTTAATTGTAGGTATATATACCTAATTATTGGCAATCAGAACTTAATCTCCATAGTGTACCACCGTTTTCAAAAACAAGTATACCGCCATCACATCTAAATGAGATTGTTTGGGCTATGCCACCAATTGTTAGAGTAAAATCATTAAAAGTATAAGTTTCAGTACCAGGAATTCTATCTGATGCATCTAATGCATTAAAATCTTAATTATTACAAGGGTTGCTAGCAGTGCAGTTTGCGTAAGATGTGAATCGAGTACCGTCTACAAATTCATACATCGTATTTGCATACGTTCTATCATCAGGATCTGGAGACCATAACCATTTGCCTTCTACAGTATAGTCAATAGGGTCTACCATTCCCGAAATTTCTGGACCATCATCACAACTTGCAAATGCAATTGCTGCTACTAATAGTAAGATTGAGTTTTTCATGATGTTATTGTAAGTTACCCCAAATATAAAATTTTTAATTTAAAGGTATTTCGGGTTATGGTACGTTTAAATAATAATTAATTAACTAGTTGTAAGTATTTTAAAATATGAATTGTAAATTATTTAACACTCATTTTTTTCACATGAATAGTTTCAGACTTATTTTTAGCACCAAACTAAAAATTATATGATTATGAAAAAATTCATCTTGAATGCTACATTACTAATCACCCTAATTCTAGGATCTTGTTCAGAGAACGACCCTTACATTTCATTTAATGATTCTTCTGCAGCAGTGCCCGATGCACTCTCGCAATTTGACAATAGTAATTTTGGTATATACAAAGGTGTATTTGTTGGTTCTAGCGGAACCATCCTTATAAATATTAACAACAATGGTCTTATTTCGGTTTCACTTACCATAGACGGAGTAACCTATCCTTTCACGTCAAACGTAAGTATTACAGAAAACCAACAAACTGAAATTACATTTGCTTACCAAAACAACAGTTTTACTTTTACGGTAGAAGCCGATGGATCAAATCCTCTCATTACCAATGTATCTATAGAAGGTCATCCAGATGCTTCCATTATTGTAGTGAAAGAAAACTCTAGCTATGTAGCGAAGTTGTATGAGGGTACTTATGAAGGTGTAGGTCAAAATAATGATGAAGGAACCTTCAATGCAATTGTATTTAACGACGAGGTTTATGTTTTATACAAAAGTACAGTGTACGGTAGTACTTCTAACGCAAGTGGAGCTGTAGACGGGAACGCTATCTCTGGGGTTTCCTCAATGGGAACAGTTTTCACAGGAAATATAGACAATGATGTTATGAATGGTACTTGGACGACCACTCAGTCTAATGAAAATGGAATTTGGTCATTAACTAGATCCGATGTTTCGTATTAAATCTTTAAGACATCCAAAATAACCTTGGGTTTTCTCTAATTTTCAGCCTAAGGGAATCCATTGCGTTGTCCTTTCAGAAACGAGAAAATATTATTCTAGGCTTCAATAGCGTCTTTATTAATTCAACAAAATAATTTAAATAACTCTTGCAGAAATGTAAGAGTTTTTTTTGTTGGACTATTTTAAATAATCAGCATCATACCCATAAATAGGGAGGTTTAAATTCACCTATTTATGGGTATTGCCAGACTTTAATCATTAGTAGTTCTTTGTAAAAAAAAATGCTATGAAAAAACTATTATTACTATCACTAACTATTTTATTATTCTCTTGTGGGGATAAAGACGACGATCTATCTGATTTAATCGATGAAACTCCGATCATTACTTTAATTGGTGAGGCTATCATCACTGTTAATTTATATTCAACATATATAGATGCAGGTGCAACTGCTACGGATACTGAAGATGGAGATTTAACGACAAGTATTGTTACTACTGGAATAGTTAATACGAGTATCCAAGGTAACTATGTAACAACTTATACTGTTTCAGATTCATCTGGTAACATTGCTACAACAACTAGACAAGTTATAGTTGAAGATGATGGCAATGCGATTTATTTAGCAGAAAATGGTGTAACCATAAAAGCTAAAGATTGGGCTGAGGTTGGTGACTCTGGAGTTGTTAATGATTTAACATATACAATAGTAGATGCACAAATTTTAGAAGATATGATAAGTAATGGAGATGATGTAACTAGGGTTTGTACTTCAAGAATACAAGATATGAATGGGATGTTTTACAATACCTCCTTCAATCAAGATATAAATTCTTGGGATGTGAGTAATGTGACTGATATGAGTAATATGTTTGATGAAGCACATAGTTTTAATCAATCATTAAATGATTGGGATGTAAGCAGTGTTACTAATATGAGTCATATGTTTGATAGAGCATATAGTTTTAACCAACCATTAAATGATTGGGATGTGAGCAGTGTTACTAATATGCAAAAGATGTTTATTGAAGCATCCTCTTTTAATCAAGACATTGGTTCTTGGGATGTAAGTAGTGTGGTTAGTATGAGGCATATGTTTTTTAGAGCACGTTATTTCAATCAAGATATAAGTTCTTGGGATGTATCAAGTGTTACTAATATGGTTGGTATGTTTCATTCAGTAACCACTTTTAACCAAGATATAGGTTCTTGGGATGTTAGTAGTGTCACTGATATGAAGTATATGTTCCATAGAGCATATGCTTTCAATCAAGATATAAGTACGTGGGATGTATCAGGTGTTACTAATATGGAAGGGATGTTTTATGGTGCAGCCACCTTCAATCAAGATATAAGTACGTGGGATGTGGGTAATGTGACTGAAATTGGTTTTATGTTTAAAGAGGCATCATCTTTCAATCAAGATATAAATTCTTGGGATGTGAGTAGTGTGTCTTATATGCAAGAGATGTTTAGTTATTCATCATCTTTTAATCAAGACATAGGTTCTTGGGATGTGAGTAATGTAACTAATATGTATAGTATGTTTTATGGGGCAACCACCTTCAATCAAGATATAGGCTCTTGGGATGTGAGTAAGGTGACAAGTATGTTAAGAATGTTTTTTCAAGCATCTTCCTTTAACCAACCCATTGGAAATTGGAACACTAGCAATGTGAATCATATGGGTTCTATGTTTAGAGAAGCATCATCTTTCAATCAAGATATAAGTACTTGGGATGTGAGTAGTGTGGAAAATATGAATAGTATGTTTAATAATGCATCCACTATGAACCAAGACTTGAGTTCTTGGGTTGTAAACAATGTAACTAATCATTCTTCATTTAGTAGTGGTGCTAGTAATTGGACTTTACCTCAACCAAACTTTAATTAATAATTAAACTATAATTTAAACAACCCTTGCAGAAATGTAGGGGTTTTTTTATTGGACTATTTTAAATAATCAGCATCATACCCCATAAATAGGGAGTGGATAATTTCACTATTTATTGGGATTGATTGGTTTTAATTATTTATAGTTCTTTGTATAAAAAATTGCTATGGAAGAAACAAAGACAAAGTTAGTATTAGAGAGTATAGGTCAAAACGGAGAAGCTCCAGAAAATAGTAAAGAGAAAAAACATTTTTACTACAATGAACTTTATAGTGAAATGTCAATAATAAAATTTGGTATTTGGCAAGTAGAAAAAGGGGCTCTAGTGGGTAAAATACCTTATGAATTCATTATCAGTTCAAGTAAAATATGGAAAACAAGTGTCTATAATGGCTATTTGGTTTGGGATTGGTTGATTCATTTTGCAGAAAATTCTAATTTAAGTGCTGAAGATATAAAAGACTTAAATACAGCCTTCTTTTTCTGTCTAGATTATTTTAGAGACCAAAAACCAAATAATTTAACATACGTATCAACTTTTCAAACCTTACTGATTCAGAAGCAAAAATTAGAACTTAGAATAAAAAATGGGTCAAATTGTAAAATTAAAAAGAAGAGTAGATACGATGAAAAAAATACTATGCACAGTTATCTTTTTGATAACAATAACGACGTACTCACAGGAAAATAAACAAGAAGGTAAAGACTACGATGGGTGGGTTTTTATTTGTAGCAGTAAGAAAAGTGGTGATGAACACTATTATCAAACCTTTAAAAAAAATTATGTTTGGCTTAAAACGGTCTTTAAGAAATCTAAAAGAGGTTTAGTAGAAAAACGGACAGCTAAAGGCTCTATGGTTTTATATAAGTTTGATTGCGATGCAAAAGAAATCGGTATAAAATCAAGTGGTTATTTAACAAAAGATGGTGTTGTAGGAATTAACAAACAAGTTTTTGCAAAAATGGAAATTCCTTTTCCTAATACAATGCAGCTATTTTTTTTAAATTATTTCTGTGACAATATCAAGAATAAATAATTAGGGAAATAAAACAAGAAGAGTGAAATCTGGCTATTTTGTTTGTGGCTTAGAATTATGTAATCACTAATAAAAGTACCATTTTGGTATTTTGGAAGTAATTATTTCTTTAATTTTTATTGGCAATCTGAGTTTAACCTCCAAAGTTTATAACTATTTTCATTTAGCATTATACCGCCATCACATTCAAATGATACTGCCCGTGAGAATTCACCCCATGTTAAGGTATCTCCATCAAATGTGTAGGTGTCAACACCAGGAATTCTATCTGTAGCATCTAATGCATTAAAATCTGCATCAGTACAAAAGTTATCTACACTGCCGCAGTTTGCATAAGATGTATACACATTACCATCTACAAATTCAAACATGGTATTCGCATACGTTCTATCGTCAGGATCTGGAGACCACAACCATTTGCCTTCAACACTATACGTTGGTTCTTCTAAGACTTCTGAGTCATATCTATTACCACAAGAAAAGATAGTTGTTGCTAAAACTAGTAGTACTATTGTGTTTCTCATAATGTTATTTTAATTACAAATTTAAAAAAATTTAAATAAAAAATCAGAGCTGTCCTCTGAGTCATCACTGCTTCAAGCGAAGATTAATAAAGCGGAGGAGAGTAAAATTTTTTTTCATAATGTTATTATTTTAATTCAAAAATCAATATTAAAATAATCTTTAAGTGGTTTTACTTAACTACAAATTTCAATAGCTTTTTTAATTAACGAAACCTTTTTATAATTAGTTTCTTTCACATCAAAATAAACATACATTCTTCTTAAGGCAGATCCAATACCGTCGATACTTCTAAAGGCCTGTTCAGAAATTTCTTTATTTGTAGCTTCTGGATTTTCTAAAAGTATTAATAAAATATTCCAATCAGTTTCATTGAGTTTTTTATTTATTGTTAACTCCATTTTTTTTCTATTTAATGTAAACTTTTTGGTATCAATCAATACATTAGATTGATGTTTAAGTAAATTAATCTCAGATAATAAAAAATTAAGTTTTTTTTCATTGGTTATATTTTTTATCCTAATGATATATGTAGATAGAATGAAAATAAAAATTGTTAATGCAATCAAAGTATAAATTTTGTACTCATATTTGACCCTTACAATTGCTTTTTCTTTTTCGTTAATGATGTTTTTATTTTTTAACCTATTTTCATAATCATTTCTAATAGTTTCCTTGATAATTATCAGTTTGTTTTTTTCTAATTGAACACTGTCTTTATAAACATTGTATTTTTCATACATAGATAAGGCCAATCCAGTTTGTTTACTTTTCTTATAACATGTATATAATAAATTATATAAGTTTGCTTTTATCTCATTACTGGTTTCTTTTTTTAATAATTTTATAATCTTTTCAGCTTGTTTTTTTGCTCCGGTTGGATTTGATTCTAGAGTGAAATATGATTTTAAAATTAATGCTTCAATGATTTTAGATTCATTGTTAATTTCTTTAATTAAAACTAGTGATTGGTCCAGAAAATTAAGTGCTTTTTTCTTTTTGCCCAGTTTGTTGTAGGATTTAGCTAAGAGCAGATAACATTTAGACCTTAAATCCTTATCGTTAGATTTTTTAAGGTCTTCATCTGCTTTTTCTGCATATTCAATACTTAAATCGAACAGTTCTTTTTTAAAGTATATTTCTGATTTTTTTAAATAAATAAACCCACTTTGATTTTTTTTTGTGATCTCTCTGGCTATACATATTTCTTCTGAATCATTATAATAATCCATAGCTAAATCAAATTCATCAAGCTTGTTATAGATGTCTCCAATTTTTGCTAATAATCTTGCTTCAGATGTTTTTAAATTTTCTTGTCTTATTGTTATTAGAGATTCATTAAAAGAGTTGAATGCCTCAAGGTATTTTTTTTGTTCTAAATAAATACTTCCAAGATTAGATTGTATTACTGCAAGATTTTTCGGTTCATTGATGGTTTTAAATAAATCGATAGATTGATGTAATGTTTCAGTAGATTTATTCAAATCACCTTTAATATAGTAGGCGAAAGACCTTTCATTTAACGCAGAAGCCATTTCTTTAGTGGACTTTTTGCTTTTTGCCAATGCATAGTGGTAATTAGTAATTGCTAGTACTGAATCAGGTTTAGCATATGTGTATTTGTAATAATAATTAGAAATAGACTTGAATCGTAGAGAGTCAGAATTGTTCTCATTTGTCCATATATTTCTTGTTGAATCAGAAAGTTTTTGTGCTGGTAAGTCATCTATATTTAGTATGATGACCAGTAATATAAAAAGTTTTTTAAAATTTATAATTGAATGAATTTTATTCATTTAGAAGAATTTAATAAATAAAGGTAATGAAATAAGGCTATGTGGTTTTCATCCCTTCAAGTGAAAATTATATTTTTCGATAATAAAGTTTTTTTTAAAATATTCCCCAAAATAAATTTTATTAGAGAATAATGCCGTGGAGACACCAAGAATAACCGTAGGTTTTTCTCTAACCTCCCGCTTAGGAAATGCCCTGGCACTGTCCTTGCAGCCCAAAGGTCTTAAAACTAAAAATCTGCTCAAGCAAGCTTGGCAGATTTTTTTGTGTTCATCCCTGGTTGCGCCAGGTCGCTTCATCGTGGAGACGCCGAGAATCGAACTCGGGTCCAAACAAGCAGCTCAAATGCTTTCTACATACTTAGTTTTTGTTTAATTTTCGTCGAGTAGCTGATCAAAAACAATCCATTACAAGCTTAGCTTCTTTAGTTTCAAAATGTTATCAAAGCCCTAACATTTCTATGTTTATTTTTACGATGCCCAAAAGTGAAACGCCATAAACCAAGGCTTTTCGTGGACATAAAGCTTGCACACCTTGTGTGCCGAGGCTAATCTTACTATAAATTCAGATTATGCAGCTAAAGCGTAATTATTTTCGCCGTTTAAATGGTTGAAATAAGGTTTACGAGTAGTCATTTCAGTCCTCGGTATGCTTACAGTTTTACTGACCTTGCTGTCAAAACCAGTCGTCCCCTGAGTTAGGTTACTAAAAACCATAGTGTCTGCAAAAGTATGAAAATGAAACGTATTATCCATTTGCGCATCCTACCAAAATCAATTAATTTTGACTCAAAATCATGGGTATGAAATTTGGTATCATTAAAGAACGCAAAAACCCGCCAGACAGAAGGGTGGTGTTCTCTCCTCAAAAACTGAAAGAGTTTCAACAACAATTTCCGGAGGCTACCATTGTGGTAGAATCTTCAGACATTCGAATTTTTTCCGATGAGGCCTATGCCAAAGCTGGTTTTGAGATTACCGAAGATCTTTCGGATTGTGACGTACTCATTGGGGTAAAGGAAGTGCCAATCGCTGCACTAATTCCCAATAAAAAATATTTTTTCTTCAGTCATACCATAAAAAAGCAACCTTATAATAGAGACTTGCTTAAAGCAATGCTGGAGAAGAATATTATATTATATGATCATGAGGTCATTACAGATTCTAGAGGTAATCGTCTTATTGGTTTTGGGCGTTATGCAGGACTTG
>Ga0228653_1000144_pt1 | contig 23442 bp, 17 predicted proteins | sample 65DmetaG_FD_182745 | JGI IMG/M metagenome (GOLD analysis project Ga0228653, IMG submission 182745) | Seawater microbial communities from Monterey Bay, California, United States - 65D | ecosystem: Environmental > Aquatic > Marine > Coastal | place: USA: California | collected 2016-11-02
CAGTATCTAACAAAGTAAAACTATTGTCTTGTTTGTCTTCTAGATAAATGTTGATACCAGAAGGGAAGTTGTTTGTAACTGCGTCTATGGTAATGGAAGTTCCAGCTTCAGCATTAATCCCTAAAGGAATAATCATGTTTTCAAAATTGTTGGGTGGTAAAGATTGAATTCCTAAATCTCTACCGTTTCCGTTGGCTACCGAATGGGTATAAATGGCAAATTCATTGGCTACACCACCAAAGATTGAACTGTCATAACCATTATCCCAACCTGTAGTTGTTCCTTCGAGATAGTAGATGTCTGCATTTCTTGTAGCTGTGCCATTAGATAGAGTTAATTCTATCTCTGGTCTTGTTGTAAGTCTCTGGAAACTATCTGATCCTTGATGTGATTGCATGGCTTCAGTGATACTAAGATTTACACTACCTGTTGCGCTCACGAAGAAGCCTTGAGCTGGCGCTATTTGAAAAGCAGCAGAGGCCTGATTTATCTGATTGTAAGAATCTGTACTTTGGTTCCAAAACCACAAAGTATTCTCTGTTAAGTTTGCTGAGTTGATTGTAAGTATATTATTGGTTCCATCTGCGTTTTCATTTCCTGCTACATATGAGGGATATGGATTTCCTGCCAAATTAAATCCATTTGAGTTTGAAGTCATAGCTACGGTAACATCAGAGGTATTTATAGTACCAGTAAATGATACATCTCCAGTAGAGGCTAATTTGATTGACCTTCCATCTCCCGATGTAAAGTTTCCAGTTCCAGAGGCTCCATTTTGGTAGTATCCCCATCCTGGAGTAGCATTGTTATAATCACTTAACCCAATGTTATTTCCGGTACCAGAAGCTAAGCCCGCTGTGGCAACAAAAGCATCTATATCTTGTCCTACAACCGGAGACGAAACCAAATACCAATTAGTTGTTGGGATATTTCTATTGTAGGTAACTGTTCCGGTAAAAGTACCTTGAGCAATTAAGGATGCTCCAGAATTTATAGTTACAGAGTTTACTGTCACCGCTCCAGAGGCTGTTGGGTAATTTGTTAAACTTGCAGGAATTAAAAGATCTGAGGTGGAAACTGGTATGCCATTACTCCAATTGGAGGAAGTATTCCAATCATTATCGGTAGCTCCAGACCAAGTTGTTGAGTTTAATTTTCCTGGAGACCCCCCATTTAAAGCACTAGCTTGCCAATTAGAGACTGTGTCTGAATTGTCTGATGAAGTGTCTATAATTTCATAACTAGGACCACTTCCATCTGTTGAAGAAGCATCGCCATCATCGTAGGCTACAATATCAATAGAAGTACCACTACTGTTTTTTAAAGTAATTGTACCACTACTATTACCTAGATTATTAGTATCATTGGTATCTTTTACAATAGCATTGGATGGAGAACCAGTTAAATCGTTAAAATCTGGTGTAAATGGATTATCATTATTATAAGTTCCGTCTCCATTACTTCCTAAAGCAATCGTTATATAATCACCATCAGTTATTGTTGTAGATCCTGGAAATGTAAATGTTCCTCCAGAATATACTACTGTCCAACTAGAAATATCAACATCAGCTCCATTTCCATTGTAAATTTCTATCCATTCATCATCAGAACTTGGGGTATTATACATAATTTCTGAGATAAATATAGCGGGCAAATCATCATCAGTTACTGTAATTATATTTTGACTTGTAGATATAGTTATTCCGGTTGATGTAGTTTCTGCAATGTTAAGAATAATAGTTTCATTGTCATAGTCTAGATCATCATTTATATCAATTGAAATATTTTGTGTGCTACTATTTGTAAATGATAAAGATGAGGTATTTAACGTATAGTCTCCACTTTCTGCGGTACTTGAACCGTCAATAGTTACGCTCAGATCAACTTGTGAACCGCCGTAATTGGATAAAGTCACAGGAACATTTACATTAAAACTTGAATCAGTTTCACTTGCCGAACTTGAACCTGAATCAAACCCTACGGTTTCACTTGCCGAAGAAATACCGGTCAATATAATGTTATCAAGACCAAAAGCCTCATAATTTGCACCTGCGTCACAAACAACTCTTATGTATAGAGTGTTTCCAGATCCCGAAAAGTTATTACTGATAATAGTTTGTAAAGCATATGTTAAGGTTGTTCCATTGGCAGTATTATTTCCTCCTGTAGCATTGTTAGTTAAATCTAGTGGGTCATTTGTACCATTAGTATGACCAAAATTATAGAGCACAAACCAATCTGTATTATTCCATGAATATTCAACACTCAAATCATCTGAATTATCCCAATCATTTGGTACAGCTCCAAAGTCAGCAGATAATTCAAAGTCAGTATACCCAGTTACATCGATGGCACCAGTAGATAAAATACCAGGATTACTAGAGTTTATGATATTGGGATTAGAACCCACAAATAACCATGAATCAGTTACATTTGTGTATGGACCGACACTGCCCTCATAAATGTTTGAATCACTAGGTTCAGCTCTGTGGAAATACTGATCTCCAGGATCGGAAGAAGGTGTTTGACTTGGAGTATGACTATAACCATCAAGATTTGTCTCAAACCCTTGAGAATATAGGGTTGTTTGTGCATTTGTTAAATTAGAATAGAATAATGCTAGAAAGAAGAGGAATATAATTTTTGAAATCCTCAAAAAATAGTTTTGTTTCATAGATTTTAAATCTTAATTTCTTTAAAATTAAAAAAAAAAAAGATTTAAAACTAATCTTATTGAAAATCTATAAAAGAATTAAGGAATTCTTAATTTTTCCTCCAAAAAAATGGCGTAAATAAAATGAGAACGGTAAATAATTCTAGACGCCCAATTAACATTAAAAATGAACAAAACCATTTGGCACCGGCAGTGAGGTGCGCAAAATTATTTACAGGGCTTACAGAACCAATTGCTGGTCCAATATTTCCTAAAGAAGAGGCTGCAGCCCCTAGGGCAGAGGTGAAATCTAGACCTAAAAACGTGAGAACTACTGAGGAAATCATAAAAATAAGCATATAAATCACAAAGAAAGAAAGAATGTTAAATACAATGGTTTGATTAACTGCTTTTTCATTGTATCGAACAGGAATAATAGCATTAGGATGCAAGGTTTTTTTAAATTCTAAAAAACTGTTTTTAAGCATCACAATATGTCGAACAATTTTAATTCCACCACTGGTAGATCCTGCCGAACCTCCTACAAAGAATAAAGCAAAGAAAATACCTGTCGCAAAGAAACTCCACATGGTGAAGTCTGCGCTAACAAAACCGGTAGTAGTAATAATGGAAGTAACTTGAAAAAGTGCATGTCTGATGGCACTCTCTGTAGTTCCAAAAATTGCTGGATGTGCTACGGTAGTTTGTAAGGTTTCATCTTGAAAGAATAAAATAATCACTGCTATAAGTGCAGTCATACTTACAATACCAAAAAAGTAATATCTAAATTCCTCGCTTTGAATTACTTTACGAACCTTTCCCTTTAACGCAAAATAGGTGAGTACAAAGTTGGTACCTGCAATAAACATAAATAAAATGACAATATACTGTACCATCGGCATCGCATTCCAATACGATAAACTTGCATTTTTTGTTGAAAAACCACCTGTGCTAACGGTTGCCATGGCATGATTAATAGCATCAAACCAAGTCATACCCGCGATTTTGAGAAGAAAGAATTCCGCAAAGGTAAGTGTAACATAAATTAACCAAAGACGTTTTGCTGTATCGGTAATTCTTGGATGTAATTTATCAGCTGAGGGGCCAGGGGCTTCTGCCATAAATAATTGCATCCCTCCAATACCTAATAGAGGAAGGATAGCAATGGTGAGTACAATGATACCCATACCACCAATCCAATGGGTAGCACTTCGCCAAAATAAAATTCCTTTTGGCATGGATTCTATATCTATTAAAATTGAAGATCCTGTGGTAGAGTACCCTGACAATGTCTCAAAAAAAGCATTAGTTACCGATGGAATTGTGCCTGTAAATAAATAGGGGAGCATTCCTGTAAACGATAAGGTAAGCCATCCTAAAGTTACAATTAGATACCCTTCTTTTTTGTGAATGGTTGTTGAGCTGGGTTTGTTAAAAAAGTAAAGAATAAGACCAATAAATACTGTAATAATTCCAGCATTTAAAATACCCATTTGAGCTTCCTCTTGATGGTACATGCTAAAAGGAATAGCAATAAACATAAAGACCCCATTAAGAACTGCGGTGAGTCCTAAAAATCTGTAAATTATTTTAAGATTAAGACTCCCCATCGTTATCGGAATAAGTCTTCTACAATATGGATGGCTTCAGGTAAGCAAAAAACAATAACTTTATCTCCGCTAAGAACTTGAAAATCGCCATCTGAAATTAAGGCTTTTCCGTCTCTAATGATCCCTCCAAAAACCGCATCTCTTGGAAAGTTTAATTCCTTAATAATGTTTTTGGTTACTTTAGCACCCGGTAAAACTTCAAATTCAAAAACTTCAGCATCAATATTGTGAAGATTAGCTAAGGCAAGAATTTCACCTTTTCTAATATGTCTAAAAATACTACTTGCAGCAATTAATTTTTTATTGATTAACGTATTAATTCCAATGGTTTGAGAAATGTTGATATAATCCATATTCTCTACCAAAGCAATTGTTTTTTTAACCCCTTTAGATTTAGCTACCAAACAAGACATGATATTGGTTTCTGAATCTCCTGTAACGGCTACAAAAGCATCCATTTCCCTGATGTTCTCTTCTTCCAGTAATTCTATATCTCTTCCATCACCATTTATTAAGAGCGTTTCGTTTAACTCCTCAGCTAAAAGTACAGACTTTTCTCGCTGTTTTTCAATGAGGGTTACTTTAAAGTTTTCATTACACAGGTTTCTCGCAGTTTTAGATCCAATAGAACTACCTCCAAGAATCATAACATTTTTTATGGTGAGATGTTCTTTTCCTACAATAGGGTAAAGTTTGTCAACACTATAGTGAGGTACAGAAAAATAAACCTGATCGTTCAATTTAAATTCGGTATCACCTCTAGGAATAATGGTTTGTGATACCCCTTCACGTTTAATGGCTATGATAATAAAATCTACGTTTGAAAACCGATCTCTTGCACCTTTTACAGTTGTATTTAATAATGGAGATTTGTAATCTAGGGTAGTTCCCATAACATTAAATAAACCATTTTCAAAAGTAACCGTATCATTAAATGAAGACTGGTTGAGCAACATTTTAATTTCATCTGCTGCCAACTCTTCTGGAGAAATCATATAATCTAATCCAAATTTCTTAAAATCAATATGCTCATTTTCAAGAAATTCAGGATTGTCTATTCTAGCAATAGTCTTCTTAGCTCCCAAAGATTTTCCTATTACAGAAATGGTGAAATTTGTGTTCTGAGATTCTGTAACAGCTAATAAAATATCGGTAGATTCTATACCAATTTCCTTAAGTAGTTTTATCGATGTAGCGTCTCCTTTTTTAGTGATGACATCAAGGTGATTGTTAATGTAATTTAGCTTTTCTCCGTCAAAATCAATGACATACGTATCTTGTGATTCGTAAGATAATAACTTTGCTAAATGAAACCCAACGTCTCCAGCACCTGCGATAATAATTTTCATAAATCGTAAGAAATATCTTACAAAGATATAAAACTTAATATAGTGAAGCCTATAATACGCATTGATATTCATTTTAAACTTGTTTTGTATCTTTAGAAAAAAAGTTGCTAAATGAAAAAATTAACCATTAAATCGTGGGCTCTAGATGATAGGCCCAGAGAAAAATTAATGAGTAAAGGAGCCTCTGTTCTAAGTTCTGCAGAACTTCTTGCGATATTAATTAGTTCAGGAAATAAAAAAGAAAGTGCTGTAGACTTGTCTAAAAGGATATTAGAATCTGTGCACTATAATATTCATGAATTGGCTAAACTTTCCTTAAAAAAATTAATAGCATTTCACGGTATTGGTCCTGCAAAAGCCATTACCATAATAACAGCTCTAGAACTTGGAAAAAGAAGACAACTAGAGACCTTTATACAAAAGCCAAAAATTAATAGTAGCCAAGAGGTGTTTTCCATGATGCAACCCCTAATTGGAATGCTAGCCCACGAAGAGTTTTGGGCAATTTATTTAAATAATGCTAACGAAGTACTTTCCAAACATCAATTGAGCAAGGGAGGCATAACTTCAACTTCAGTAGATGTTAGACTTTTATTTAAGAAAGCTATCGAACTTTCGGCTGTGGCTGTTGTAATTTGTCATAATCATCCGTCGGGTTCAACAAATCCAAGTAGAGAGGATAAAAGAATTACCACGAAAATTAAAAATGGAGGCTTGAGTTTAGATATTAAACTCTTAGATCATTTAATAATTACTGAAAAGTCTTATTTTAGCTTTGCCGATAATGGCGAAATTTAAACCTCTTTTTTAATTTTGATACTTGTCTATACGCATAAGGTTACCCCACGAGTTCGGTATATCTTTAAGCATATTTTTACTCGAGTTTTACTTGTGCCTGTATCTTTTACAACCAAAGTTGAGGATTTTGTTGCTCATAATGGACCTAAAATGAGTTATACTAGGGTTCCTCTAGGAAAAGAGTTTTTCGTAAAAAGTAATGAATTGTTGTTTGAACAGGGGATAAATGACTTAGAAATCAACATTTCACCATGGGAGGACACTCCATGTTTTTTTGGTGCAGGACCTCATTCTAGTATACCCTTTGATATCTTTGCAGCAAGTTTTTATTTAATTTCTAGATATGAGGAGTATTTGCCTCATGTAAAGGATATTCATGAGAGATTTACTGCAGAGCAAAGCTTAGCTTACAATTATAAATTTTTAGAAAAACCTGTAGTAGACATATGGGTGATGAAATTAAAAGCTATTTTAAAAAAACGTTTTCCAGAATATCATTTTCCAGATCGTGAGTTTCGCTACATCTCTACGATAGATGTAGATAATGCTTTTGCATATAAGTATAAAAGCTTTGTAAGAACCTTTGGGGCTTTTGTCTCAGATTTTTTTAAGTTGCAAATAAGGAGTTTTTGGAGTAGGCTTTTGGTAATTTTAAGAATTAGAAAAGATCCCAATAACACCTTTGAGCAAATCTTAACTTTGAGTAAAACATACGATGTAGACCTTATTTTTTTCTTTCTTATTGGAGATTATACCACATTTGATACTAATATATCAACCACTAAAAGACAATTTAGATTATTAATTAAGCATATTGCAGATTATGCTGGTGTTGGGCTTCATCCCTCTTATTTTACGATGAAGAATAGTGAGATGTTAAAAAAAGAAAAAGAACGCTTAGAATCGATAACCAATATACCTACAACAATTTCTAGGCAACATTTTTTGCGTTTTAGTCTTCCGGAGACCTATCAGAATTTGATAGATTTAGAAATTGAAGAAGATTATTCTATGGGCTATGCGAGTCATGTTGGATTTAGAGCGAGTACCTCTATTCCTTTTCACTTTTTTGATTTAGATTTTGAAATACAAACGCCTTTGCTTATTCATCCTTTTGCATTAATGGATACTACGCTCAACGATTATATGGGACTAACCCCTAAACAGTCTTTAGGAAGAACTAAAGATTTGTTGAATGAGGTGATGAATGTTAACGGAACTTTTATTACACTATTTCATAACGAAAGTCTTGGTGGATACCTTAGATGGAATGGATGGGGGAAGGTCTATGAAAAGATGCAAAAATTAATTCACACTCATGTCAATTAAATACATTCACAGAGAACATTTAGATGAGGAGAAATACAACCAGTGTATAGACTCTTCACTTCAGTCTAAAATTTATGCGTTCTCATGGTATTTAGATATTGTTTGCGACACTTGGGATGTATTAGTTCTGAACGATTATGAAGCAGTGATGCCAATTCCTTGGCGAAAAAAATATGGAATCAAATATGTATATCCCCCTTTTTGGGTGTTGCAATTAGGAGTTTTCTCTAATGAAGTTATTGATGAAAATGAATTTCTAACCCCTCTTTTTAATACATTTAAATTTGTTGAGTTAAGAATGAATACTTGTAATAATTTTGAGTTATATCCTGAATTTTTACAATTAAAACAATGCCAGAAATTAGTTTTTAATACAACATATAGTTCAACTTTATCCCATTACAGAAAAGATAGAAAAAAAGATTTGCAAAAAGCCGCTGCAGCTGATTTGATTGAAAAATGGAATGATCATCCAAGTAATTTAATTCAGCTTTTTAAAAATAACATTGGTAAAAGAACCCCGAATATAAAAGAAACTGACTATGAGAATTTAGAAAAGTTGATTGCTATTTGTATTGAAAAAAAAATAGGTGAAATACTATCTGTTTATGACAAAGAAAATAAACTAGTCGCCTCAGTTTTTTTATTAAAACATAAAAACTCAATTACCAAACTAATCTCATCAACAGATCTTAACTATAGAAAAAATGGAGCCAATACATTTTTAATTGATAGAGTAATTTTTAAATACCATAAGGATTTTTCAGTGTTTAATTTTGGAGGCTCATCCATAAAAAGTGTAGCAAGTTTTTCAAAAAGTTTTGGAGCAGAAACAGAAAAATATCATCAACTAAAAATGAATAAGCTTCCCAAATTTTTACAGCTATTTAAAAAATAACAAGTAACAAAATGGGTTAAATTTTATTTTTAAAAGTTTACTTGTACTTTTTTTTGTATAAATACACAAAACACAACCAGGAAAGAATTCCAGTAAACCACATTAAAATTGCTGAAGTAATGGCTGCACCTTTGATGCCGTATATTGGAATTAGATAATGATTGCTTATGATATTAATTATTAATGCTGCACAAATGATATAATAATTGACCTCAATTCTTCCTATGGATGCCAATAAATTTCCATAAACTCCCCTTAATAAGAAAATACCAATAATACCAATGATTAAGATTAAGAAAGACTCTGAGTAAATCATGTACTCTTTACCAAATATCGAAAGAATTTCACTTGCAAATAAATAGCTGCCAACAAGTATAATTATACTAATGATCGCAAACAATTGCACATAATTTTTTATGTATTTGGAGATATACTGCCGATTAGCAATCTTTTCAGTAAAAGTTACAAAATCTGTTGAAATAAACACTCTTGGTAAAAATAACAGACTAAAAGGGATAATGGATATATATCTATAGTTAGTCACTTGAATAGGATCGCCCATGAGGTGTCCAATCAATATGAGATCAACAAGAATAAGCAATTGAGTTACAACATTAGAAATACCTCCTAAAAAACCATATCTCCAGAAATAGAAATTGGTAATTGTTAAGTTGTTTGTTGAGCTTAGTTTAATGTTTAGTTTTTTTAAGAAAATAAGTACTGTAATAAGTGGAGATACAATTAAAGCTACCACATATCCGAACCCATCAAAGTAAGAACTTAAAATAAAAATTAGGATCACCAAAATTACATTATACCAAAATTCACTTAGGGCAAATAACTTATTCTTATGCTGAAGTCTGAATTGTATTTTTATAATTTCAAGAATAAAAATTGTAAGGATAGTGAGTGTTAAAAATGAAAAGTACCCATAGGTTTTATCAAATTGAAATGGAATAAAATAACCGATAATATTCAATAAAAAGATTATTAATATTGAAGCAATTATTCCTTTTTTGAGCACATAGGAAAAGAGTTCTTGTTTTTCTTCATTAGAATTTAATAAAGCACCGTACCTAATAAGACTTTGATGCAAACCAAAACCGCCAATTGGGATGATAAACTGAACAATACTGAAAGCAAACAGAATAATTCCCAGTTCCTCATGATCTATTAGTTGTAAAGCTATCCAAGAGCCCAAAAAAGAGAGGCCTCTTGAAAATAAAGTAGACAAAAAAACATAGTTCCCCGATCGATCTATGAATCCTTTTATATATTCTTTAATATCACCCAATTCTATTTAGTTTAATGCTTTAAGGTAAAGTTCTGAAAAAGATTCACAAATTTTTTCTGAGCTAAAATTATCATTTGCAAACTGATGCATTTTTTTGCTTATTGAAATAGGCTTGTTGTATATTTCAATAACTTTTTGCAGTAGTTGGTCTTCATTATTTTTTTCAATTAGAAACCCAAAATCACTTGGAAAAAATTCCTGAATACCTCCAACATCTGTTGAAATTACTGGAATTCCACAGGCAAAAGCTTCTAAAATCACACAGGGTAAATTCTCATAATTACTAAAAAGTACAAATACATCTGATTCCGTTAATTGTTTTGGGATTTTTTCATGGCTTAATTGATCAATAAAATTTAGTTGACTTTTCTTGAAGTTTAATTCATCAATTAATCCATTGTAGGGATCTTTCTTTCCACCAATAAAATTCCATTGAAAAGAGGTAATAGAACTTTCTAGTTGCTTAGCAACTCGCAACATGCCAGAGATATTTTTATGGGTATCCTGCAAGTTAGATATATGAGTAATTGTAAATTTTTTGGTTGTTTTTTTTGAAGGTTTAAAAAAGTGAGTGTCTACAACGTTTGGAATGATTTCATAGTGGCCTTTCAATCCAGATTTCAACATCGATTTTTTTAAATCGTTACTTACTGGGCAAATAAAACTTGCATTTTTTGTTATTTTTCTCGACAAAACTCGTTCTATCCATGGCAATGATTTTCGATCCTTTAAATGATAGCCTGTCCAATGCTCTGAAATGAGATAAGGGATGTTTTTTATTGCTTTTAGATGAAGTGCAAATACACCAAAAGGATATAATTTATTGAGATGCACTACATCAAAATTCCCTATTTGTTTCAATAGTTGTTGGTATGCCAACCAAAACCTAAATAATTTTAAAATGGGATTTTTAGTAGGTTTTATGTAGGCAATATATGAATGTAAATTTGACACTTTATCAACCTCAAACCTAGATTTTGATAGCCCTGGTTTAGAAATAATATGCAATACACTAACTAGATGTTTGCCACTTATAGCTTCTGCATGCCTCATTATAAAATCTCCATTTTGAGGAAGTACCGAAGACGGGTACCATCCACACAAAAATAATATATGAAGCTTTTTTTTCAACAGTTAAATCTTATAAATCAAATATATAATAAGTTCAAACATTTTTAACGTTAGATTATTATATTTACCCTATGAAAATACAACATGTTTTTTTTGATTTAGATCATACACTATGGGATTTTGAAAAAAATTCTGCCCTAACCTTTCAAGAAATATTACCAGCGGCTAATGTGAGCATAGATATTGACTCGTTTTTGAAAGTATACATTCCAATTAATTTTAGCTATTGGAAAAAGTACAGGGAAGAAAAAGTAACTAAAAAAGATTTAAAATATCTTCGATTAAAAGAAACTTTTGATGCATTAAAAATTTCTGTTAAAGATGAAACCATACATCAACTTTCAAATGAATATATAGATAAACTTCCTCACCATAACCATTTATTTGATGGTACTTTTGAAATTTTAGAATATTTACAAAAAAAATACCAACTTCATATCATCACCAACGGTTTTGAAGAAATTCAGACCAAGAAAATGAAAAAATCTGGTATATATAATTTTTTTGAAACTATTATTACTTCAGAATCGGTTGGTGTTAAAAAGCCAAATAAGAAAGTTTTTGAATATGCATTAGAAAAAGTAAATGCAAACGCCTTTGATTGTATCATGATTGGAGATAACTTGGAGGCCGATATAGAAGGGGCTCTCAATTGTGGAATTAAAGCTATTCATTTCAATCCAGAACATGCAACTCATATTCCAAAAAATATTACATCAATCCACAATCTATTAGATTTAAAAGAATATCTTTAAAATCTTAAAAAAACACGACTCAATTATTAAGCTTATGAATATTTACATAAAAAACCTAGTAGCATTTTTTAGTCTATGTTTTTTAATTTCTTGTACTGATAATTTAAATTTTGACAATATTAATTTAAATGTTGATCCAGTAATTACTGCTCCTTTGGTTTATTTTGAATTGGATCAAAATGATTTTTTTGACACTGCTTCAGCTTCCGAAATACCTATGATTTCAGATACCTCTGATTTTAGAGTTTTTAAATCATCTGCGATTAGAAATGATATAATTCAAGCTGTTTTTGATTTTGAAATTGAAAATAGATTTGATAGATCTTTTGAGGTTAATATTGTTTTTTATGACGGTAATGATAATATCACCCGAACTATTCCTAGCTTTAATATAGCTGCTCAAGATTTGAATTATGTTGTGTCAGATTCTATTGAAATTGCTGCTTTTCCAGTATTTCTAACTTCAAGAAAAGTTAAAGTTGAGGTGAAATTAAATCCTTCATCTTCACAAATTGATCCAAATATTTACCAAATCATTAAGTTCAAATCTACAGGAACTTTTTATTTAAGTATTTAAAAAATGAAAAAAATAGTTTTACTCATATTTTTAATTTCTGCAATTTCATTAAAATCTCAACAGAAATTAGCTTTTTCTTTCGCAGAGTCTCCACAAACACTTCTGTTAAACCCTGGTGCAGAAACAAATTTTAGAAGCCATTATGGTATCCCTATGTTATCGGACTTCTCTTTTAATATTGGACTTACTGGATTTAATCTTAATGATTTATTTTCTAATGACTCCAGAGCCTTTAGAACTAGATTTGAACAAGTGCTCAATAAAATTAATTCAACAGATTATATGAGTTTTAATACTAAAGTCGATGTTTTAAATGTTGGTTTTAGATTGGATAAAAAAACCTACTTAAGCTTTGGATTTTATGAAGAGCTTGATTTTATTAGTTATATGCCCAAAGATTTTATAGAATTATTTTATTATGGAAATGAACCCTTCTTAAATCGGAGCTTTTCTTTATCTCAGGTTTCTCTGAAAGGTGATTTTCTTGGAGTTTTACACGCAGGAATATCAAAAAAAATTAGTGAGAAACTCAATATTGGAGCCAGAGTTAAAATTTACTCCTCCAGTATAAATATCGAATCTCTGAATAATTATGGAACCTATGTCTCATCTACCAGCAATGAAAATATCATACGACAATCCTTAAATAATATAAACGGACAAATTAGAACTTCCGGAATTGTTGATGCTGATGATGAATATGTAGATGATCCAAATGAATATTTTTCAAGAACATTTCTCGGTGGTAATTTAGGACTAGGATTAGATGTTGGTCTTACGTACCATTTTACACCTCAACTGGAATTTTCTGGAAGTTTACTGGATATAGGTTTTATAAAGCACTCTAAAAACACTAAAAATTTTAATATTGAAGGGGACTATGTTTTAGACGGTTTAAATTTTCAATATGACTCCTCAAGTCTAAGTAATTACTGGCAACAGGTTGAACAAGATTTTAAAGATAAAGTTATTACTGAACAGACCTATGAAGGCTATACCTCTTGGAGGCCAATGAAAATAAATGCGGCATTTAAATATAGTTTTGGTGAAAGACGAGACAAAAGTTGTTATTCAAAAACACACAAAGAATACTATTACAACGCTATAGGCTTTCAAATTCATAATACCATGAGACCAATAAAACCTCAATTTTCTTTTACTAGTTTTTATGAGGCATCACTATCAAAAAAAATTCACACAAAGTTTACCCATACAATTAATGACTATTCTTCAACAATTTTTGGTGCTGCAACATCCCTTCAATTAGGAAAATTACATGTATTTGGCGGGCTAGATAATATATTAGGTGTTGCAGATGTATCCACTGCAAATACTGTTGCTTTTAACTTTGGATTTAATATTGTAATAGATTAAATATGAAATATAGATACTTTTTTTTTATACTTGTTTTTTTAACTTCTTCCTCTTTTGGTCAAAAAAGGATCCCTTCAAATAAACAGTACGTAATTGTTAAAAGTACATTTGATTTCTTAAAACAAATAGACCGTTACAAAGCCAATTCTTTTACAAAATTTTTATTTTCCAAAGCAGGTTATGTAGTGTATTTAGATAATGAAGAACTTCCAGAAGAATTATATTACAATAAATGCAGTGCGTTGTATGTAGATGTAAAAGATAAATCTAACCTCTTTGCTACCAGAAACTATATAGAATTAATAGATTGTAATGGAAAATTGTTATATACTTCAAAGTTAGGGACTAGTAAACTTAAGGATTTTGAAAGGTCTTACAGACAATCGATTAGAAATGCTTTTTCTACAATTGAAAATTTACAAGAAATTTATGATTCTTTCTCTTTACAAACAATTAAAAAAAAGGAACAAAAACCAAAGGCAACTCAAATAGCTAAAGAGATTCCAACACCATTAGTTACTTCAAATACAACAAGTAAGAAGGAAATAAAAGCATCTAAAGAGCTTTCATTGAATGCTCAGAAAAGTAAAACAGGGTATCAGCTTATAAACTCTAACAATGAACTTGTTTTTGAGATTCTTAAGACGAGTAATAAAAATGTATTTATTATAAAGAACAAAAACGGAGTATTAATTAATACTGGGAAACATTGGTTTGCTGAATATTATGAGGAACAATTATTAGTAACAAGAGCGCTGCAAATCAAGTTTTAATATCCATATTTATCTCCCCATGTTTTTTTAAGTTTTTGTCGAAACTGTTCTTCTCTTGAGCTTTCACCAGGTTCATATATTCTTGTGTTAGAAATACTATCAGGTAAAAATTCTTCGAGCACAAAATTCCCTTTGTAATCATGAGCATATTTATAGTCTTTTCCGTAATCTAGGGCTTTCATTAATTTTGTAGGCGCATTTCTTAAGTGAAGCGGTATAGGTAAGTCACCTGTTTTTTTTACAATTTCTTGAGCTTTATTTATGGCCATATACGAGGCATTACTCTTAGGAGAATTTGCTAGGTATACGGCACATTGGCTTAAAATAATTCTAGATTCTGGATAGCCAACAACACTTACAGCTTGAAATGTATTATTGGCTAAAATTAATGCAGTTGGGTTGGCATTTCCAATATCTTCAGCAGCAGCGATAAGTAATCTTCTGGCTATAAACTTTACATCTTCACCTCCTTCTATCATTCTTGCAAGCCAATATACTGCACCATTAGGGTCACTTCCTCTAATAGATTTTATAAAGGCAGAAGCAATATCGTAGTGCTGTTCACCAGTTTTATCATATCTAACCGATGTTTTTTGAATTTTTTCTAGGACTAATTTGTTCGTGATCGTAATCTTATCTTCATTCCCTACTACCAATTCGAAAATATTCAATAATTTGCGTGCATCACCTCCAGAAACTTGAAGCAAGGCATCAGTTTCTTTTAGTTTAATCTGTTTTTTTGATAAAATAGTATCTTTTTTAATGGCTCTTTTTAGTAATACTATTAAATCACTTTTATCAAATGAGTTTAAGATATATACTTGACATCTAGATAATAGTGCTGGTATGACTTCGAAGCTTGGATTTTCGGTAGTTGCTCCAATAAGGGTAACCCATCCTTTTTCTACGGCTCCTAATAAAGAGTCTTGTTGAGATTTGCTAAAACGGTGAATTTCATCTATAAATAATATGGGGTTTTTAGTTGTAAATAAACCACTGCCTTTTTTTACTTTATCTATGATGTCTCTGACATCCTTTACCCCAGAGCTAATAGCACTAAGAGTAAAAAAAGGGCGCTCAGATGTTGTTGCTATAATATTAGCCAATGTGGTTTTCCCAATGCCAGGAGGTCCCCAAAATATTATAGACGGAAGTATGCCTTTTTTAATTAGCGATGTTAAAATCCCTTGATCACCGATTAAATGGCGCTGACTGATATAGTCTTCAAGTGATTTGGGACGTATTCTTTCTGCCAAAGGTTCATTCATAAGTATAAAAATAGTAAAGATTTATGACAGAAGTTGTTAATTTAGTAAATGGATTTATTTTTGATAAGATTTATGTATGCAAAATAACAATGCTCTTAGTTATCATAAAAATGTACTCTATATTCCAGTAGTTGCTATCCTGGCCATATGGCTTATTTATTGGGTAGAAATTAGATTTGGGTATAATTTTAATTCTTATGGAATTCTCCCAAGAGAAATTAAAGGCCTTAGAGGTATTTTTTTATCTCCATTCATACATAGTGATGCTTCTCATCTCTCTAACAATTCTATGCCTTTATTTGTATTGCTAGCCTCATTATTTTATTTCTACAGACAAATTGCCCATAAGGTTCTTATTTATGGAACTCTTTTATCGGGTTTAATTTGTTGGACTATTGCTAGAGATTCACATCATATAGGAGCAAGTGGAACTATTTATTTGTTATTTAGTTTTATTTTTTTCAGTGGTATTATCAGAAAACACTATAGGCTTATAGCCATGTCTTTAGTTGTTATCTTTTTGTATGGAAGTATGATTTGGTTTATACTACCTACAGAAGATAGAATTTCTTGGGAAGGACATTTATCGGGGTTTGTCATTGGCCTATTATTTTCCATCTTATATAGAAAACAAGGAATTATAAAAGAGCAATATCAATTTTCAAAGTCTGAATTTGATTTATTATTTGATGAAAACGGCAATTTTTCTCCACCAAAGATAGAGGAGGAGTTCAATAAAGACTTAGAGTAGCTTATTAGATTTTATTTAAAAAGATTACGATAATCTTTGACGAATAGCTTCATATAATAAAGCACCACAAGCCACAGAAACATTTAATGAATCTATAGACCCTAATAAAGGAAGTTTTGCTTTATAATCTACAATTTTTAGAACAGACGGGTTAACTCCTCTGTGTTCAGATCCCATAACAATAGCAATAGGTTGTTTGAAATCTACTGCATACAGTAAGTCTTCTGTTTTTTCTGTAGCTGCAACAATTTTTATATCAGAGGCTTGTAATGTATAAATGGCATCTTTTATATGATTAACCCTACAGATAGGAAGTTTAAAAGCTGCACCAGCTGAGGTTTTAATAGTTTCTGCGTTAATTGGAGCACTACCTCCTTGCTGAATAATTATTCCGTTAACTCCAGTACATTCTGCAGTTCTTATAATAGCTCCAAAATTTCTCACATCAGAGATTTGATCTAGAAGTAAGAATAGCGGAGCATCTGTAGCCTCTAGACTAGTTTCGATTAATTTTTCTAAATCAGCAAATTCAATAGGTGAAATCTGAGCAACTGCTCCCTGATGGTTTTTATTTTTAGAAAGTCGATCTAGTTTTTCCACAGGAACAAAACTTGTAGTAATCTTTTCTTTTTTGATACGTGTTTCTAATTCAAAAAATAAATTTCCTCTAAGACCTTTTTGAAGGTATACTTTATTTATTGTTGATCCACTATCAATAGCCTCAATGATTGCTCTTAATCCAAAAATTGTTGTGTTTTCCATAGATGATGTAAAGGTATTATAATTATGACTTTTTATTCAGTGCAACCCATCATTATTTTATTAATCGATATAAAAAAACCTTCCAAAAATTAATTTGGAAGGTTTTAGATTTTATATTAAATCTTATCTTACTAAGATTAAATGAAATCGTGTCTTATAAACAATTTAGAATTGTTAAAGATCCTGGTGATGGGTTAGATGCCGATAGTAATAAAGAACCATCTGGAGCATAAATTTGGAAAGAAACCTCACCTGGGTAAGAATCTCCTGTGTATTCCCAAGCAAACCCTTCAGTTCCAGCAGGAACATTTAAAGTTTCTGTAGAATCAGTCCAACCACAACATGCTGGTCCTCCTGAATAAGAACTTAACATATCAATGTAAACTACTTCAGCATTTCTTGGTCCACCATCAAAAGTAACTTTTATTCCGTCACCTTGCCATCCATCTCCATAAGAATCTTGCATATCAACTACGTAATCTCCTGGTTTTGGAGTACATAATATAGCTGAAGTGTAAAAGAATGGAGAAGAGAAGTAAGAACCTTGTAAACTTCCACTAGCTGATGCAGCAGAAAATTCTCTACCATCAGTTAATTTTAGTGATAGACGTATACCAAATACATCACCTACACCATAATTAGTTCCAAGACCTAAAGCTGTTAGAGCTTCACCTAGAGTTACTGAAATTTCAGTAACAGGTAATCCTTTATCACCAATAGTGAAAGCACTAGCTGGTATAGTTTTTACCATAGCTTCTCCAGATGCTTGTCCACCTGAAACATATACGTCTACTTCAGATAATAAAGCTCCATACTCTTCGTCTTGTTCTTCAACAACAACTGAAAAAGCTGAGTTTAAATCTGATAAGTTATAACTTCCTGAAGTTATCTCTAACTTTCTAAGTACAGCACCGTATTCAACACCGGCAAAGACTTGATCAATAGATTTATCATCACTCTCACAACTGCTTATTACAATAACAGAAAGTAGTAATAAAACTATCTTATTTATTTGTTTTTTCATCTTTTATTATTTTTTAGTTATTAATTAGCAGCTGGAAATCCAGGTGATGCTCCACCATTATCCCAAAATACTGGATCTGTTACACCACTTTTTTGGCTAATATTAGAATTATTATTCGCATGGTCAGCTGGGTAATAGAATGAACGGATAAATCCTCCTGGGTTTGGCTCAATATTTGGCTGTAACGTAGTTGGGAATCCAGTTCTTCTATAGAAGTTATAAGCTCCTAATCCGTTTCCGTATTGAGCTACAAAACTTTGCATTCCTAATACATCCATTACATTGTCTGCAGCATCCCATTCAGCATCAACTCTTGCATAGAAACTATTTACTACAAAAGATAAACCTCCAAAGTAGATATCCATAATTGCATCAAATCTCTCTGTTCTTGGATAAAAGTTTAATACTTTATCCATAGACTTTGCCATACCGTTAAACATTGCATTTTTAGCAGCAACCTCATCGACACTACCACTTACTAGTTCTGCTTCAGCAATCAAAAAGTCTTGCCAAGATGCTAATAAGATTGGAGTAATACCTCTACCACCGTTACCATCACCATTTTGTTGACCACCGTAAGACCAGTCATCTAATTTACCACCAGCAGGGTATACACCAGCCAATGTTCTTAAGAATCCATCAGGTGGAATACCATTGTCATTTCCATGATCTCTACCCCACCATCCTTGTGGGTTTGCACAGAATACATACCCAGCATAGTGCGCAGGAGCATTTTGTAAACCACATTCTAATACTTCTTCATTAGCAGGTGCTCCAGCAATACCTGGAGTTGGGTTAGTTTGTCTGTGGTAGTAGAACATGATACGTGGGTCAGCAATAAAAACACCACCACCAATGTCATATCCTCCATCAAATCCACCTCTCATATAGTCCATTAAAGAGTTAGACATATAAGATCCACCTCCAGTAGCAGTATAGTTACTTCTATATCTTGGATGACGTGAATCAGGCTGAATTGCTTCTGTTCCCCATCCGAATTGGAAATCATCAGCATTAGTAGAAATGTAATTTCCAGATGCAACAATAGCATTAAAATTAGCTAATGCAGATCCATCAACATTTCTTGTATTCATGTATGCATTCATCTTTAATGTATTTGCTGCTTTTGTCCATTTAGACCAGTCTCCATTATAAAAAGGATCTATTCTACCACCTACCCATGTAGGCTCTCCAAGAGCATCACTATTAAAGTTAGCGATTGCTGAATCTAAAAGACCTAACGCAACTGCATAAACACTCTCTCCAGAATCAGACATCGGATTTAAGTTAGCAGCTCCCTGAAATGCTTCAGTGTAAGGAATATCTCCAAAGAAATCTACTAATGTCATTAAGATGTGAGCTTCGATAAACTGACCAATACCTTTATGGTGAGTTAAACCAGCTTCATCAGCTAAAATATTCATTTCTCTAATATCCTGCATGATTGTTTGATATGCAGAACTCCATCTTCCATTAAAACTACCTGGTTGATATGCATTTGCATAATCTCTACCATTCATGTAATCTATTCTGGTAACAGCTCCAGCAGTATTTCCAAAACTTTCTATCAAATATGCATATGATAATTGAATAGAGTTCAGATAGAAATCTGGATCAGCTTGTTCTGGTGCTAGAGCGTTTGGATTTTGTGTCAAATCCAGCTCTGTTGTCTCACACGAAGCAAAGAATAATCCTCCGCATAGAACCAACATTTTAATTAAATTGTTTATTTTTCTCATAATATAAATTATTTTTTTGTTAGAATGAAGCTTTCACAGAAAGTCCATATCTTCTTGAACTAGGTCCGTTTAAATATTCAAAACCTCTACCATTACCAACACCTAATCCAGCTACGTTAGGATCAAAATTAGTGTTATCAGGTATATTTGGTGTATGGAACCATAAGTTGTTAGCTGAAAAAGTAACACTTAAAGATCCGAATGGAGTCTTCTCTAACATAGTATTAGGAAGAGAATACCCTAATGAAAGTTCTTGTAATCTAAATACAGTTGCATCATAAACTCCTAATTCATCTGCTCCGTATAATACGTTAGAGAAATAGTATGTTGAGTTATTGATTTGAGTTGTATTTGTTTCTCCTGCTGGATTAACACCTGGTAGTATAAAAGAGTTAGCTCTATCTACACCAGCTTGGCTTACAACCCCTCTACCTAATAAGGTTTGAACAGTTTGAGAATACATATCACCTCCTTGAGTCCAGTTAAATAAGAAACCTAAAGAGAAGTTCTTGTAATTTATAGTGTTACCCATGTTTAAAACAAAATCAGGGTTTGCATCTCCAATTACGTTATTGTAGTCACTACCTTCAGAAAAATCAAAAGCATTATCGATTACATAACTACCAGCTCCGTTAACTCTAAAGTTACCATTTGCATCTGTTGCAACAGCACTACCAATCATAGTTCCTAAAGAGAATCCTTCAACTGCAGCGTTACCTCTGTTTGTAAAACCTGCAAAAACAACAAGATCTGTATCTGCTCCTAAATCAGTAACAATTGCTTCACTAGAAGAATAGTTAAAGTTTGTTGACCAGTTAAATCCGTTACCTTCGTTTCTAATCCAATCTAAAGTTACATCTAATTCAATACCATCAGCTACAATTTCTCCAATATTTGTTAGAGTACTATCATATCCAGTTGCTGGATCTAATGGTCTGTCTACAACTAAGTTGTTAGTTGTTCTCTGATATATAGAGAAATCAACGCTTATTCTATTGTCTAAGAAACTACCTTCTAAACCAAATTCTACTTCCTCTAAAGTTTCAGGCTTTAAATCTGGATTTCCTAAGAAAGAACTTGTAGAGTTTGTTACAACATCTACACCCTCATCTGTATTAAATGCTTGTGTGTTTAAGCTTAATGTAGTTGCTACTGGATATCCTGAACGGAAGTTTGCAGAAGTTCCTACACCAGCTCTTAGCTTTAAGAAGTTTATAAATTCACTTTCTTGAATGGCTTCGATAGCCTTAGAAGGAAGGAATGAAATACTTGCAGAAGGATAAGTAATTGATCTGTTTTCTTGAGTTAAGTTAGAAACCCAATCTGTACGAGAGGCTAACGTTAAGAAAGCAGTTTGTTTATATCCTAAATCAGCTTGAGCATATGCTCCCATAATGTTTCTTCTTTGAGAAACTTGGATTTCATCTTGCACACCAAAGTTAAAGTGTCTTAACACTCCAAATACTTGTTGTCCTGTACTTGAAACACCACTTCTGTCATATACATCACTTCTTGTTTCCATACCCACTGTAAAGTTAAGGTCAAAACTATCAGAAAGATCATAATTACCTGCTACAGATACTTTGTGGTTGTTAATAGTATTTGTGTTGTTCCAAGTTGAATATTGTCCAGATTGGTTAGCAACACTACCTGTTTTACCACCTTTGTTAGAAAAGTTAGAATTGTTTTCACTATAGGTGTCAAAACCAAATTGATACATTAAGTTAATGTTGTCATTTAATGCATAAGTAAGCGCAGCATTACCAAATACTCTATTTGTTAACTGAGTAGTACCTGCATTTTCAACAGTCCATAAAGGGTGTTGAATACTATTGTTTTGTCTGTAGTAAACAGAACTACCATCTACTGGGTTCTGAAAAGGAAGACCCATTAAATCAACACTTCTTGGAGTATAGAATAAGTTTCCAAAGATAGATGCATCATTACCACCTACATTACTACCGTAACTTGCAGCTACTGGAGGTGATTTAAAGTTTGTTCTTGCATAGTTCATTGTTCCACTAACAGTAAACTTGTTTGATAATTTTGCATTACCACCAATACTTAAAGTATTTCTTCCTACAGAGTTTCCAGGAGTAAATCCTTCATCATCTAAACTACCATAGTTAATGTTGTAACTCATCTTACCATCGTCTGAAGAAGATCGAATGTTGATGTTATTACTTCTTACAACACCTGTTCTAAAGAAATCTCCAACTGAATTATAAGGTCTCCAATCATATCTTGCTCCAGCAAATTCTGGAAAAGCTTGAGGAATACCTGTAGCAGTTGAAGCTGTAGAGTAAGGGTGTTCTAAAGTTCCGTTAGCATCGAAAGCACTACTGCTTCCCCATCCTCCAGGACCGTCTCTTTCAAATTTTGGTCCCCAGTTACTGAAGAACCAACCGAATGCTTGATCAAAACCACCACCATATTCGTTTTGGTAGTCAGCTAAAGAAGCTATTTCGTTAAAGAATACTGAAGAACTTACAGTAATTTCTTGTTTTGATGCACTACGTCCAGAAGAACCACTTTTTGTAGTTATTAAAATAACTCCATTACGTCCTTGTGTTCCGTAAAGTGTAGCAGCTGCTAAACCTTTTAATACATTCACACTCTCAATGTTGTTTGGATCAATATCTAGAAAACGACTAGAACCATTGTTACCATCAACAAAATTTCCTTGGCTATTTGTATCACTACTGAAAGGAACTCCATCTACAACAAATAATGGTTGGTTAGAACCACTAAAAGAACTCATACCTCTAATAAGAATACTTGTTCCTGAACCAGATACACCACTTTGAGCTTGAATGTTTACCCCAGAAGCTTTACCAGATAAAATTCTTCCGATATCACCTTCAGAACGTTGTTCTAATTGTTCAGATTTAACTTCACTTACAGCATAACCTAATGCCTTCTTTTCTCTTTTAATACCTTGTGCAGTAACGATGATTTCATCTAAAACCTCACCACCTTCTTCAAGAGTTACATCGATAACGTTGGCAGAACCAACAGTTTTTTCGACTGTCTTGTACCCTAGGTAATTAAAAACTAAAACGTCACCTGATGTAGCTTTGATGGAATATTTACCATCAAAATCAGTTTCAGCTCCCGTACTAGTACCTTTAATAATAACACTTACACCTGGTAAACTTCCAGTGTTGTCAGATACTGTACCAGAGACAGTTTTTTCTTGTGCAAATGATACCTGCACAATTAACGCCAATAATAGCGTCAAAACTCCTTTGAACTTTGTCTTCATATTTTATAATTTGAATTAATTAGCCCAAATATCTTGTTTTTTTTTTAAAAAGCAATGGTTTATGTTAAAAAAAACTTAACTAATATGCAGAA
>Ga0228653_1000153_pt1 | contig 22649 bp, 21 predicted proteins | sample 65DmetaG_FD_182745 | JGI IMG/M metagenome (GOLD analysis project Ga0228653, IMG submission 182745) | Seawater microbial communities from Monterey Bay, California, United States - 65D | ecosystem: Environmental > Aquatic > Marine > Coastal | place: USA: California | collected 2016-11-02
AGCAGTTTCTTTGGTCATAACTCTAAAGTGTGCAGCTACAAATCTAGCTGCAGGCATTCCAGCTACTGGACCTAGTGCCGCTGAGACTACTGGAATTTCCCTTAAGGTATCTGCAACAGATTTAAATCTAGATTTTGAAAACACAGGATCTCCGCCATAACCACCAGATTTCTTCCCTGGTCCGGCTACTGATCCACCGCCACCTTCATGCAATCTAATTAAAGGTACTTTGTACTTCAATGCTAGATCTTCGGTATAAACACTTTTTCGTAAGCCTGCAGGGTTAGGAGATCCTCCTTTAACAGTAAAATCTTCTCCACCAACGACAACTTGTTTTTGATTAATTTTGCCAAATCCTAAAATAAAGTTAGCAGGTGTTAGAGATTCTAGCTTTCCTTCTTTATCAACCTCAGATCCACCTGCAATTTCGCCTTGTTCTTGAAAAGATTCATTATCAAGCAGAAGATCAATTCTTTCACGAAGCGTAAGTCTTCCTTTAGCATGTTGAAGTTTTATAGCTTCCTTACCTCCCTGGGCCTTCGATAGCTTTCTTCTTTTTCTTATTTCAACTGTTTCTTTTTTCCAATTCATAGTTATGGTGCCCCGTACAGGATTTGAACCTATGGCCTCTGGATTAGGAATCCAGCGCTCTATCCGACTGAGCTAACGGGGCTTTTTTTATTATTTTAACAACTAAACCTTGATTTTAACTTTTCTTTAGTTATTATTTAAGGAGCACCGATTTGAACCAGATTGCGGGTGCTTTATAAATACTGCTAAATAGGATTCTTCTAATGCGGACCTGTTTAGCGAAAGCTGGCAGGTTTTTTTTTAGGAGAAATAAAATGAGTTACGAAGGTAAAAATTTAGAAACTATAGCGCTTCATGCCGGATGGAGGGCTGATGAGACCACTGGATCAGTTGCGGTTCCAATTCACCAAACAACCAGTTATTTATTTGAGAGTACAGAGAAGGCCGCAAGCCTCTTTTCGCTGTCTGAACTAGGTAATATATATACAAGGATAATGAATCCTACAACTGCTGTTCTTGAAGAAAGAATGGCTGCTATTGATGGAGGCGCTGCTGGATTGGGCGTAGCTTCTGGACAGACTGCTTCAGCATATTCAATCCAGAATTTAGCAAAAGCTGGAGACAATATCGTATCTTCTTCACATTTATATGGAGGTACATATAATCAATTCAAAAATAATTTATCTGAAATGGGGATAGAGGTTAGGTTCGTTGATCCCACCAATCCAGAAAACTTTAGAGAAGCAACAGATGATAAAACTCGAGCTTATTTTGGAGAAACTCTTCCTAATCCTAGATTGCAGGTTTTTCCAATTAAAGAAGTTTCGGACATTGGACGGTCATTAGGCATTCCTCTGATTGTAGATAATACAGCTGCTCCAATATTCTGCAGGCCTTTTGATCATGGCGCCTCCGTGATAACTTATTCAACGACTAAATATATAGGTGGTCATGGAACCTCTATTGGTGGTTTGATAATTGATGGCGGAAATTTCGATTGGGAGGCTGCTGGTCCAGAAAGACAACCAAGTCTTAATACACCTGATGCCTGTTATAACGGAGTAGTATGGACAGAAGCTATAAAACCCATGGGTCCAATTGCTTATATTATGAAAGCAAGAACAACTCTCTTGAGAGACTTGGGTGGAGCTATGAGTCCTTTTAATGCTTGGGCATTTATCCAAGGTTTAGAGACTTTACCTTTGAGAATGAGAGAGCACGGCAATAACGCATTAAAAGTTGCTGAGTTTCTTAAAAATAATGAAAAAGTTTCTTCAGTAACTTATCCAGGAATTTCTGATGGTATTGAAAAAGAGAGGGCTGATAAATATTTATCTGGAGGTTTTGGAGCTCTTGTCGGTTTTGAATTGCCAGGCGGTGTAGATTCAGGGAAAAAGTTTATCGACTCTCTGGAACTTCTCTATCATGTAGCGAATATTGGAGACTCTAGGTCTTTAGCAATTCATCCAGCTTCTACAACTCATAGTCAATTATCGTCTGAAGAACAGCTTTCAGCAGGCGTTACTCCAGGTTACGTCAGGCTATCAATAGGTATTGAAAATATTGAAGATATCCTTGGAGATATTGAACAAGCCATAAACAAAGCAGGTTAAATTTTTAAAGATCTTAACTTCCCGTTAAGTAGGCAACCCTAGTTTCCCCGAGTTAGGGATTACCATGAGCCAGACTTCATTTAGTCTGGCTTTCTTTTTACAGCTTTGTAGGGTTTTCTGCTCCAGGATAAACAACCTCAGGATCAAAAACTTTCTCTGTTTCTGTGAAATTTAATTGCACTTCATTCTCTTCAATTGAATAGACTGATCTATAAAAACATGACTTGTAACCAACATGACAACTAGCACCTAGTCCCTGAATAGTCACTTTCAACCAAACAGAATCCTGGTCATCATCGATAAGGATTTCATCAACTTGATGAACCATTCCACTCGATTCACCTTTTTTCCATAAAACTTCTCTACTACGACTCCAATAGTAAGCTTCATTAGTCAGTATGGTTTTATCTAAAGCTTCTTTATTCATATAACCCAGCATCAATACCAATCCAGTTGAAGTTTCTGTTACAACAACAGGAATGACTCCATCAGAGTTAAATTTTGGAGCTAAAATATTCCCTTCTTCAACAAACTCAATTGAAGAACGTTCGGCAAAATTTACTTTTTTCACATTTTTTCCTTTAAAGCTTCTACATTTTATCAGAACTAAATACGTGAAGTTAATATCCATCGCATTCAGTTATATGCAGTTTTTTGATAAAATAATACATATCAATGCTACCCAATTTAAAAGTAGAGAATCTATCTAGTGTTCGTTCGGAAAAAGTAATTTTTGACAACATTAATTTTGATGTAATGCCAGGTCAAAATATTGAGATCATTGGATCAAATGGCTCAGGAAAAACGACTTTGTTAAGAACAATATTAGGTCTTATTAATCAAGACAAAGGCCAAATCTTATGGTTAGACGATAATGATAACTATAATAAATTTAGAACTTTTGATTGTTTTTATCAAGGGCATCAGCTTGGAATAAAAAATTTATTAACAGTTTACGAAAATTTACAATTAACAAAAAATTCAATAGGAATGCCTCAAGAAGAAATATATAAACTCTTAGAAAGGGTAGGGCTAAGCAATATCAATGACTTTGCAGCTAATTTATCTGTGGGACAAAGAAAGAGAATTGCAGTTGCTAGATGGTTATTAAAAGAATTTAAAGTTTATTTAATTGATGAACCCTTTTCTGCATTAGATGACAAAGCAACATTATTAATTGAGGATTTAATCAAAGAGCTTAATGCCAAGGGATGCTCATTTATCATCACAGGCCATCGACCTTCAAATATATTGGCAAGCAGGATGGAGATATGATGCAGAGTTCGATATCGGATTGGCTCTCTATTATTTTGAGGCGAGATTTGATTATTGCCTTTAGAAGATCTTCAACTTATATAACGCCTTTAATATTCTTTTTAATAGTAGTAACTTTTTTTCCACTAGCTCTAGGACCACAAGAGAGTCTGTTGAGCAGTTTAGCTCCAGGAGTTATTTGGATAGCTGCCTTATTGGCATCCCTATTGGCGGTCGAAACTATATTTAGTGAGGATTTTCGAGACGGAACACTAGATGATTTTTTTATTTCTTTGGAACCATCTTTTATCTTAGTTTTCGCTAAAGTGTTAATCCATTGGTTAATCACGGGCTTGCCTATATTAATTGCTTCTATTATTGCGGCTTTAGTTTTATACCTTCCTTTTGAAAGCTTCATCCCAATGATATTTAGCTTATTACTAGGAACTTCTTTTATGAGCTTGCTAGGAGCTTTAGGGGCAGCGTTATCTTTAGGTAGATCTGCAATCTTAAGTGCCATCATAGTTTTGCCTTTCTCTATTCCAACATTACTTATGGGAACCTCTGTAATAAGCTCTTCTTTGATCAACCAAGATTTCAGCGGATATTTAATGATCATGGGAGCTATGTTGGCTATAGGCATACCTGGATTATGTTTATTAACTGTAGAGGCACTACTTTTAAATTATGAATAAGATTTGGAATTTCATTAAGAGATGGTTTATTGAAATGGGCTCACCACCATTATTCTATAAGTGGTCCTCAAAGATACTTCCTTGGCTTTCCATTGTTTCTATATTGATATTAGGAGTAGGACTTTATTGGGGAATGTTTTACGCACCTACTGATTACAAGCAAGGCGATGTTTATAGAATCCTTTTTATTCACGTGCCTTCAGCCATTCTAGGTCAATCTATCTTTATGTTTATGGCTATTTGCGGCTTTATTAATATGATTTGGAGAGCAAAGATTTCAGGAATGATGCTTAAATCCGCTGCTCCAATTGGAGCAAGCTTTACTTTGCTTGCTTTGGTCACTGGATCAATTTGGGGAAAACCTACATGGGGCACTTGGTGGGTATGGGATGCACGTTTAACATCAACTCTTATATTATTTTTTATTTATGCTGCCTTGATCGGATTGCATTCAACCATAGAAGATAAAACTAAAGCTGATAGAGCTGTATCTATTTTATCCATTGTAGGTATTGCAATAATTCCTGTTATTAAGAAGTCAGTTGATTGGTGGCAAACATTGCATCAACCTTCAACCTTTACAATTACATCTTCTCCAAGTATGTCACCAGATATGTACCAACCACTTTTGATTTGTGTAATAGGCTTTTATTTATTTTTTGCACTTTTGCTCACTTTAAATTTAAGAAATGAAGTCCTTGAAAGAGAAAAAAATAAAAACTGGGTAAGACAATTATTTGGAGGATTAAGTTAAATGCTCAATGGATTTGATGAAGTTTTTCTTATGGATGGAAATGGACCCTATGTTTGGTCATGCTTAGTAATATTTATTCTAATTCTTGTATTAAATATTTTTACAGCCTTAAAAAGGAAAAATAAGATTCTTAAATCCTTAAAAAAACTATGAACCCAATTAGAAAACAACGGTTATATGCTTTGATAGCTGTTTTGATAGGCTCTTTAGTGGCTACGTGGTTAGTTGTGTCTGCTTTATCAGAAAATATGAACCTTTTTTATTCTCCAACAGAGATTAAAGATGCAAAGGTAGATGAGGTTACTTTGATAAGGGCAGGGGGAATGGTAAAGGAAGATTCAATCATCAAAGATACTCGCACTCTTAATGTCACATTTACAGTGACTGATTATCAGAATGATTTGGAGATTAATTACGAAGGGATTCTACCCGATCTTTTTGCTGAAAATGCAGGCGTTGTTGTTAGGGGAAACTTAAAAAAAGATGGAACTTTCAAAGCTATAGAAGTTTTAGCTAAACATGATGAAAACTATATGCCCCCCGAAGTTGCTAAATTAATCAATGAGGATCTATGACACCTGAAATCGGTCACATCCTGTTAATTGTATTTTTAGTTCTGAGTTTTGCCGGAGGGTTTTTGCCTTTAACTTCAGTTTATTTAAATAATCAGACTTTTGAAATACCAATAAAAAAACTCGCTTTTTCACTTTTTTTGCTCATTTTTCTTTCTTTTTTAAGCTTGGTATATTCATTTCTTATTGACGATTTCTCAGTTGCATACGTATCTCAAAACTCCAACACTAACCTTCCTTTCTATTATAAATTTGCAGCTACTTGGGGAGCACATGAAGGTTCTCTCTTGCTTTGGATTCTTGCTATGAATGCTTGGTTAATCAGTTTTATGTTCCTGACAAAATGCTCTGATAAAAACTTCACGAACGCAGTTTTTTCAATTTCATGTCAAGTTATGTTCTCTTTTTGTCTGTTTACTCTATTAACTTCTAACCCTTTTGAAAGAATACTGCCTATACCCCCATTGAATGGAGCTGATCTAAATCCTTCTCTTCAAGATATAGCCTTTACCATACACCCGCCTTTGCTCTATTTCGGATATTCAGGTCTTATGATACCGTTTGCTATCGCTGTAGCAGCCATGCTATTTAATGTAGATACAAAAGAATGGGCGGCTTATTCAAGGCCTTGGACACTTTTATCCTGTTCTTTTCTAACTTTAGGAATAGCCCTAGGAAGTTGGTGGGCATATTATGAATTAGGCTGGGGGGGATGGTGGTTCTGGGATCCTGTAGAAAATGCCGCCTTCGTGCCTTGGCTTCTTTCTGTCGCTTTATTTCATTCTTTAATAGCCAGCCAGAGTAGAAGTGTTTTTGGAAAGTGGTCTATTTTGCTTTCCATTTTTGCATTTGCAACGAGTCTTTTGGGCACTTTCTTGGTTAGGTCTGGAATATTAACATCAGTACATGCTTTTGCTCTTGACCCAGAGCGCGGAGTATTTATTTTGGGCATACTTGGTTTCTTTGTAATAGGAAGCTTGTTAATTTATTCACTTAAAGATTTTAAAAAAGATGAAGTTAAGCCTTATCAACTTAGTTCAAAAGAATTTGGTTTCTTATTAAATAATTTGCTTCTCGTCATCCTGGCTGTCTCGATTCTATTTGGAACTATTTTTCCTTTAATCTACGAAGCCGCAACTAATGGAAAACAAATTTCCGTGGGAGCACCTTATTTTGAAATAATCTTATTTCCTTTTGCTCTAGCGCTTGGACTTCTTCAGGGCATAGCCCTTTATCTATCATGGGGAGTCACTTCCTCCTTCAATTTTCTTCAAAGATTAACTTTAGAGTCAGTCTCGCTCTTTGGCATTATTCTTCTAGTCTTATTCATATTATTTGATAATCTTTATTTATCTTCATTTGCGACGATATTTCTAGCCTGTTGGATTGTGGCAGGAACTTTACAGGTCAGTAAGAAAAGGAATTTGAATTACTGGAATTTTTTAAAGAAAAGATTAGCTGTTACTTTTGCCCATGTAGGCATGGCCATATTGGTATTAGGAGTAGGGGTGGTTACAAGCTATTCAATAGAAAAAGAACTCATATTAACTCCTGGTGATGAATTTGAATTTGGTGACCAGAAAATAACATTTCAATCGATCGAAGATACTCTTGGTCCTAATTATTTTTCTAAATCAGCTAATATAATTTTTGAAGATGAAAAAGATATATCTAGTGTTGTAACTGAGAAAAGAACTTACACACCTTCAGGTCAACTAACCACCGAAGCAGGAATAGTTACCGAGCCTTTTCAGGATCTTTATATTTCAATGGGTGATAATTTGGAAGCAGATATTTGGTCCTTTAAAGTTCAAATAAAACCATTTATTCGATGGATTTGGTTAGGCGCACTCTTGATAGCTATTGGGAGTATGTTGGCAGGCTTAAATAGAATTCAAAGATCATGAAAAAGCTTATTGATATTTTACCTCTTATTATTTTTGCTATCTTAATTGTAGTACTTTTTTCTTTTCTCTCTAATAAAAATAATCAGTTAGAGACAGTTCTTATAGACGATACTTTTCCTAAATTTTCTCTTTCTTCACTTGAAGACGATTCAAGATTACTAACCCAAGCAGATATATCAGAATTACCAGCGTTAATTAATGTTTGGGCAACTTGGTGTATAGCTTGTAAAGTTGAGCATCCATTTTTAATGAAGTTAAAAACGGAATCTATACTCCCTATTTACGGCTTAAACTATAAGGATAATAGAGAAAAAGCTTTAGAACTTTTAAAAAGAGATGGTAATCCATTTGAGTTTTCTATATTTGATTTTGAGGGCAGACTCGCAATTGATTTAGGTGTATATGGAGCACCAGAAACTTTTTTTATAGACAGGAATGGCGTGATACGAGAGCGTCATGTTGGGGTAGTGGATGATAAAATTTGGGAAGAAAAATTTGCTAAATATTTATATGAATAAAATCTCAATATTTTGTATTTTAATTTCATTATCATTTGGGAATTTTGCGACTACCGGTAAGGATTATGATTTCGATAAGGATGCTTATCCTTTTGAGAACGAGATTAAAGAAGAGCTTTTCTATTCCCTTTTATTTGAACTGAGATGTCCTAAGTGTCAAAGCTCTAATCTTGCTGGGTCTAACTCCCCAATATCAAATGACCTGAAAAGAGAAGTTTATGAATTGATTAAGAAAAACCAATCTTCTGATCAGATAAAAACTTATCTTGTTGAAAGGTACGGAAATTTTATTATTTACAATCCTCCAGTTGAACCAGCAACCTATGTCTTGTGGTTTGGCCCTTTTGCCTTAATCCTTATATCTATCTTTTCCATTCTCTTTTTTAGAAAAAGACAAATTCAATAATCTTTATAATGAGCTTTTATTTAATAATTTTTGTCATTGTCTTTACTGTTGTGTACTTCTCTATTGTGAAAGACTTCAAGATTATAAAATTTAATAGAGATACGCTTGTTGCTTTACTGATCTCTATATTCACAATAAGTTTTTACATGCAATTTTCTGATAATTCATTAGATTTAGTGCTTCAAAAGCAATCATATGAGAAATTTCTTATTGCAAAAAAAGAAGACAGAGATCTTTACAGAGAAGATGTTGAGATTTTATTAAAAGATCTTATTGAGAAAGAAAACTCTGAAGCCGGGGAGATTTATATCGTGGCTAGACAGCTAAAAAATTCAAATGAATTTATGTTGGCAAATATGGCCTATAAAGCAATTTATGATCGTTACAAAGAAGATTTGGATGGCAATATCATCGCTGAATATGCTCAGACTTTATTTTTAAGCCAAGGAAGAAAATTTAATAATGATATTGATAATATTCTAGATGATGCATTAACAAAAAATCCCTTAAATCCTTCTGCCTTAACTTTAAAAGGTTTGTCTGAATTAGAAAAAAACAATCCTGACTTAACTGTAGAGTATTGGAATAAAACATTACCTTTATTGGGCTCTCAAAAAGAAAAAACTGAATTAATTGGCCTGATAGAAGCAGTAAAAAAAAGAAAAAATCAGTAGTTTCTATGGTCTATTTAGACTAGACTTTATCAGCAAATGAAAGTTGATTTTGTTTCCATAATGCTTTCCTCCAAAGCATCGGATTCTTGCCCCCTAACGGAAATGAAAATATGAGACTTAACTCCATAAAGCTCTCCGGTTTTAAATCTTTTGTTGATCCCACTTCCGTAACTTTCCCTTCGAGTATGTCATGTATCGTTGGCCCTAATGGCTGTGGGAAATCAAATGTCATAGATGCAGTTAGGTGGGTTTTAGGCGAAAGCTCAGCTAAGAATCTAAGAAGCGATTCTATGACAGATGTAGTTTTCAATGGGTCTTCTTCTAGAAAGCCAGTATCTAAAGCCTCTGTTGAACTGTTCTTCGACAATAAAGAAGGGAGAATTGGCGGCGAGTTTTCAAGTTATAGTGAAATATCAGTCCGCAGAAGTCTGGAGTTAGATGGGCAATCTAACTATTACTTAAATGGAACAAGTTGCAGGAAGAAGGACATTACTGATGTATTTTTGGGTACAGGTTTAGGTCCAAGATCTTATGCAATTATTGAACAAGGAATGATATCTCAGCTCGTAAGTGCAAAGCCTGAAGAGATGAGAGGGTACATAGAAGAAGTAGCGGGTATTTCAAGATATCTTGAAAGAAAAAAAGAAACAGAGTCCAGGATAAAAAGAACAAAAGAAAATTTATCAAGACTTGAAGATTTAAGAGAAGAGATTTCTAGACTTTTATTTAAGCTTCAAAGGCAAGCAAAAGCAGCAGAAAAGTACCATGAATTGAGAAAAGAAGAGACGACTGCTCAACTTATGTTATTAAGTTCCAAATGGAGAGATGTGTCCGAAGTACTAAAGACAAAAGAAAAGCAAGTTCAAGATCAGGAGCTTAAGGTTGAGGAGATAAATTCAGAAAAGAATACTTCGGATAGTGAAATCATTAAATTAAGAGCAACTCAGATAGAACTTCAAACTGCCTTAGATAAAGTTCAGCAAGAGTTTTATAGCTTTGGAGCAGATATATCCCGAACCGAGCAAGAGATAAGTCTCAAAAAAGACAGGGCTAATGAAGTTAACGAAAAAATCTCAACCAATAAAATACAAATAGAGGCTAGGCAAAAAGACATTGAAAATAATGGTACAAATAAGGCTGCTGCAAAAAATGAACTTGATAATATTGAAAAAGAGTTACAGCTCCTAAAAGAAGGGAATGATGAAGATCAAAATAAAGCTGAAGCAGAAAAGATTGAGGGCTCTTGGCTTGTATTTATCACTCAAACTAAGAGCATTATTGCTAGTCTTATTGACTCTATTGAGACTATTAAAATTAAACTTACTAAAGAAGAATCATTGGATAATTCTTTTTCTATGATTCAATCCCTAAAAGGAGATCTTGAAGACCTTTCAGGTGAACCGGAAAGACTCACTAAGCTTACTCAAGATTTTCTTGTTAATGCTTCAGAGGGTGCTAAACAACAAAGAATTAATCTTCTAGACAAGACAGATAAATATGCAGAACTTCAGGCAAAGCTTGCCTCATTAAATTCAGAGGATTCTTACATTAATATCAAATTAGAAGAACTACAAAAAGAAAATCTAGATTTAGAGGCTGAATTAAATAATCTCAACAATCCTATAGAGACAATACAGAAAAAATTAGATAACTTACTTTCAGATAGGCTAAAAGTTGAAGATAACCTTCTACAATCGAGAAAATCTATAGAAGAATGTAATACTTCAATTCATAAAATAGAACGAGAAAAGATAGAGAAGGAGCAAGCAGCTATAACTTTACGCGAGTTATTAGAAAATTTGAGATTGGAAAGACAAGCTTCAAAAATTGAGCAAAGCAATATCGAAAAACAGGTTGAAGATCTTGGTGGTGATCTCTCTAAGATAAAAGTTAATTTAGAAGAGTCTAAGACGGTAGAAGATTATTCAAATGAACTTGAATCCATAGAAGTTAAGATTTCTAGACTTGGGGCAATAAACTTGGCAGCGATGGAAGAGTATGATCAAGAGTCAAAGAGAAAAGAATTACTGGATGATCAACATAATGAGCTAATGGAAGCTCTTGAAACATTAGAGAAGGCTATCTCTAAAATAGATAAAGAGACAAGAACAACCTTTAAAGATACTTTTGACAAACTAAATATAAGCCTTTCCCAGTCTTTCCCTAAACTCTTTGGTGGCGGTCATGCCGAACTAGTCATGCTCGGAGATGATTTACTTACTTGCGGTATAGGTATAACTGCAAGACCTCCAGGGAAAAAGAACGCTAGTGTTTCACAATTATCAGGAGGAGAGAAGGCACTTACAGCGATTGCCGTAGTCTTCGCCTTTTTCGAATTGAATCCTGCTCCCTTTTGTTTATTAGATGAAGTTGATGCACCTCTAGATGATCTAAATACCATGAGATTTATTGATCTTGTTGATGAGATGTCACAAAGAGTTCAGTTTGTTTACATAACCCATAATAAAATCTCTATGGAAAAAAGTAAGCATCTAATGGGAGTAACAATGCAGGAACCAGGCGTATCAAGGATGGTTGCTGTGGATGTTGATCAGGCTGTTGAGATGGCTGCGAGTTGATATGTTTAATTTAGCTGAAATATTAACACTTTTGATTGGCTGTTTATTAGCCTTAGTATTTATAGACGGAATAAGAAGAGCTCTTCGTATTAGAAAAAGTAAACTCAAAGTGGATTTAATAGATTTATCTTCCGAAGTCAGTCTAGATTTTGAAGAGGAGTGGAAGCAAGGGTTTGAAGAAAATGAAGACTTAGAAGAGTTGAGCGATCCTATGCATAAGGAACCAGATCCTGATATCCAGCCACAACCACAAATTAATCTAAATATTATTCACTTAAATGATAATGAGAATTTTTCTTTTTCGGAATCTACTCTATCTCAAGCTTTAGTTTTTTATAATTTTACTATTGAGGACAAAGGTTTTTTTACGGTTCTTGATTCTGATCAATTACCAGCCTTTAGTATTCTTAACGGAAAAAATCCTGGCGTATTCTCTGAAGGAGTTACATCTAATGATATTGCGCTAGTTCTTGATTCCAAGAATTTAGCTAATCCAGTTGAAGCTTTTGAACTGTTTGTTGAGGTATCTCAAAGTCTTCAAGAAACTTTTCAATGCAACATTCTTGATGAAGACAGAAACTTTATGACCAAACAAATGATTGAACATATGAAACATGAATTTCATGAGCGTCAAAGGCAACTTCTTGCCTCTGCAAGTTAGTTCAGTTATACATGAAGCATTCTCCAGAAATTAAAAAAAGAGTCTTAGAGTTACACAAACTTATAAACCTCCATTCTCATAATTATCATTCTCTTGATACTCCTACCATAGAAGATCAAGAATATGATGCCTTATTTAAAGAGCTTCTAGAATTAGAGTCTAATTATGTAGAACTTAAATATTCTCATTCACCAACTCAAAGGGTAGGAGATAAACCCTTAGATGGGTTTAAAAAAGTTGAGCATCTTGCACCGATGTTATCTTTAGATAATGCATTTGATAGCGAAGATATGCTTGATTTTAATAAACGAGTTTTGGAAAGATTACTTGAAGATAAGTTTGTACAGTACTCTTGCGAACCTAAGCTGGATGGCATAGCGGTAAATTTATCTTATAGAAATGGGAATCTAGAAAAAGCCACTACCAGGGGAGATGGAAAGGTAGGTGAAGATATAACTCATAATATTAAGACCCTTAACTCTATTCCATTATCATTAATAGATAAACTTAATAGCTATCCGGATTTTATTGAAATAAGAGGAGAAGTATTTATCAGAAAAGAAGACTTCCTTCTTGCAAATAAAGAAGCTGAAATTAAGGGAGAAAAAACTTTTGCTAATCCTAGAAATGCAGCTGCAGGAAGTTTGAGGCAGCTAGATCCTGCAATTGCTGCATCAAGGCCTCTAAATTTTTTCGCCCACGGAATTGGTTACATTGAGATTGGAGAGTTTGAACTACCAAAAACTCAATCTGCTTTATTAAAACTTTATAATTCTTGGGGATTACCGGTAAATCCATTAGCTTCAATTGCCCCTGATATAGAGGGATGTCAAAGTTACTTTCTTGATATTTCAGAAAAGAGGGAAAAATTGCCTTATGAAATAGATGGAGTTGTCTTCAAAGTAAATAGCCTTGAAAAACAAACATCTTTAGGACAAGTCTCTCGAGCACCTAGATGGGCAATCGCAAGAAAATTTCCTGCTGAAGTTGGAACTACAATTGTAAAAAATATTTCATTTCAGGTAGGTAGAGTAGGAAGTATTACTCCTGTTGCAGAATTTGAGCCTGTAAATATTGGCGGAGTAGTGGTTTCACATGCAAGTATTCATAACTTCGATGAGATAGAAAGACTCGATGTAAGAGAAAAAGACACTGTAAGAATAAAAAGGGCGGGTGATGTAATACCTCAAATCATTTCTGTTGATATTTCCAAAAGAAAAAAAGGTTCAAGAAAAATAAGAATGCCCGAAACTTGCCCTTCTTGTCAGTGTTTACTCGTAAAACCTGAAGGAGAAGCAATTCTTAGATGTACAGCTGGCGAATCTTGCCCCGCTCAAAAGATTGAATCTTTTATTCATTTTGTGTCTCGCAATGCACTTAATATAGATGGACTTGGAGAGAGAATAATAGAACTATTAGTTGAGAATAGTCTAGTGTCCAACTTTTCAGATTTGTTTAAATTAGAACAAGAAGATTTATTGCGATTAGAAGGTTTTGCAGAAAAATCTGCAGCCAATTTAATTAGTTCAATAGAAACTAGTAAAGCGACTACTTTGCCGAGATTTATTTATTCATTAGGAATTAGGGAAGTAGGTGAGGCTACTGCTTTGAATTTAGCTTTAAATTTTAAAGAAATCCCAAATTTACTCAAAGCCAGCAAAGAAGATTTATTGGATATAAATGATATTGGGCCAGTCGCTTCAAATTACATAACCGAGTTCTTTACTGAAGAGAAAAATAAAAATCTTATAGAAGACCTCATGAGATTGGGAGTTAACCCAAAATCGATCGAAGTTAATAATGATAATATGCTTAGTTCTCAATCTGTCGTAATTACGGGCTCATTCAACAGCATTGCTAGAAGTCAGCTTAAAGAAGAATTAATAAGAGTGGGTGCCAGAGTCACTAGTTCTGTCTCAAGCAAAACAGACTTTTTAGTTGCAGGAGATAAACCAGGATCAAAATTAAGCAAGGCTCAAGATTTAAATATAACTGTTCTTGATGAAGAAGCAGTTTTAAAAATTCTAAATACTTAGATGAATAGAATCTTATTGAGCTCTTTTTTCCTTATTTTTCTTATGAGTTGTGCTTCTAATAGTCCTCCAAGTACCACTACGGATGTATGTAAGATATTTAAAGAGCGATACAGTTGGTATAAAGCCGCTAAGAAAACTGAAAAAAGATGGAAAATACCTGTCTATGTTTCCATGGCAATCATAAAGCAAGAATCGAGTTTTAGGGCTGATGCCAGACCGGAAAGAACAAAACTCTTAGGATTCATTCCTTGGAAAAGAGTCACTAGTGCAAGGGGGTATGCTCAAGCAGTTGATGGAACTTGGGAAATGTATCTGAATGACAGAGGTGGTTGGTTCATGAGTCGGAATGACTTTGAAGATTCCGTTGATTTTGTAGGTTGGTATAATTATAAAACTCATAAGCAATTAGGTATTTCTTTAACAAACACTAGAGCCTTGTATTTGGCTTATCACGAAGGACGTGGAGGCTATAAGAGAGGAAGTTATCGAACCAAACCCTGGTTGCTTTCTGTAGCTGATAAAGTCCAAAGACAATCTGACCGTTATAAAGTCCAATATCAGGGGTGTAAGAAAAAATTAGGAAAACGGTTTATTTTTTTCTAAAATAACTTTATGAAACTCATATTTAAAACCCTCTCTGTCTTATTTATTATTGGTTTAACCTCTTGCGCAAGTTCTTTAGTTGTCCAATCAGATTCTGACAATCAATATGACCTTTCTTTGTACAAGACTTTCTCGGTTATTTCGCCCTCTTTAGATGATAAGGATGAGCTTATAAGTATTAACCCTATACTTATCCAAAGAATCTCTAGGTCGCTAAACACAAGCCTTACTCAAAAAGGTCTCAAACAATCAAATGAATCAGATCTGGTAGTAAAATTTTTTCTAGGCACTCAAAGAGAAGTAGAACGATCAACTGATTTGGGTGGTTTTGGATATTATGGACATAGATATTTTGACTCAAGAGATCAAAGATACATAAGATCTGAGAAAGACGAAATATCAATTCGATTTCATGATGCTAAAACAAATGATGTGGTTTGGTATGCTTTTACAAGATTTAAGAGACCGAGTGATCAGTATGATCAAAGTGGCATCAATTCTTTAATAGCTGAAGTCATATCAAGTTTTAATTAAACCTCAAAGGAGATAACGCCTTAAGCTCTCTTTCCTCTAAAGGCGGGGCAGTACCCATAATAAGACTAGCAATTATTTCTGCGCTTATAGGTGCTGAAACAGAGGCCCTTGATCCGTGGCATGTATTTAAAAAGACCCCATTGATTTGACCGACTATTGGCATGTGGTCCTTTGCGACTGCTCTAAATCCTGCTTTTCCAGAATTTACCGATGTTGGTTGTTTTGTAATTATCTTTAGCTTCTCAAGATTATTAAGATGTTCTTCCTCATTTAATTTCAAGTGCTCCAAATTGCTATAGCTTGAACCAACGATGTGAACATCACCTTTTTTTGGAGAAAGATATCCTTTAGCGCAAATTGGAAGTTTTATATTATTCAAGATTTCATTACTCTCTATATGACTCACTTGACCTCTTTTTTTGCTGAAACCATCTAGATCAATAAGACTATCAGTATCGCTACCGGTACATAAACAAATATATTCATATTCATGAATTTCCTTGTCAATTTTAAAAGAAGCCAAGCCTTCATTGATTTTCAACTTCTCAATTTTAGCTGAAGTGAAAAGATTAATATTTGGCGAATTAATCAGGGCTTTACATATTTCTTTAGGAAAAATATACCCTGCATCTTCGTAAAGTAATCCTCGGTAATTTAATTCTATTCCAGTTTTTGAAGAAACTTCTTTTTCATTTAGATTTTTAAAAATTAAACCATCCGATCTTTTTTCTAATAAGGATTTATTTTTCTTATTGCTATCAGCATCATGATTTAAAACCATTACACCAGTTTTATTCCAGCCTTCAGAATTTAATTGGTCATAAAATCTAGTAGCGTACACAAAGGATTGTAAGTTAAATCTCCCATATGGAGTGTCATGAGCGGAAAGCTTTGGATAGGTTACAAGTAGTTCATGATCTGATGCACCAGAGCAGATAGATTCATATTTCTCAAATAGATCAACTTTTAAACCTCTTTTTGCAAGGGCATAACTAAGAGAACAGCCTGCTATTCCAGAACCAATTACAGCCACCTTTCCTCTAATGGCTTCATTCCTTTTCGCATCGGTTTTTGCATTACCTACCAGCATATGTCTTTTGTTGGAAAAACCATCTACCTTAGAAAAGCTAAACCCAGCTCGAGTTAAATTATTTTTTACCAGACCAGAAGAAGTATATGTAGAGAACGTAGTATTGGAATGACATGAACTGTGAACTTCTCTTAATAGTTCTTCTGACCAAAGTTCAGGATTTTTAGAAGGTGAAAACCCATCTAGATACCAAGCATCAATTGAGCTTAAGGATTTAAGATAATCTCGAGTCTCTTCAATGTCGCCTATTATTAAATTGAGTACAACTCTGCCACTGAACAATGGAATTCTTTGAACACCAGTTATATTTTTAGGATAAAAGGCTTCTAACTCTTGGCAATATTCATTTAGCTCAGAATTAATACTTATAATTTTTTGAAAGTCTTCTAACCTAAATAAATACTTATCGAAAGAAAAGAAATTAAGAACACTCTCAGGTTTTGTATTTTCTAGCCATACTTTACAAGTTATTAGAAAATTCAAACCGATACCATATCCGATCTCACCAATCGAAAAGTCTAAGTCTTTTTTTAAACCTTTAAATCTCTCTTCAAGATTATTGCCTTTGATAAATACATGGTCACATTCATCAAATGCTCCACTAGAAGAAGAATAGATATCTTTAAATTCATCAGAAAATAAGGAATTATCTTTATAAGAAAAAGGCGCAAACTCACTATTTAGAAATGAGTTTGCGCCTTTATGATTAGCTTCGAGTCTACTTATTTCCTGTAGGTATTTCGTTAAAAGGTAAACCTTTATCTGCTCTCATATCTTGAGGCATTCCAAGGACCTGCTCAGAAATAATATTTTTGAGTATTTCGTCAGTTCCACCGGCTATTCTTATGCCCGCTGCACCATAGAATCCATACTGATACATTGATTGCTCAGCACCTTCTTCATCTGTTCTGAGTATGCCAGCTGAATCAAGCATATCTAAACCAAAGTTTGCGATCTCTTGTAATTTATTACCGCTCACAATCTTTGTTATCGAGGATTGTGGTCCAGGAGTCTCACCTCTTGATAGTGCTGATATATTTCTATATTTTGCATACTTCAAGCCGCTTTGTTGGCAGTACCAATCAGCTAGTTTTTCTCTAACGGAATCATTTTCAATTGCTAACTTACCATTTAAATCTTGTCCTCTGGCAAGAGAGAAAGCCTCTTGAAAATCTGGTCCTGAAGCATCACCCACTGCGAGTCTTTCGTTCATTAGCGTAGTAAGAGAAACTTTCCAGCCATCACCGACAGCACCTAATCTCTGGCTATCAGGTATTTTTACGTCAGTGAAATACACTTCATTAAAGTTTGCTCCACCGGATATTTGTTTGATTGGTTTTACTTCTATTCCTGGAGATTTCATATCAACAAAAAAGAAGGTTAGTCCCTTATGTTTTGGTGCAGAAGGATCGCTTCTTGTTACGAGGATTCCATAATCACTAAAATGTGCACCAGATGTCCAAACTTTTTGACCATTTATAGTCCAAGTATCTCCGTCTAGCTCTGCTTTAGTTTTAATGCCCGCAACATCTGATCCTGCAGCTGGTTCACTAAAAAGCTGACACCAAATTTCTTCTCCAGTTGCCATCGGAGGAAGATACCTTTCTTTTTGTTCTTCAGTTGCATACATCATCATAACTGGCCCAGCCATTCCTTGACCAATTTCTAAGTAACCACCTGGAATTTTAAATTTGGAGGCTTCTTGACCCCAAATTACTCTTTCAATAGGTGTAGATTCTCTTCCACCATATACCTTAGGCCAATGTAAGCATGCCCAACCACCATCACGAAGTTTGTTTTGCCAAACTTTGACTTCTTTTAGGCCTTCTTCTTCTGAAGATGCTCTCCAGCTATCTTTTGGTCCTTCTTTTAATGGTGCATTATCTTTCAACCAGTCAAAAGCTTCTTTTCTAAATTGAGCTTCTTCGGGAGTATCGTTAAAATCCATGTCTTTTCTCCTATATTTGATTTGCTCTTTCTAAAGAGCTTATTAGTTTATCTTTCCAAATCGCTTGACTGCCAATATTGGCAGCTAGTTGACGACACCTTCTATAATAAAGATGACAATCAAATTCCCATGTGAAACCCATGCCGCCATGAGTTTGTATATTTTCTTTTGAGCATTCATGAAATGCCTGACTAGCACTAACTCTGCAAGTAGCTGCCGCCGTTGGTAATTCTGGAGCATCAGTACTCAATGCCCAAGCACCATAGTAACAATTCGATCTAGCGAGTTCTACGGCAATAAACATATCTGCAAGTTTGTGTTTTATTGCCTGGAAGGAAGCAATAGATCTTCCAAATGCATATCTTCCCATCGCGTATTCTTTTGCCATATCCATACAAGCTTCTGCTCCACCTAATTGTTCGAATGAGAATAAAACCGCGGCCCTGTCCAAGAGACCAAGCACATCTGACCAATCAGACTTCAGCTCTGTAGCTGAAGCATTATTAAAACTTACTGCTGCATGAGATCTAGAAGGATCTAATGTGGGTTGAGTCGTAATTTCCACTCCATCTGAACTTCCGTCAACCAAGTATAGACCTACACCTGATCCATTATTAGCAGTAACTATGAAAAGGTTTGCTACGTCACCATCTACAACAGCGATCTTTGTTCCGGATAGAGATCCTTCACTGAAAGAACACTTAATATTAGACTCAGTAGGAGAAGTGTTTGCTTCGCTATGCGCAAAAGCACCAATTTTTTCTCCAGAGGCTAATGCTGGTAAGAAGGCCTGTTTAGTTGCATCATCACCATAATTCAGTATAGCTTCAGAAGCTAGGTATACGCTTGATGAGAAAGGCGTAGGAGCCAAACTTCTACCTAATTCCTCAGCGATAACACATAACTCGAGATAGCCTAATCCTAAACCGCCATACTCTTCAGGTATAGCTGTAGCGGTAAACCCCATTTCAATTATTTGAGACCATAATTCTTCATCGTATGAAGCATCCCCTTCTAATACATTCCTAGCTCTTTTAACGGATTCTTCTTTTTCTAGGAACTTTCTTGCAATATCTTTTAATTGCATTTGATCGGCAGAAAATTCAAAATTCATATTATTCCTCTATTTAAATCTAATCCTATTTTAGATTAATTGTTAAACTTAATTTTGGGTTCTATTGTATATACGATCCCATAGAATGAAAGAGCAAAATATAAACAATGAATGAAAATATAAATGACCAAGAAAAGGATATAAAACCTGTAAGACCGGGAGAGGTATCTAATAGAGATAAAAGAGTAACTAAGGGAGGAGGGGTCTTATTTTCTTCTATGTTAACTTTATTAAATCTTGCTGGCTTAATATTATTAGCTTTTTGGTTTTTCAATACCTCAGGTAATCAACAGCAAGCAGGACAAAACTTTATACAGAGAATTAGTTCATTAGAAGAAGGCTTGATAGAAAGTGGAGATAATTTGAAAGCTTTAACTCAAGACGTAGACTCTGATTTAAAGTTCGTAAATAAAGAGGTTCGAAAGCTATGGGATCTTAGCAATAAAAGAAACAGAAAAGAGATAGCAGTAAACCTTAATTCAATTGAAAAACTAGTTATTCAATATGATGAAATCCTCAAAAAGAATGAAACTCTTTCCGCTAAACAAAGAGCAGTAAGTCTTGAGTTAGCGAAGCTGGCTAACATGCAACAAAAAACTTCTGAAGCTATTGAGGGTTTCAATGGTATTTCAAATGAAAGTTCGAACAAAGAGCAGATTGATGAAATAGAAGAAAGTATAAAATCTTTTAATGTCTATAGAGTTCAAGTTAATCAGTCATTGTTATCGATAAAAGAAAAATTAAATGAATTGGAATTATTAATTTTAGACACCCAAAACGAATAGGTTACTTTGTTTCATTGTATGCCTATAATACTCGCTCTCGCGGATGTGGTGGAATTGGTAGACACGCCAGATTTAGGTTCTGGTGCCGTAAGGTGTGGAGGTTCGAGTCCTCTCATCCGCACCAACTTTTTAGTTAACCTTTTGAAGTTTACCGTAAGTTTTTAACATTAAATCTTTCATCCATTTTGATGAGGGATCAGAGTCTTTAGCTTCGTGCCAATACAAATGCAGTACTAGAGGATCAATATCGAATGGTAGTTCTCTCCAGGCTAAATTTCTATCAACAGCAAATCCCTTTGTGGTAGTTATTGCCAAATCAGATTGCTCGACGACATAGGGAGCAACTAAGAAATTTTGTGCTCTTAATGAAATATTTCTAGCCAACCCAAGTCTGTATAAAGTCATGTCAACATGCCCCAATCCTGTTTTTCTATTTGAAATATGAATGTGGGTAAGGTTTAAATAATCCTCTATAGTTAATTGCTTTTTTTCAAGGATAGGATGATCTTTTCTGACTATCATTACATAGTCTTCTTCGTATATTTTTTCATGCCTTAGGTGTGGGTCGCTATGGACCGGTGGATCAATACTAAAATCTACTGTTCCAGACGCCAGTTCTCTTGGCGCTTCTTTCCTAGGAGTTAGATAAGTTTCTACTTTTATATTTGGAGAAACTTCTGCTAATTCTTTTATAAGAAGTGGTAAAAGCCTATATTCTGAACTATCCCCTATGGATATTTTAAAAGTCATATCAGCAGTTGAGGGATCAAATTTTTCTGTTTCAGAAATCGTGTTTTGTATAAGAGACAAGGCGCTTCTTACATCAGTGATAATTTGATTTGCTACCGGAGTAGGAATCATCCCTTTAGATGTTCTTACAAACAACTCATCATCGAATAACTCTCTTAATCTTGAGAGTGCATTGCTCACAGCTGGTTGAGTAATTCCAAGAACTTGTCCAGCTTTAGTAAGATTCTTTTCCGTATAAATTGTATCAAAAGCGATGAATAAGTTTAGATCTGTTTCTTTTAGATTCATATTAAGAAATTTATTTATTTCAGCCCAAACATAATATGTTTGTAGACTAAGTTGCTATATGGTTCTATGATTTGATTACTAATATTTTAAGGTATAACTCAGACTTATAATACCTTATTTAAATATTTATAGAAATTATAAGGAGAATAAAAATGAGCTTTCAGTTTTCAGATAGATCCAAAGATTTGCAGTTAAGAATTTCAAAGTTTTTGGATGATCATGTTTATCCTGCAGAGGAAATTTATGCTCAACAAATGGAAGAATTCACTCAACAAGGTGATAGATGGCAAATTCCTCAAATTATTGAAGATAAAAAAGAATTAGCTAAGTCAGAAGGTCTTTGGAACCTATTCCTGCCTGAAAATCCAATGGGAGAAAGTATGAGTAATCTTGACTACGCTCCTCTTGCAGAAATCATGGGTAGATCAGGAATCGCTTCAGAGATTTTTAATTGTTCAGCACCAGATACAGGGAATATGGAAGTTTTGGCCCAATACGCCAATGAAGAGCAACAAGAAAGATGGCTAAAACCTCTACTTAATGGAGAAATAAGATCCGCGTTTGCAATGACAGAGCCTGCAGTAGCTTCCTCTGATGCAACAAATATCTGCTCAAGTGCTGTTCTTGATGGAGATGAGTACGTCATTAATGGTGAAAAGTGGTGGACATCTGGAGCAGGAGACCCTAGATGTAAAGTGCTGATATTTATGTGTATGACTAACCCTGACAATCCTAAACATCAAAGACAATCACAGATTATTGTGCCAATGGATACCCCAGGCATAAAGATTGAAAAGATGATGCATGTATTTGGTTATGACGATGCACCTCACGGGCACGGTAGAGTGTCTTTTAAAGATGTAAGAGTGCCTAAAGAAAACTTACTTTTAGGAGAAGGCAGAGGATTTGAAATATCTCAAGGTCGTTTAGGGCCGGGTAGAATCCACCATTGCATGAGAACAATAGGCGTTATGGAAAAAGGGTTAGAGCTAATGATCAAACGTTCTGAAGATAGAGTGGCTTTTGGTAAGAAACTATCTACTCTAGGTGCAAACTATGACTATGTAGCAGAAAGCAGAATAGATATTGAAACCTCTAGGCTTTTGACTCTTAATGCAGCTCATATGATGGACACGGTTGGTAATAAAGTTGCCAGAAGCGAAATTGCACAAATAAAGGTACATGTACCTATTGTGGCTTGTAGACTAATTGATAGGGCTATTCAAATGCACGGAGGTGGTGGTGTCAGTCAGGACTTCCCACTTGCAAGCATGTACGCTCATATGAGAACTTTAAGACTAGCAGACGGCCCTGATGAAGTTCATAGAAGAGTGATC